>Ga0302134_10000666_pt1 | contig 15313 bp, 14 predicted proteins | sample CB9_SCM_MG_FD_203123 | JGI IMG/M metagenome (GOLD analysis project Ga0302134, IMG submission 203123) | Marine microbial communities from Western Arctic Ocean, Canada - CB9_SCM | ecosystem: Environmental > Aquatic > Marine > Oceanic | place: Canada: Western Arctic Ocean | collected 2017-09-19
ACTGAAGGCCGCCGATGGATTCTCGACCGCGATCAATGCTGCATTGGGCGGGTATTCCGGCACCTCAGCAGGTATCAGCACAACAGCTGCGGAAGTTTTCAGAAAATCCTGATAGTATTTCTCATTCCCTAAAAAGGAAACATCTTCAGGACCTGCATCATCGAGTGCTGCTAGGCCTGAGATTTCACGATCGGCATTTTCGGAATTATCCGTTTTAGATAGAGATCGGATGAGTTTCCCTCCCGTGAGAGAAACTAGTTCATCGAGTGTCAGTTTCATGGTATCAAAAAAATTGCGTATTTAGTTACCCTCTGTGTCATTAAGCCGCTTGATAATATCATCGGTGATGTCCACGGCCCCCTCAAGGTGCATAAACAGAGGCAAATTACGTGTCGTGTGCCCTCCCATCTCGATTACCATGTGGTACTTTTTCTCAAGAGCGTAGACTTGCACCGTTTGCGTGATACGATCAAGTATGAGTTTCGCCTCACTGGAAATTTCATTAGCGAGAACTCGCTTACCCTTTTCAAAGAAATCGCGGCGGTCTTGCTCCAGCGCCATGGCATCACGGCCGAAGCTCCTGAATTTGATATCCATTTTCTTTTTGTCAGCATCGCTCATCGTGGCCACGTCGGACTTAAACTGTGTATGCATACGGCTACGCTCCATCTGGTATTCATTGATCACAGCTAGGCGATCATTGTTTTCCTTCTCAAGCGACTCCTTGGTCATATTGATCTTCTTCTGGGAATCAATCGAGTATTTCCATTTGTTAAAAATCTTACGCACATCCACGGAGGCCATGCTCATCTCGTCGGCTTGGGCAATATTCCCTACCAATGCGGCAACCATTAGGAGTAAAAAAGCAAACTTCATGGGCAAATTAATACTTTCTATAAGTTAATGAAGCAAGCATTATGCGGTAATCTCTGATACAATCGTCTTTTTAGACATTCGCGGTTTCCATCACACACAAAAAGTGCACCCGATATGGATGCGCCTTTTTGATGATTGATGGTCCGTTTTACTTGGCAAGTTCAGCCTGCTTCGCTTTCGCCTGGTCAAGCACCTTACGGAGATACTTAGCGGGCATCACGATCGGCATGACCCCGGAGTTTTTGAGAGCAACGGTCAAACCTACAAACTCACCCGCTTGGGTCAAGATGGGATTACTCATGGCCACACCTTGAACGATGTAAAGAGTGCGAGGACGCTTCACGATCGCGGATACTGAGCCGAGGCTAACGCGACCTTCTGAACGCATTTTTTCGGACAGACGACCAATACCCACTAATTCATCGAGATGCTTCACCTCGACGTCTTTGGAGCTCTTGGAGGCATGGACGCCAAAATCCAGCATGTTGTTGGGCTGATGCTGACCTTCCTTGCCATCACATCTCTTCTGCTGGTCGGCTTTGCCCCTGTAGTGTGGCTCTTTTCCACATCGAGTAACTCGTTGGTATTCTTTGGTTTTCTCAGTTTGGCCATATGGATTGTCTGTCTCATCTTTGGACTAAGAGTCATTGCGCGTGCCTCAAAGAGTATGGGTGGTGGCCGTGGTGGTCATCTCAACATCTGGGCAATCATCTTTATGTTAGTCACCCTACAGATGCCCACGACGCTTCGTCCGATCATCGGAAAATCAGAAAGCTTTATCAATCTCGAGGAGAAACGTTTTTTCATGCGTTACTGGTTTGAGGTCATGGAAGAGGAAAGCCTCAGCTCAAGTGCCAGTAACGAATCAGATGGCTCCAACCAAGACAATCCATCAGCTAGCAATCAGCCATCCAACAACAAACAAAGAGGAGAAAAAAGGAAAACCAATCCTTATGCCGACGAGTAAGCACAGAGCCCTATTACTCCTTTTACTCGAGGAAACCCGTTAACGGACTGGTGGCCGATGCGTGGTCGTCAGCTTCAGGCAAACCCATTTCATAGGCTGCACGGCCAGCTTCGACGGCGAGTTTAAATGCATCTCCCATTCGAGCGGGATCTGAAGCAATGGCCATCGCCGTATTGACCAACACAGCATCAGCTCCGAGTTCCATGGCCTCAGCGGCATGACTTGGAGCACCAAGACCGGCATCCACGACCACGGGAACAATAGCTTGATCGATGATAATACGAATCATATCGCGGGTGACTACGCCTTTATTTGATCCGATAGGAGCGCCCAAGGGCATCACAGCGGCCGTGCCAACTTCTTGCAATCGTTTCGCAAGTACGGGGTCAGCATTAATATAGGGAAGCACAGTAAATCCTTCTTTCACCAGAATCTCCGCCGCTTTCAGTGTTTCGATCGGATCAGGCAATAAATACGTAGGGTCAGGATGGATTTCCAACTTCACCCACTTTGGCAGACCTGCTGTTACAGCCAGACGGGCTAGTCGCACCGCTTCATCGGCATCCACCGCTCCGCTGGTGTTTGGCAGAAGTAGATATTTCTCAGGATCGATAAACTTCAAAATATCGGCCTGTGGGTCATTACCTCCGGTCAAATCGGCACGACGCAGAGCCACCGTCACTATTTCACTCCCGCATGATGCCAGGGTGTCTCGCATCAGCTCATTCGAAGCAAATTTTCCAGTTCCCGCCATCAATCGGGACGTAAAGGTGCGATCGGCTATTTTCAGTGGTTGGTTCATCTCAGGCGGCGACATTACCCTGAGCCCACCACCATGCAAGCGCAAGGATTGGACAATTAATGCGATTTACAAACTATTTACATTTTCTTGCAATCAATTTGAAATATACTCAGAATTATACGTCGTAGTCTATAATACGGTTAAGTTACCGCTTTCTGTGAAATATTCACCCAATTAGGCATCAACCCATCTGTTAGATCTTACTAACTGCCCAACAATCAAAGCTCGAATCCCCCGACACAAAACACGGTCATGAAAACGCACTCGCCCATAATTCAACAACTAGCCAAGTTCACCCTTGCGCTTGCACTTATTTGCATCGGTTCCTCCCAGGTTAAGGCCGCTACAACACTCAGAATCTCGTCATCCCAATTAAAACCCGAATCAAAGATCGAAGTTATTTTTGACCGTGCCGTGGTGAATGACGACCAAATCAACAAAATCACACCTAATATAACCCTCAAAATCGAGCCCGCACTCAAAGGATCTCTCGTTTGGAAATCGGGCAATGTGGCGACGTTCATTGCAAAAGAAGCGCCAAAGATGGGCGTCACCTACACTTTTTCCATCTCGGTTGGTCAAACTTTCCGCGACGGTACTCCGTTACCAGCCATCAAACTAAAAACCGTTTCATCCGAACCGTTTCGCGTGCAGGGATCGAGTCGACGTTCCAAGTCGATCAGTTACAGCCGCCAGCCCGTTTATTACGTTTATTTCAACGACAATGTGGATCCCAAAGTAGCCGGAGCTCATTTCGTTTTCAAAAACAAAGATGGTATTCAAGTTGCAGCTACAGTCAGACGCGCCACTTGGGGAGATATTCAGTCGGTCTATTATCGGGGTAGCACATGGCAGGAAAGATTCAATACCGTGCGCAATGGTAAAAAAGCTGTTATCAAGAACGACAAATCCAAGCCTATCCCCAATGCCCTTATGGTGAGTGCCGCGGCTCCCCTTCCCGTGGGCGATAAGTGGTATCTCCATGCGATTAAAAATCTAACCAATGTTGGAAACACTGCCGTCGATCGATCCGGCCATAATATTTGGATTGGCGACGTCGATCCATTCGAACTGAAATCAGTGAATGCTTATATTTCAGCCAACCAACCACGCCAGATCGATATCACATTCAATGCTTCCGTCCCTGAAAAAATGAGTCAGGAACAACTCGCAGCGATGATTCATTGCACCCCTGAAGTAAAAAACGCAAAATACAAAGTATTGGGGAAAACCGTTGCCGTTACTGGCGACCTCCGTGCCCATGACAAATGGCAGGTAAGCATTAATCAGACAATGTCCTCGAGCAGCGGTCTAGTTCTCGGCAAACCTCAGACAAAAAAAATCGAGTTCAAAACCGTTCCATCTGGACTTGCCCTACCAGCTTTCGACTCCGCCCAGTATGCCAACGGCAACCGCCTTTATGGCATTGAGACCGTCAACATCGGGTCAGTCCGTGTTAGGGTTAAACAACTCACACCCGATCAGGTGGTCCGCACCATGCAGGGATATCGCCACTACACCGGCAACGGTCATAACAACAAAGATCTCGATCCTGAACACCCGATGCCCTACTCACTCATCTCGGGAAAAACCGTTTATGATCGCACTATTTTCCTCGATAACAAAATCGATACCTCACGGGAGCTTGCCCTCGACTGGAATGAAATCCTCCCCAAGGACCAACGCACGACATCGTTTTTTGTTTCCGTCGAAGGAGCAGCCAAGAAAACCGCACGAGGCGGTGATCGCGTCGCCCAGTCGTTTGTTCAACTCACCGACATTGGACTTTGTTGGAAAATTAATGACAAAGAAGCGGTCGTTTACGCATTCTCCTGCCAAACTGGCAAACCACTCCCCAACGTTAAGCTCCAGGTATATAACGAAGACGCCCAAGCTGCTGGCTCAGCATCCACTGACGCCAATGGTGTCGCACGCATTCCTCGCAATGAAGCTGCCCGCCATCTTCGCGCCACCCGTGGTCGCGACTGCTATATCATCCCCTTCGACAACACCCTAGACACCGTCTCGCTTTGGCGATTCCCCGTGGATGTCGATTGGAATCATCTCGCGGGCTGGAAACGCAGTGTGCTAATGTTCACTGACCGCAATCTTTACCGCCCCGGCGAAACAGTCCAACTCAAGGGTATCGTCCGCCGATTCCTCGATAACCAGATTGAGCTAACACCTGGGAAAAAAGCGCAACTGATCATCAGCGACAGCGCTTCAAGAGTTCTTCTCGATAAGGAAATCACACTGTCTTCGAATGGAACCTTCGATCAGACCCTCAATTTACCAGCCGAAACGGTTGGTCGTTTCCGCGTGAAAATCATCTTCCCAGAAGATCCCGCGCATGAAGATGAAGACAGCTGGATCGTTGATCGCTACCGTATTTTCCATCACAGCTTCAACGTGCAGGAATTCCGCAGAAACGCCTATGAAGTCACTTCCGACATCCCTAAGTCAAACCCTGGCGACGAAAGCATCACTCTGAACCTCGAAGCCAAGTATTATAAAGGGCAACCTGTCAAAGCAGGCACCGTCGAGTGGTTCTTCGATGCCACCCAGACAGGTTTCTACCCCGACAAGTTCCGTGACTTCCTCTTCGGCGATCACCGCCGCTATGACTCATACTATTGGAGTCACTACTTTGGATACAGTGATGATAATACCCATCGTGGCCAGTCCGACCGCAATGGTGAAGCTCGGTTAAATGAGAATGGCAAAACCAACATCTCATTCGAGCTTCCCAAACTTACATTCCCTACAGCCTTATCTGTTAGTGTTCATTCCGAGATCACCGATGCTCGAGATCAGACACTCTCCAGTAGATCCAGCACAACGGTCCACCCTGCTGACACATACGTCGGGGTTTCCCGCATCGACCGCATTGTGCGCGTAGGTCAAGAACCTGGATTAGAACTGATCGCCGTCGATACCACAGGTGCACGCCGTAGCAATGACGTCGAAGTTACCGCCATCATCGAACGTGAATACCATGAGGCTGTAAAAATCAAATCAGCCGATGGTAAAGTCTCCGTGAAAAACACGAAGAAGACCGAGCAGGTCTCGGAACAGAAACTCATCATTACAGCGGACAAAGCATTTACACTCCCGTTTGTGCCTGAGAAGTCTGGTCGTCATTTGATCACACTCAAGGGAACAGATACCAAGGGCAAGCCGTTCTCCACCGCGACTCAAATCTATATCTATGGATCCAAGGACTATCCATGGGCAGTCCAGGATGGCATGAAAATCAAACTCATCCCCGAGAAGAAACGCTATCAGCCTGGTGACACCGCAAGGATTCTGGTGATGACTCCTATCGAGGGAACAGCACTTGTTACAGTCGAACGCTCGGGAGTTCACCGTGAGTATCGTCGTGAACTGAAGGCCGATAACCCAGTGATCGAAATCCCCCTCACCGACATGGACGCACCCAATGCCTACGTGTCCGTGATTGTTATTCGTGGTGCTACCGATAGCCCACGTAAACACAAAGAGCCTGCGCTTAAACTCGGCTACTGCACGCTGAATGTGGCTAATGTAAAAGATCGACTCAAGGTCGCCCTCGAAGTCGAAGGCAGCCAGCACCGCCCAGGCGAACCCACCACCATCAGTGGCACCGTTGTCATGTTTGACGGAAAGCCTGCCGCAGGAGCCGAAGTTGTTCTATATGCAGAGGACGAAGGCACACTAGCAGTGGCTGGATACAACAACCCCGATCCGATGAACACCTTTCACGCACCACGACCTCTGTTAGTCGAATGTGGAACTTCGTTTTCCACCTTTATTGCTGAAAACCCAGACGCTCGAGACTACGGCAACAAAGGCTTCACCATCGGTGGAGGTGAAGGCGAAGATGCCTTTGGTGGAGGCAAGCCCATCAAGGTTCGAACAGACTTCAATCCGTGTGCAGTTTGGTTACCCAGAGTCACGACGGATGCGAATGGTAAGTTCACCTCCACATTTACTAATCCTGACACACTGACACGCTACCGTGTCATTGCGGTTGTGCTTCATGGTGGCAGCAAGTTTGGTGACGCCACCACGGACTACACCGTGGACAAACCCATCATGCTTGAGCCTGCCGCTCCTCGCTACGCCAGTGAAGGTGACCAGCTCAAGCCCAAGGTTTTGGTGCAGAATAACTCAGAATTTGAAGGAACCTGGGAAATCTCCCTTGCTACCACAAGCATTACCGAGACACCACAGAGTGCCCCTACATCTAAAACCATCACCCTCCAACCTGGAGGACAGAGCACGGTGTATTTTGATGTCAAATTTGTTAGCACCGGCACCGCCCAGTGGGTGTGGGCGGCCAAGCCACTTGAAATCAAAGGAGACAAAAAACTCACTCCAGTGCTTTCGCGTGATCTTTCGGATATGGCCGAAACCAAGTTTGAGGTCACCTACCCTGTTCCCCTCATGCGTCAGGTTGAGTTTGTTTCATTGAATAAAAATGGACAGAACGATCTCCTCCAAGGGCTCAAGCCAGAGCTTCTTGAAGGGCGTGGTCATATTGACTTAGATCTATCTAACTCACTCCTACTTGAAGCCGGTGGTGCAGTCGATTTTCTCCTTCACTATCCTTATGGCTGCGTTGAGCAAACGACATCATCCATGATGCCATGGTTTGCTGTCCGTGATCTCAAAACCCTCGTTCCTGGATTTAGAGACAAACGAGATTCTGACGTCGCCAAAGCGATTCAATCCGGAGCAGACCGCTTGCTTACGATGCAAACACGCGATGGTGGCCTCGCCTACTGGCCTGGTGGAAAGAATCCAGAAAAGTGGGCCAGCTCATACGGCGGCCTCGGATTACTCCTTGCCCGTCAACATGGAGCGGATGTGCCGCAACTATCCATCGACAAATTGACCACATGGATGGCTGCGTCGCTGAAAGCCAAACCTGTCGTCGACGGCTCATATCACCGCCAATGGGATTTCGAAACCCGTTCACGTGCTCTCTATGTGTTAGCCCTCGCCGGCAAACCTGAGATGGCATTGCAAAACAAAATGCTCGATTCCCGTGACGCGCTGAACCCGACATCACGTGCATTCCTCGCTCTAGCCATCAATGCCTCGGGTGGCGACTCCGCAAGTGTGATGAGTTTACTTCAGGACAAGACACCACGTGTAGCCAAGAACCACTGGATGCGTTACAACTCAGACAATGCCATGACTGTACTTGCATGGTCTGAGATTGCTCCGAAAAACGATCAGGTGCATCAAGTCATGCGTAACATGCTCGCTAAGCGTAACCCCTACGGTCACTGGCGCACCACTTGGTGTAACTCATGGGCACTGCAAGCCATGGCAGCCTACGCTCGCAACGTGGAAAAAGACCGTAAACCATCGACACTTCAGTTAGTCACCAATGGAGCCACAAAAACAATCACACTTGATGCGACCTCGCCTACCCAGACGATTCGCGTGCCACTAGTGGAGGGGATGAAATTGATTGTCTCAAGCAACAACCTGGCATTTGCCAACGTCAAGCTAAGTTCCAAACCCCAACTAGCACCCACGGGTCCATGGGGGCATGATGGACTATCAATCGTCCGCCGCTATGAACGACTCCTACCCGATGGAAAAACTCAACCCATGGTACAACCGCATGTCGGTGATCTGATCAAGGTCAGCCTCGACATCACCTTCCCCTATGCCATCGACTACGTGGTCATTGAAGACCGTTTACCCTCACTTTTTGAGGCGGTAAACAATGACTTCGCTAGCCAGAGTTCACGATTCAAAACAAACGCCGATAGCTCATGGAGTATTAATCACAAAGAACTCCGCTCCGACCGCGCATCGTTCTTTATTAACCGCTCATGGAGAGGTGGCACACGAAGCATCGCCTATCTGGCACGTGTCACATCTGCCGGTATCGCAACAGCTCCTGCTGCTAAGGTAGAGGCGATGTATGATCCTGAGAAACTCGCACTCAGCGATAGCAAAACGCTGACGACCTTGAAAAAGGAAACGATGGTGAGTGAGTAAGATAAGAGCACGTTTTAAGTTTCAAATACCAAACTCCAAAAACCAAGGAAGACAGTTGAAGATCCGCTTTCCAGATTGGCTTAAACGCCAACCGAAAAACTTAAAGCGCAAGGCGGCATATAGTTGCCTTGCAGCTTTGGGGGTCGGTTTAGCGGGGTATTACCTTCTCCCCTTTGCTTTTCCTGTTCCTGATAGCATCACCTCGGGACCAGGTAGTTCTGTGATGCTGCTAGATCGTGACGGCGAGCCTTTGGGGCACTGGGTTCGATCTGATTACTATCGTCACCGGGCAACATCGTTGAATTATATACCTGATGATTTAATACAAGCTACTCTAGCGGCTGAGGACAAGCGCTTCTATCATCATGGAGGCGTCGATTTCCGAGCCACGGCGCGGGCATTACGTGATTCCTGGGATGAGGGGCGCTTTGTTTCTGGAGCCTCAACCGTTACTCAACAGACGGTGAAACTCAGTTCGCAAAAATCGAGTCGGAATCTATTTACCAAAGCCCGTGAGTGCATGACTGCCCGTCACGTTGAAATGAATCACAGTAAGGAAGATATCCTGACGGCGTATTTCAACCACCTCGATTATGGTAATTTATCACAAGGCCCTCTGCAGGCGGCACGGCATTATTTTGGCAAACCACTGAGTCATCTTTCGCTAGCTGAGTGCGCCTTACTCGCCGGACTTCCTCAGGCACCCAGCCGACTGAACCCACGCCGCTATCCGCACACTGCCATCAAACGCCGTAACTGGGTGCTCGATCGAATGGCCATCGTCTATGGATTACCTCAAGATCGAATCGACCGAGCTAAAAACGAACCGCTCCAGCTCCGCCGTGGCAGTGCCCCAAACACAGCCCCCCATCTGGTCGAACTGATGAAGCGAAGCAAAGCTGCAGTACTGCAAGATATCAGCACCACTCTTTCATCATCACTGCAACGGGACGTCACCGAAATTGTTCGTAACCAGATTAAGACACTTACAAAAAAACACATTCAACACGCAGCTGTTGTTGTCATCCATAATCAGACGGGCGACGTCCTTGCTCTGGTCGGCTCCCCCGATTTCCATAATGCTAACAGCGGTCAGATTGATGCCTCACGCACGCCTAGATCGCCGGGATCCGCGCTTAAGCCATTTACCTACCTGCTTGCCTATGAACACGGCGGCATGACGCCAGCCACAATCATCGAGGATATTCCAACATCCTATTCCGATGCGCGCGGGGAAAAGACATTCGTCAACTACAACCGAAGCTACAAAGGGCCTGTAACGATTCACCACGCACTAGCGAATTCACTCAATGTTCCGGCGGTGCGCATGTTGAATGCTGTTGGTGGCCCCAAACGACTCCATAGCTACCTCGGAGAGTTTGGAATCACAACCTTGACCGAAACACCACGGCACTACGGGCTCGGCCTCACCCTAGGAAGTGGTGATGTCACTTTGCTTGAACTGACCAATGCCTATGCCTCGCTTGGGCGTATGGGAGCTCATCAGCCTGTCCGGTTCCTCATGGATCAAACAGTCGCTAAAAAACACATCGCATCCTATCGGTCCACCTGGATGCTAGCTCAGACAATGACGAACAATGCCGCACGTATATCAGCCTTCGGCACGCATTCAAAGCTCCGACTCCCCTTTCCTTGCGCTGTAAAAACAGGGACATCAACTGATTTCCGTGACAACTGGTGTTTAGGATTCACCGCCGATTTTACGGTGGGAGTTTGGGCAGGAAATCTCGATAATACCCCGATGCGTGGCATCTCTGGAGTTACAGGGGCGGGCCCTATTTTTCATGCTACGATGATGCGTCTTCATCAAGATCATGCTCCAACATGGTTTACCCGACCTGCAGATATGGTTGATTGCGATATCCATCAGTATACCGGAAAAAATTTAGCCAAAGGCACAGAGAAAACGGTCCGTTTAACCTTACCCATTGATCGAATCCCCTTACCTTCCCGACCTTCGGACTACGATCGCCAAGGCCGAGTCTATCTCGATTCCAGATATAATGAGTGGCTTTCTACATCTGGGGATAAAAGCCGTTTTGCTTCTGCAGCTCAAAAAGACACACAACTCGTCATCAGCCAGGCTCCACTACGGATCCTATCGCCATCGCGTGAAGCCAAGTATATGTTAGACCCTGACTTACCAGGTAACGGTAAACAATTACCACTTCGCACCGACTTCCCGGAATCAACAACGTGGAGTTCGGCCACCCTAAAAATCGACTTCGTCGATGGAGTAGGTACAGCCATCCTTTCACCAGGCACACACCGCATTACATTGACTGATAGAGCAGGCCGAAGTGTGACCCGCTCGATCGTTGTCGAGGAACTTTAGAAGAAGATCGATCCCTTGTTAGGAAGCGGCTGCCATTTGCAGCTCAGCGATAAATGCCTGAATCCATGGTGTCAGTTTACGGCCAGCGGGATAGCCCACGGCTACGCAAATGGGATCAGGTCGAGGGTCCATTTGTTTCAGTTTAATTTTCCGCCCTAGGCGTGCACGTTCGGCCACAAGAGCTATGCCTAAATTTGCCTCAAGGCCCAGACGAAGACTGGCAATACCGTCAAACTCCCCTGCCACTTTGGCATTGATACCGTGCTCTTCGAAATACTCCATCACCTCACTCCAATAGCCTGGGTAATCGGCTCGGGATAGAAGCAGGAGTTTCTCACCATCGAGATCGGTGGGTTTGATTTTTCTTTTTGTTGCGAGTCTGTGTTTCTCAGGCACAGCCGTTGCAAAAACTTCCTGTCGAAGTGAAGTCCAGCTAATTTCAGGGTTGCCCATGCTTACTCCGATGATCAGGTCAAACTGCCCATCGCGTATGCCATTGATCATTTGTTCACTGGTGCTATCGGCGATGGTTACTCGAACATTTTGATGCAATTGGGAAAACCGACCCATAGCCTACTGCAGAATTTCACCACCCAGTGATGGTGCGTAACCTATGCGAACTTCATCTCCGTCGATTTCACGACGCATCTGTTTCCCTATTAGATCAACGCCCTCGATCATCGTTTGTCCCAGTCTTTTCACGACTTCGCCGTCGCATGTCAACTTGATCGATTTCGGCCCACCCTGGAACAACGACCAGCCTGTATCGTTTTCAAAAACCACCATCTGTCGGCTCAGTGCAGGTTGGGTAAGTCTTACCCGGCGTGCCGCAGACGAGATATTCATATCCTTCGTCACCTCGAGGAAATTACGTAGGTGTTCCAAATTCATGCCTCATTCCAGACAAATAAATAAGCATACTCAAGCATGTTTTTTATGCATGCTAAGTATGAAAACAGGGTATTAGTCAAAAGCATGCTGCTTATGCATGATGACACCATGCAAAAGATAACACCTACCAAGATTAACGTTCGCCGCTCATACGAACGAGGTCATGCCGATCACGGCTGGCGAGTTTCAGTACATGTCTGCTGGTAGTGGCGTGATGCACTCCGGGAGTAATCTATCGGCTACTGAACCTGCTCACCTTTTACAAACTTGGATCACACCTGATCAACAAGGAGGAGATCCCGCCTATGCAGATATGGATACCAATGCCCTGAAGCAAAGGAATGCTTTGACTTGGTTTGCATCAGGAAATGGTCGTGATGGTTCGGTAAAGATGCGACAAAATGCGGAGATCTACTTTGGTCAGATCAGTGCAGATCGGAGCATCACCCATGACATCACGTCATCCTTACCCCATGCATGGATTCAGATGATCAAAGGGAGCTTAAAGCGCGGAAACTCTACGCTTCATGCTGGCGATAGAGCTTCCCTTGACGACGCAGCCATTAATAATACCGGGCTTCACCTCCTAGCCGAGAGTGATTCTGAATTCCTCCTTTTCCTTCTCGCCTAATCACTACACAACTAACTAACATTACTCAATCTATGAAAATACTAGCCATCGGAGCTTCAAGTAGCTCGTCATCCACCAATCAACAACTCGCCAACTATGCAGCAAGCCTCGTCAACGGGGCGGAAGTTACCAGTTTTGCCCTCAACGGCCTCACGTTGCCCATTTACAGTGACGATGAGGAAAAAGAAAACGGCACTCCTGCTTGAGCACAGCAATTTCTTGATGCCATCTAGGAATATGACGGAGTTGTCCTCTCTCTCGCTGAACATAATGGTTCTTACACAGCAGCCTTTAAGAACCTCTACGACTGGGAATCACGTGCAGAACAAAAAGTCTGGCAGGATAAACCGATGTTACTTCTGAGCACATCGCCCGGTGCACGAGGCGGGGCAACTGCGCTTGCAGCAGGTGAAGCTACCTTCCCACGTATGGGGGCAGAGCTAGCAGCAGCATACAGCCTGCCTAGCTTCTATGATAACTTCTCAGCTTATGGAATAAAGAACCCTGATATCAGCTCACAGCTTAAACAAGCTGTTTCAGCCTTCGAAAAAGCAATTTCCTAAATTCACAAACTTAACAATCACAACCTAACAACAAAAAACAAATAACCATGAAACATCTACCCAATATTGCTGGAGGCCTTCTCGGCCTTGCCTTTCTTACCTTCGGACTCAACCATTTTCTCAAGCTCCTCGAAGTTGGGGGGTCGGGAAAACCATCTCCTGAAGTCATCGCCTTCTTCACCGCCACGGGAAAAAGCGGATTTATGGACTTCGTTAAAATCCTTGAAATCATAGGAGGATTACTGGTTGCCATCCCGAAGACCCGTAACTTCGGCCTACTGATCCTTGGTCCCATAATCCTCAATATCCTCGCCTTCAATATCTTCATGGCTGGCGGTGGCGCCGTATTTCAGGGCCCTGTCATCATTGTATCTGCACTTGCCGCCTATCTGCTCTGGGCTGGCCGCAAGAAATTCTGCGGACTAATCAACTAATCAACTAATCAACTAATCAACTAATCAAGCATGTGTAAGAATGTGGACAGGAATGTCCATGCTCTTTACCAATCGGCTTTGTAGCCGCGGGTATCGATGTGGACAAAACTGCTATAGGTGCCAATTCCGCCTTTAAACTTACGTTTTGTATCGCGTAGATAACGCGCAACCCTGGCTACATGCCAAGGTGTGGCTCCATGGAAGACCACATCCACGGCTTGGTTTGACTTGTGTAGAGAGCCCGAATTCCCGCGCACTGCGGCATTATAACGAGGACTGCGGTAGGCAGATAAGATATGTCTGACAGGCACGCCCATTTCACCAGCCATACGATCGATCACCTTGAGTGTGGGGCCCATTTTCTTCCACATTTTGCGTGGAGGTATGTCGTTGATAACATTGCCGCGGGTTTTGAAATGCGGTGCTAACACCATACGTGGCGTGATGTTTTTAAGGCGAAGGCCTTTGACATAGTTGGCATAACGGTTGACGTTACTGCCCTTAAGACGAACCCACGACTGAGGAATACCCGCTACGGGTTTACTCGAGTAACCGAACCCTAACCAGCCGGCTTCAGCATCATTTGACCCAAGCATAAGACCTGCGGCTGCGGCTCCAGTCAGTCCTAAAAAATTTCTCCGCCCACACTTCTGGCCATAAGCATCTAAAATGCCTTCATTCTCTGACGCCTGCTCTAGGCGCGGCTCTTGTTGATTGATTTGTAAATGATCCATACCGCTTCTTTGTGAATTTCGTGCTATATTTACCACGCACCTAAATCACTAGCAATGAAAAACTTAAGACATGTTAATAATTTAAAAATATAAACTTTACCGGTTGTTGTTTTTTGAAAATTCATGGGGTCTAGACAAAAAAAACTGATCTCATGACAAGATCAGGTAGTTTGATAAAAGTGAGAGCCGGTTGCGGTCTGTTGGTATTACCAGTCGACGTTCGAGCCGCGTGTATCGACGTGCACAAATCCGGAATAACGGCCAATACCACCTTTGTAGACGCCTTGGGTGCGCATTTGCTTGGCAACGTATGCGACATGGTAAGAGGAAATACCGCGGAACTGAATATCGCAAGCCATATTCTGCATGTGGTAGGACCTGGATTTACCACCCACAGCACGGTTGTAGGTAGGGCTGCGGTAGGCGGAGGTGATTTCACGGAGAGGTGCGCCGATACGGGTAACCATTTTATCAATCACCTTGAGAGTGGGTCCCATTTTTTTCCAATAGGCTTTGGGAGGCAAGCTATTCTGGGTACGACCACGTGTTTTAAAGTGTGGCGCCAGCACCATACGAGGTGTGATGTTACGAAGGCGAAGGCCTTGGATATAGCGAGCGTAGCGAAGAACGTCAGATCCCTTAGCTTGAACCCATGCATGCGGGATACCGGGAACAGGCTTATCGCCGATCAGGCCGAAAAATGCGCCTTCACTACGGGGGGCACCAATAATGACACCGGCTGTAGCAACACCTGCTGTGGCAAGAAACTTGCGACGACTCGATGATTCGGGTTTGAGATATTCAGGGATTCCTCCCCCTACTAGAAAACGGTCAGTTGTATCGGTCTGTTTGTTTTGGTTCGTAACTTCACCCATTGCGGGTGGATTATGCAGGACATGCATTTATTTGACCAGCGCTTTTTTCACTGCCCTGCATCCCGTGTTGCCTCATTGAAGCGGACAGCGAAGAAAAACTCTAAATGCATAGAATAGCTCCCGTTGCCTCATAAATGAGGACACTCTACGCCAACCATGGCAATGAGTGAGAAAAGCATAGAAG
>Ga0302134_10000671_pt1 | contig 15270 bp, 10 predicted proteins | sample CB9_SCM_MG_FD_203123 | JGI IMG/M metagenome (GOLD analysis project Ga0302134, IMG submission 203123) | Marine microbial communities from Western Arctic Ocean, Canada - CB9_SCM | ecosystem: Environmental > Aquatic > Marine > Oceanic | place: Canada: Western Arctic Ocean | collected 2017-09-19
TGTTGTTCTGTTCGAGGTGAATTTTTCCGTCTATCCGGTTGTCGCCGTGAAACTTCCCGTAGTTCATGCCGGTGACCACCACAAAATGAACCGGCTCGTCGCTCGCTGCGCCAGGGTGAGTCGTAAACTGAGCTACGGGACCTTTGCGAAGCGAAGTCGCTGTAGTTAACAACGTTCTGATTTCGTAAGGGGTATTAGGTTTGAGTTTTGAGAAAGTGACACGCGCAATGAAATCATTTTCCGCAACGGCGATCGCTTCTAACATCACACCATCATTATTTTGGCGTAAACGGTTTGTTCGTTCACGCAAAACGAATTGCACGACGCCCTTGATCCCAGCAACGTCACCATCCACCAACGTATTGCTTTTTGTTAATCGTACTTGAGCATGCACTTGCGAATCGGATAACTCGCCGAGCATGATGCCCTGACCCGCCAATGGCAGATTGTTTTTTTGCGATCGCCACGTTTCACCTTGGCTAATAAGCCCCAGACCCAGTAACCCAAGCAGGCAAGTTAGGTTGCGCATGTTATACAGAGATGGGAGTAATCGAGTCATGATGTAGCCTTATGTGCTTTTGGAATGGCATAGAAAAAATATTGTAAGACGAAATACAATTGGAATGTCATCTTCATTATAAGAACAAACAATATACCGTGCTTGGATTGTTTTCAAACCACAAATTACTCGAATTACCACAGATTATTAAAAATGGTACCTGCAGTAATCTCTGACGAAGCACTCTTTAAATGAAAATGAGTGTTATAATAAATTTAACAATTCTGATAGCAAATAAATTGGATGATTCAAAAATGAGATTTCTTTCCGTAGCGATCATCGTCGCGTTGTGTGTGCTTGGTTCACTAGTTCAAGCCAAAGACCAGCCGTTGGCGATTGGTCAAGCGACCCCAGATGTCGCGATGAAAACTGTGACTGGTAAGACGGTTAAGTTACACGAATTTGCCAGTGATAAGAAAAACAATAGCAGTGGAATTACGGTTCTCACATTTTGGTGCTCATTTTGCGGTAGTTGCCGTCATGTCGAATATCCACTGAGTCGTCTGGCAACTAAGTATCGAGGTAAAGTTGCGATTATGGCCGTCGATAGCAGTGTCGGTGAAAGCGGTAGCGATGTGGCTGCCTTCCTAAAAGAAAAGAAGCTGACGATGCCTGTTATGATGGACACGACAGGTCGTGTTGCCGATTTATTTGGCGCTAAAATGACGACCACGACGGTAATCATCGACGCGCAAGGCAAGCTGCGATATTTTGGTCAATTTAAGCATGGCGAAACGAATTTGGTCGAAGAGGCAATCAAAGCAGTTCTCGCAGGCAACAAGCCACCTCATAATAAAACTGCGGAGCGTGGCTGACACATTGAAAGAAGCTGATCTCCGTGCGAGATCGTTCTAACAATTATCGTTACGATTAATTCCTATGAAGATGAACGCAGAAATTATAATTGCCCTTTTGTTGGTGCTGCAATGTGCGCCGGGTATTGCCCAAGAGTTTACGATTCCAGCAATCAGTGACCTGCCGCGCATTGATAGGCAATCGCCCCGGCCACCAACAGCGATTCTTCGTAATTCGGCATTTATACTGAAACTAAAACATCACGCTCCAATGGGTAGTGGCTATGTCATCATTACAGATCATACCGACGACCAATACATGGCGCCATTACGTGCGTTGGCAGAATATCGCCACGCCAAAATAATTCATGTGGCCGACCTTGGGAAAATTTATCAGACAGATGTTTTGTCAGCGGTTCGCAAGGAACTCATTGATCTTAAGCCACAATATGTCGCTATTGCCCCACGGTTGGAATCTTATCGCGAAAACATGTTGCTCGGAATGTGGGAGTTGCTCAGTACGTTAGATGATGACAAGTACTTAGATGCTTATCCAGGTGTGTTGTTAGCCTCTGATGCTAAGTCCTTTGCGGCATTGATTCAACGGTCCATCAAGTTTCAGAGTATCGCACAGCAGCAACTGAAGCCGCTGGCTATTAGCCAAGTGCCATCTAATCAAGAATCTAGATCACTACAGAAAGCGGGAATTCTACGGAACGTATTCAGTACTTATGGATTGCAAACTCCAACCATCGCGATTTACACTCCCGCCGCAGACGACGCTCCTCATCTAAGCGGTTCTCAAATATGGAACATTCAGATGAAGAATAAGGGAGATTTTGTTAAAAACTTTGAACCTGCTGCAGCAACAGCTTTAGCGGATGCTTCGTTGGTTGTTATGCATGGCCATGGCTCCCCAGGCATGTCGTGTTCAGTTGACATTGATGGGATTCTGACTCGGTCTAATAACCAGATTGTCTTGTCGGGTTCATGTTTTGCAGCAGCTCCATTGAAAACGGATTTCCCAAAGATGACGCGTATTCCAGGTGGGTATGCTGTGACACCGCGGCAATCTTTCAGCACACGATATGTTGACCGTGGAGCGACAGTGTTTTTTGGGCATATGCGGCTCAGTTCCGGTTTCCCGCATCTGTATCCAGTTTTGGAAAAATGGATGCAAGGTAAAAGTGTCGGCGAATCCTACCAACAGTTAATCAACTCCTTGATGGATATTCGCGGTTTTGGGCCAGGTCAATTTGTAGTAACGGAAGTTACACCTGGACAACGTGGTATACCACAGAACACATTGCTCTATGTCATCATCGGTGACCCAGCGATCGTCCCCTTGCAGCCACTAGTGAAAATCAATAAACGGTAGGAGCGCCCTACGCCAACGATTTACATTCGCATTAGTGGTCTCGTTTTTGTGTCAGCAACCATTGGTAGAATTTCGGATCTTCGTAAACCGCTGGCCAGCACACGTGTCCCACGCCGTCGTAAACGGTTAGGGCGACATCCCCGCCGGCTTTCTTGATTGCTGCCGTAATATTTTGGTTTGCTTGGAGTACGCCATCGTCAGAACCCACATATATGCGGACGCTCTGGTGGGTCATTTTACGTGCATTCTCGATATTCCCCCGGCCGCAAATTGGCACAGCCGTAGCTAGCAAACGTGGTGCCGCTTCCATTATTTTGAACGTACCAGCACCTCCCATGCTCAAGCCGGTACAATAAATGCGTCGACGGTCAATGTTATATTTTCCGACGAGTTCATCGATAAGCATTACCAATTGTTTGCCATTCCAACCAATTTTTCGGTCCGGACATTGTGGTGAGACAATTACCAGCGGGTAATGTTTTCCCTCAACGATTCTTTTGGGTGGGCCCCATTGAAGGACTTGGTTCAAATCATTGCCACTCTCCCCAGCCCCATGTAAGAACAATAGTAATGGGACGGACTGCTTTGTATTGTCACTGTAGGTCTTCGGCAAATAGGTCCAATGAGGGATACTAGACTTTTTACCAGCGGTGACAATGGTCGTTGACTGTTGGACTTGTTTACCAGGTTCGACGTCTGTTGCTTTTACAACGTGCACAGAAAACGTGAAAGTGATTATTGCAAACAGTAGATGAAGTGTGTATTTGCGTAGTTGCTGAACCATGAATGGATGTCCTTTGACGGCGAGTGTGTTAATGAAACGGTGATTTATTTTTCTAGGCTTTTGTTAAGCTCGTACACTTTGCGAACGATTATTTCTTCGATATTTTGAGCGAATGGACCATGTTGTAGGACGGTCGTGAAATACTTCATGGCATCACCCGCTTCATAGCCACCTTCCAGTAGCACTCGTCGACTAGGCACATACGCAAATACATCATTGCAATATCCAGCAACCCAGACTGAAGCACCAGGATCTGGTGTAGTTGTTAACTCAGATTTGATCCGCAATGCATAATCAACAACGGTCTCACCGGGTAAGGCAATCATCTTCAGATTATTCCCTAGATGGACAACTTGAATCGGACAATTATAGGTGCTCCGCAAGTGGCCATCGATTTCAAGTTGTGTTAGTAACCGCTGACCATGAATAGCAATGTATTTATTGGAAGACTTAGTTCGCTCAACTAATTCGTCTTTAGTTGGCGGAGTTGAATACTCAACGGTCGCTTTGCCATAGCTAGTTCGTAATTCACCGACGAGTGGTGTCGCTACGGTGTCTAGTGCGGATTGGACGGCAGTCGCTAATGACTGACCGTGCTGTTTGGCAAGTTCCAAAGTACGGCGTGGATAGGGATTGATATCCGCTCCACAGCCTTGCATGTAAAGCGCGAGTACACCGGGATTGGCCTCTTCGATTACTTGTTGTGCGAATCCAGCGAAATCTCCACAGAATTGATAAGAGCTTAGCGTTGTATTGTGGCACGCATAACCAAACAAGATGCCGCGTAGTGTTCCTGCGGCGTTACGAACACTGAGCACAGGAACGTCGTGATCAACGGGACCGTTTGGGTTGGGGAAGTTTCGGTAACCGTTTGGCGATGGCAGTCGTCGGTTCATAGCAAACCCACATCGCGCTCGACAAAAAGAAACATCGGCAAGTTGCAAATCTTCCAACGCGTGCTCCACGACTTGCACCAGCTTTGATTTTAAGAAAGTGACGTAGGACTTTGCTGTTGCTAATCGTTCTGCTGGTAAGCCATTGTCACTCCAACGTGTCGTACGTATCTCAGGGCCACAATGTGTGTGAGAACAATTCATTAATAGCCCAGCGGGAGGTAAGTCAAACCGTTTTTTGACTTCAGCTTCCAGATAATCACGAATCGGATAAGGGATGCTGATGAGATCTAAGGTGACGATGACTAAACGAGTCTTATTCGGACTTTCCAGTGCGATCGCCTTGGCATACAGATCATGAATTTTACCTTCCGCTGGTTTTGTGCGGCTGGCATATCCTGCCATCCACATTGCACCGTTTGGAGTAATGACTTCACTGGCTAGTCCAGCGTGCCAGTTGGTTTCAGCGCTGATGTGATTTGGTTGGCACCACACGACTGCGATGGTCAGGAGCACAAGATACTTAGATTGACGAAATAATGAGTTTGGCGAAAACATACAGAATACCTTAATGGTCGGGAGTTAATGAAGGCTGTTGCGTTGCGACTTGATAATCACGTTCTTCAACGGGTGGATGTCCTAATGGCCCAAAGGTATCAAATTCTTCACATTGGTCATTTCCCAATACAAACTGAACGTTAATTCCATCGGCGGTGACATCACAGCATTGAAAACCAAATCGTGTATCCGCATCTTCCCAGCGTTCGGCGAGTTGGGAAGTATTTCCTGCTGCTTGCGTACGGTAAACTTGGATGCCATCGACTCGTTGCATAGAGCGACCGGTATGCACGTGTCCACAGAACAGAATCTCGACATTGGATTGTTGTAATATATCCCACAATTTTTGGCGGTGTGGCGGGTCAATTGAAAAATACCAATTGTCGTATTGTTCTAAATCTGTCAGATCCCATGCGGGTTCATCAGGGGATTCCATGAAAGGCCAATAGTGCATAACAGCAACGTGGTGTTTTGTAGGCTCGGTTTGTGTTAACTGAGGCAGTTGTTCGATGAACCGCCAGAAGTCTGCTTCTTGCGGCAGCCCGGAGCCAGCTACAGCAGCGTAAAAACCGGTGAATCGCACATTGCGGTGCACCATGGACCATTGAATGGGGCCAAAGTATTGGGTAAACAACTCGAGCCGCTCGGCAGTCATATTTAAATCGGGATCATGCCAGCCGAGTCCCAGCGGATCCCAGCGTTTTTTTGCTCCGTTACGATCCGTGTGTTTGTTACCGACATCCATATTACCCGGAATGATGTGAACGGGGCACTCAAATGCGGCCAAGTCATCACGAGCTTGTTCATATTCGAACTCATGCGTATCACCGTCGCGTGTTAAGTCGCCTCCGTGCAGTACAAGATCTGCATTGATGGCGAGCATTTGTTGGCGAATTGCAGCCCAGCGTCTATTTACCGCAGGACGAAATCGATAACTACGTGGTGTGCCCATGTGACTATCGTTGACATGTAGAAACGTCCAATTGTTGTCGAGATTTGACATGAGCTTCAGTATACACACATTACGATAGGGTCGGGTGACCTGCAGTGCCTGCCAGTTCAGACCCTCGCCTGCGGCTGTGGAGCAGGTAAACTTCATAACACGAATGTTAAAATTGGGAAATGCTATGTTGGTAACAGATTACCCGTTTAGGCAACCATCTATACGGTATAATACAATTTTATGTTTTGGTAATATCGAATTAGAAAAAGATCATGCACCGAATGAATCGCCGAGAATTGGTTCGAGTGGGAGGGCTCGCAATGGGGGGCCTCGCGCTGCCGCAACTATTGAGCGCTGCGCCTAGCAAAGAGTTGCATGGCCCTGCGTTTGGTAAAGCCAAAAATGTAATTTTTTTATTTCTCAATGGTGGGCCTCCCCAACATGAAACGTTCGATCCCAAACCTAACGCGCCAGTAGAAATTAGTGGCCCGTTTAGGCCAATTCAAACCACTGTACCAGGAATGCAGTTTTGCGAACTGCTGCCTAGAACCGCCGCATTGGCTGATAAATTGGCGGTTATTCGGAGTATGGCAACGGATGATAATATTCATTCCAGTAGTGGGCATTGGGTATTGACCGGCAATAAGTATCAAGGTCCGAACGCCCGCACGATTCAGCCGACGGACTGGCCTTTTTATGGATCGCAAATCAAACGATATCGTCCGAGCGACGTCATGCCTAGTTTGAGCACGGTGATGATCCCAGATGTCATTCGCTTGAATGCCAGCGTTACGCCTGCTGGACAAACGGGCGGATTAATGGGGGCTCAATGGAATCCCGAGCGATTTGTAGGTGACCCGTCACGTGAAGACTATCGTATCGAAGGACTCGAACCTCTTGGAATTACTACCGGACGTCTGCAACAGCGCCGTAGATTACAACAAAAATTTGAAGATCGGTTGCGGGAAATTGATGGCGCTAAGAGCCTCGATGTCTTTTCAACCTATCAACAACAAGCGTTCGATTTATTGACGTCGGGAAAAGCGAGAACAGCGTTTTCAATTGATCAAGAACCTGCTGCCGTACGTGAGCGTTACGGTCGTAATCGCTGGGGTCAATGTGTATTGTTGGCAAGGCGGTTAATTGAATCGGGTGTGCGTTTGGTACATGTTAATTGGCCACGTGAACCGGGTGATAATGCTTCAGATAATCCGTTGTGGGATACACATGCCCAGAATCACGATCGCCTTGAAGACGTACTATGCCCAATTTTTGATGTGGGGTATTCCGCTTTAATTACGGACCTCGAAGAGCGTGGATTACTTGATGAAACACTTGTCGTTGCGATTGGCGAATTTGGACGAACGCCCAAGATTAATGCAAAAGGTGGTCGCGATCATTGGGGCAGTGTGTTTTGTTGTACACTGGCTGGAGCGGGAATTCGTGGAGGCCAAATCTACGGCAGTTCGGATCGCGACGGTGCTTATCCGCTGACGGATCGAGTTGAACCAGGTAACTTGACGTCGACGATTTTTCATTTACTCGGCTTAGACCATCGTGGCACATTCACTGATCCAGTGGGACGAGAATTAGCCTTGAGCCACGAAGAACCGTTGTTCCGTTTGCTCGGTGATCAAAGAGAGAAACCAGCTCTTGTTTCGTCGACCGGTGATGTGAACCGCGTGCCAGTGTTTGATGAAAAGAAAATCATCGGTAACACGCAGTTTCAAATGGATGATGGAATTCGTCCTGCTCAAACTCCATCGCGTCCAAAAGGTTGGCGGCAACTCGTTACGCCGGCAGATAACGGTGTGGTTATATCGTTGGCAAATCCCCAGAAAATCCAAAAACTAGAGTTACTCCAACATGCCCAGTTCTCGTTTGGCGAGCCAACTAAGGAAATAGCAAAGACGACATCGGCGATTCTTGCCCAAGAAGTTCGTAGTCCGTTCCCTGGGACTTATCGTATTAAGATCGAATTGCTTGTTGATGGTGATACTCAGTCGTTCGCAGATTTGTTCGATAATCAACTGACTTGTCATCTTGTCTACTTTCAATTCACCCAACAGGATAAGCAAATCAATGGTCGTCGGGTTTTGGCGGAACAACAAATTAAGCCAACGTTGATTGATGCAGTCAATCCGACATCGCAGACGTTTGAATTTACAAGGCAATTCGTAAATGCCACTCCCGGCTCTAACTTCTCATTTGGCCTTGGATTAGGGATCGGATTAGAAATTCGCAATGCTAGCGGTCGGCTTATATCTGTCTCTAAACAGGTCTCTTTAAGAGTGACTCGGTATGAGTTAGAATTTCTCGGTAAAGAACGAAATAAAGATGTAACGTCCTAACAGTTCACGTTGAACAACGAGAGAATGTTTACATTGTTTCGATGTGCTTGATGTCAGTTGTTCGCGACGTGTAAAGGCGAAAGATCGAGATGCTAAAAAAACCACGCATGTTTATCACAATGTTATTAATGTTGATGATTGGGATGGTTGGAAATAAAGGGCACTTACAGGCAGATGAACGACCCAATATTGTGCTGATAATGGCTGATGATCTGGGTTTTTCGGATATCGGCTGTTATGGGTCCGAAATTAAAACACCGGCCTTGGACGATTTAGCCAATAACGGTCTGCGATTTAGCCAGTTTTATAATACGGCAAAATGTCACAGCTCACGGGTTTCGCTTTTAACTGGGCTGTATTGCGATCAAGCTGGTGGTGTGAGTTTAAAACGAGGCGTTACGATTGCGGAAGTGTTGAAAAATGCAGGTTACTTTACGTCGATGGTGGGTAAATGGCATTTGAACAATCAACCCACAGACTTTGGATTCGAACGGTATTGGGGGCATCTGTCTGGCGCAACAAATTTCTTCACCGGTGATGATACGTTTCGATTAAACGGGGAGAGTTGGACTGTTCCGAAGGAGTTTAATGGCAAACCGTTTTACACCACAAATGTGATCGCAGATTTTGCGCTCGATTTTATGGACGAAGGAATCGCTAGTGGTAAACCGTTTTTGTTGTACGCTGCTTTTAATGCTCCCCATTATCCGTTACAAGCACCCGAGGCTGATGTTAAGCAACAACGCGGTAATTACGATGATGGTTGGGATCATTTACGGGAAACGAGATTCGCACGGCAATTAGAGCAGAAACTGTTTCCCGCAGGGACCATGTTAAGTCATCGCAGCGATCATGTTCCAGCATGGAAATCATTAAACGCTCAAGACCAACGATGGGAATCGGATCGGATGGAAGTCTACGCAGCAATGATTAGCGTGTTAGATCGCAATGTTGGGCGGATTGTTGAACACTTAAAGGCCAAAGGTGTTTTGGATAATACATTGATATTATTTTGTAGCGATAACGGAGCTTGTCCTTTTGAACGCACTCGCGGGCGATTCTTAAAACCGTGGAATCCCAAATCGTATTGGTGTTATGACGCCAGTTGGGCGAATGCCTGTAACACTCCATTTCGTCTCTATAAACAAAATCAACATGAAGGTGGAATTTCATCACCTCTTATCGCGCATTGGCCACAAGGCATGAAAACGACACCAGGTGAAATCACAAAGCAACCAGCCCATTTGATTGACTTCATGGCAACATTTATTGACGTAGCGGATGCAACCTATTTAAAAAACGTCGAGGGAAGGCGAGTTGATCCGTTGCAAGGTAATTCATTAGTCCCGATTTTCAACGAAACGATACGAACGCCACACGAAAACTTGTATTTTCATTTTGGATTCGATCGAGCTTGGCGGGAAGGCGATTGGAAATTGGTGTCGGCCAAACGAGGCCGCTGGGAGTTGTATAACTTAGCAGCGGATCGCACTGAAATGCACGATCTAGCCAGCAAGTTTCCGCAGCGTGTGGCTGCGATGGAAAGACGGTGGTTGGCAACCGCTCGAAGTACAGAGCGGCTTTCTGATAAACAACTGGCCCCCGTTAGGTCAGTTATTACCAAGTTGAACTTTCGGAAAGATACGACTACCGGAAATGCGACAGCAAATTAATAGAGTAAATTTGGACAGGAATTAGATAATGTTGAAATGGGGATGGACTGCTGTTTTATTGATTACCGTCAGTAGTTTTGTTAACGGCGCGGAAAAGTGGTACAAGGGCAACACGCACACTCATACGTTTTGGAGCGACGGCAATGATTTTCCCGAACGGGTTGTCAAATGGTATACAGAAAATGGCTATGATTTTCTCGTGCTGTCAGATCATAATATTCTCAGTCGTGGTGAGAAATGGATGTCTGTTGAGAAATTGAAGGAACGCGGGGGCAATGACATACTCGAAAAATACGCTGCGTCTTTTGGAAAGAAATGGGTCGAATCGCGTGGTACGCTTGGTGAAAAATCACATGAGATTCGGCTGAAGAGACTTGCTGAGTTTCGAGATATGTTTGAAGTGCCCACCAAGTTCTTGATGATCGAGGGCGAAGAGATATCCGATAAAGCTGAAGATGTTCCAGTGCATATGAACGCGATCAATGTGCAATCCGTGATCGCGCCTGCCGGCGGAGCCACAGCACTTGATGCACTCAAGGGCAATGTGCGTATTGTGGCTAGGCAATCGCGGTTGACCAAGCAACCGATCTTGTTGCACTTAAACCATCCGAATTTTCATTATGCTATTACCGCGGAAGAACTGGCCTCGGTTATTCAGCAAGACTTCTTTGAGATTTGTAATACGAGTTCTGATTGCAATCAATTAGGCGACGAATTTCATCCTTCATTAGATGATTTTTGGGACATCGCTAATACACTCAGGTTAGCTAAATTGCAAAGCCCTCCCTTGTTTGGTGTGGGAGTTGATGACGCTCACAATTACCACGGGCGAGGTGCAAGTCCTCCAGGGGGATCGTTTGTAATGGTACGTAGTAAAAGCCTCAAATCGGCGGCTATTATTACAGCAATGAAAATTGGAGAGTTCTATTCTTCGTCAGGAGTCTTGTTGACAGATGTGCAATATTTAGCAAGGACAAAAGAATATGTGATTGATATTCAAGTGGAAGAGGGTGTGACCTATACGACTCAGTTTATAGGGACTCTCACCAATGCTGATTTAGGATCCACATCTCGACCAGGTGCAGGCGGAGCGGTACAGCGTGCTACGCGGATCTATTCAGATGATGTGGGCAAAGTGCTTGCAACGGTCAAGGGGGCCCGTGCCAGCTATACTCTGTCAGGCAAAGAACTGTATGTTCGAGCAGTTATTACCTCGGACAAAAAACACTTGTTGCCCACTTACCCGGATCAACCACAGCAGGCCTGGGTTCAGCCTGTAGGTTGGCGGCGATAATTACGGGGTGCTCGTAATACAGATCAGTTCTTTGAGCGTCCGCGCATAGAGGCGGCCATTGGCATAGGAGAGTCCGGAAAGGGACCATGTTTCTCCCGCCTGCCCTAGATCACTAATAGATAACAGCGCCCGCTGATCGAGAATTTTAGCGTCCCAGCGAACGACGTATACCACACCAACCATGGTCGGAAAATAGATGTTGTTTCCAACGACAATCGGGGGCGGTGCAGATACGTGTCCCCAGCCCGATCCGGCATTGCGTTTATCTTGAGTGACCAGAAAGCCCTCGGCATTTCGAAGATCATTGGGCAGTGTCGTGTCCCAGCGGAGCACATCCTCTTGATCTGGAATCCTCACAACCTGAGCGGGTACCTGTAAATACTCAACTGCGCCGGATCCAACATGAACTCGGCCAATCATCTTGGCGTGGTGAGCCATAAAATAATGGTAGTCACCGACCAGTATATTCGTCTGATAGGTGATCGGTTTTTTATAACCGCCAATGTAATCATTGAGGTCTTGATTTACTTTACGATTGTAGCCGGCGGAGGTGTGGGCACATACGGCGACTTGTTTCGTTAAAGATTGCCGTTGTCGGATGTCTCCCGTCCCGATATCCAGCACGAGATGTTCTGTGCCACTGAAGTGACAGGCCATTTGTTCGTTCCAGCAGGCATTTTGAAATGTTGGATATTTCAGGATGGCTTTGTTCCAGATGGACTTTCCGTTATCTGCATTTACAAGTGACAGTCCGTATGGTTTTTCCAGCGGATTGTGTCCTCCTCCGCGTCCGGTGAGAATGGCTGCCTGACCATTGGCGAGATGACCAAACAGCGAAGTGGAATGTATCGAGGTTCCAGCTTCAGCGACCCACTGGCGTTTCCCCGTTTTTACATTGAACGATTGCAAGTGAGTCCAGTACCGTGGGTCTGCATCAAGGGATCGCGCCTTTCCCTTGTCCAGTAAATCCAGCGGCAAGTCCTGATGGGGCGTTTGCACAACGACAAGGTGGTCGTCAAAGATTAACGGCTCATGCTGTCGCGAATGATGTCTGCCGAATGGCGTCCATGCATACGACCAGACCTGGTTACCGTCAAAGTCAAAGGTCTGGATTGATCCACCCACATTCACAAAGCAGATGTGTTTACCATCGGTGGCTGGTGAAGCTGCCGTATTATCACTGAACAGGCTGGAGAGATCTATTTCGCGGACACCGGGGATATCCCGCTGCCACCGTAGCTCGCCCGTGATTGCATCAAATGCTTGACCTACGCAAAGCGAGCCGGTTTGTGTGTCTTGCTTGACGGGGGCATGCGACAGGACAAATGCGTGTTTTCCGGACAGAATCACTGTTCCTTGACCGGTATTCGGCAAATCCGTTCGCCACAATATATTCTTGTTAGTCGAAACGCTAAAGAATGACGGAGCGGAACCCTGAACCACAAAATTATGGTTCGGCCCAGCGGCCTGATGCCAGTTGTCGCTCCAGGCGGATGAGGTTCCGAAAAAAAGCAGGATAACCGTTGCTAGCCAGCAGGTTCGGAAATGCCCGACGAATGTTCTAATGGTTGTGTTTGTGCTCATATTGCTTGTCGGTTTTGTCGCCGCGGGCCATGACGTACGCTATCAGATCAAGGATTTCTTCGCGCGATAGTTTGTCGAGCAATCCTTTTGGCATTAATGAGACGTCCGACTTCTTTTGAACGTCAATTTCATTACGAGCGATGATTGTCGGCTTGCCTTTGGCTAAGGGGTCAATCACGATGTGAATTGCATCATCAGTTTCTTTGACGATCATACCCGTGATAACTTTTCCAGAATCCAGCAGGAATGTTTGGGAACGGAATTTATCGTCGATTTCCTTGGAGGGCTCGATTAGCGATTTCAAGACGTTTAAAGTGGTATGTTTTTTGACGTCTAGCTTCGCCAGATCTGGACCGAAAACCTGACCTTCATCACCAAGTTTGTGACACGATACACAACTCGCAACCTTGAACAACTCCTTGCCAACCTCAAACGATCTACCCATTGGCAGTGGATCGATATCCCCGACGAGCTCATCAAGTTTCCACTCGCGACCACGGCTGCTGAGTTTCAGTAGATCGTCCTGAATCGGCAATGGATTGTTGGCGAGGTATTGCTCTGGGTTCGCTTGATATGCTGGCAAATCGGCTACCACATACAATGTCCCGTACATTCGTCGCCAGTGTCCGGGGTAGGTACATACGTAGGGATATACGCCGGGAGTCGTGGGGGCATCGAATAGTAGTGCTTGAACTTCACCTGTTTGTAATAATTGGCTTTGTAGCAAGATGTGCTTGCTCTGGGGAACATAATGCCGTTGCATCGCGTCTGGATCGCGTCCAGTTGATTCCGCGAGCAAGCCTATTTCTTCCATCGTGCCTGGAGCCGTAATGACAAAGTTGTGAGGCATGTTGTCTGTATTGGAAAAACGGAACTCGACAGGTTTCCCAGCTTGAACAGCAACTTGTTCTTTGTCGTAGATCATGCGATGTGCAACGGTGCCGATGGCAATGACTCGTACATCCAAGTTTTTCAACCGCTCTTCGATTGCTTGTCCTTGATCCGATGGTAGTTGTTTGCCGACAGCACGTGCTAGTTTGATGGCTTCCAGTGCCGGGCCCGCTGTTCGAAATTGAGCGGGGATTTCACTTAAATAGGCAACAAGATTGTCTGCTAGCGTTGGAAGTTGTACTTTGTTCCAATGCTCTGGTGCAATGGTTAATAATGCAGCAATAGCAGAATTGCGATGCAGCCCCGCTTTGAGCAGTAGTGTTAGGTCGGTGAACATTTCGGGCTCGTGGCCGGGTACTGTTACCAAAGCTCGGATCGCATGGTCATGCAAAGTTTCTCCGCCGCTGACCGACAATCGATTAGCAGGAATATCTTGCTTCTTGATGCCGGGACCAGACCAACGAATGGCTAACGCATCACCGCCACCATTATCGAAATAGGTAACCACGATTTTGTGCGTACCTGTCGAAAGATTGATCGTCGCCGACTTTTCAATGGGCCCGTGCAAGCCGTCATTGTTGACTAATAACTTGTCGTCAAGATAGATTCGAGAGCCATCATCCGAGGTAGCATAAAACGTGTATTTACCGGTTTTATTAATTTGGAGATAGCCGGTGAATTTCAAAGCAAACCTATCGATCTCCTTACGTTGAGGAACATTGATACTGATCGCTGGAACGACTCCCGACTGTTTGGGAGTCATCTCATCGAGCGTTTTAATGTCAACATTAGCCCCTGAAGGAAAGTAGAAATCAACATGGATGCCGGGTAGGCCAAGGCTTCCCGTTGTGGATTCACTGCCAAGTTGACTAGGCAATTCCGTCGTCAGAGGGCGAATTTTCCCGTATAGTTGTTCACGCACATCAACACTATTGATGAGATGCACGGCACTGAGGAAATCATGTAGGGAATCACGACCGCGCGTGGCAGCTAGAAAAGCGTTGTCGCCATTGCCGTCGGTAGTGATCCAAGCCGCAAAAGCATATTGCCGCGTTTGCGCGGATTTACCAGCGAGTGCTAACTGTTCGATGTCGGCAACGCGTTGTTGTAAATCAGAATCACTTTGTCCGACCAGTAACACAGACAAACCTTCTGTACTTCCTACGCCGCTTGTATCACGTTCGACTAACAAGTCGACGATGAGATTGATTGCTGAGCTGTTTTGGATTTTAGCCAATTCTGTAATCGCTGTCTGAAGATGGCTGGGTGAGGCCTTAGCCCTAGCGAGAATTGCTAAATAAACACCTTCGCTGGCCTCCATTTTTAAAAGATCATCAATGCTAGCGTTTCGCAGTACATATTGCTGGGCGGCGCTTGAAAGTGGTATTTTTTTGGCTATCGCATCTTGAATGATGGCATCCACATCCAGAGATTTCGTTGCGTACGCAAGCACCTTTTGTAGTTCAGGATCGAGCGGTTTGGTAGAAACAGTGAAGACAACTTCTGCTGCAGCTAAGCCTTGAAGTTCTACAGCTGCCTTCATCGCTTCTGCGCGGACTAAAGGAGAT
>Ga0302134_10000677_pt1 | contig 15217 bp, 13 predicted proteins | sample CB9_SCM_MG_FD_203123 | JGI IMG/M metagenome (GOLD analysis project Ga0302134, IMG submission 203123) | Marine microbial communities from Western Arctic Ocean, Canada - CB9_SCM | ecosystem: Environmental > Aquatic > Marine > Oceanic | place: Canada: Western Arctic Ocean | collected 2017-09-19
CCTGGGCATACGGTACGGGTGATTGATGAACGCCCGCCGCGATTAAGCCTGAGATATGGGCCATGTCCACCATGAGGACGGCACCGACCTCTTCCGCGATTTGCCCGAAGCGCTCGAAGTCGATGCTGCGGGAGTAGGCGGTGTAGCCAGCGACTATCACTTTGGGCCGGTGCTCGCGGGCCATTACCGCGATAGCATCGTAATCTAATTGTTCGGTTTCAGGGTCCAGTCCATAGGCGACGAAATTGTATAGCTTCGAGGAAAAATTCACGGGGCTCCCGTGGGTGAGGTGCCCGCCCTGATCAAGCCGTAGCCCCATTACTGTGTCTCCCAGAGAGAGGAGTGCCGCGTAAGCTTCCATATTCGCAGACGCCCCGGAGTGCGGCTGGACGTTCGCGTGCTCAGCACCAAACAATTCCTTGGCACGGTCAATCGCGAGTTGCTCGGCGATGTCCACGTACTCGCAGCTACCGTAGTACCGGGCTCCCGGGTAGCCCTCTGCATATTTGTTAGTAAACGAAGACCCCTGGGCCTCCATGACCGCAGCGCTAGCGTAGTTCTCGGAAGCGATAAGGACGATGTTATCCCTCTGTCGCTGGGTCTCCAACTCAATCGCTCGCGCGATTTGGGGGTCACGGTCCGCCAATACACCCACTCTGGCATCCTCCTGCATTTCTTTAAGGGACGTCGCTCGGCGTGATTACCAGCACTGGCGATTACGGACATCGCGCACGCAGCAGGAAGAGTGTATCGGAGCTTTGGCAAAGCCAACAAGCAGTGCTCGCATCTCCCATGCGAATATGTAGAAATGTAGATTAACCACGCTCGCAGCATCCAGCCTAGCCCCCGGCTGCCGTCGAGCAAAGGACCGTTAATACAACGATTCCCCGTCACCGTAAGTACCCCTTTCTCCCTCTTCTGTCCTTATGGACGGTTTTGTAAGGCAGATGAAATAGAAACGGATAAACATCTGAGAGGCAATATGTTTCTCAGCAAGACTGGGTGGTTATATCCACGCTCGCGGAGCCTTGATCTTTGCAGAGGGTGCCCGCCGTAATTTAAATATTCTGCAGAGTAGGGATCATAGTTACGGCCGTGGGTTTAGGAGGGGGTGGGGGCGCAGTTTCTTAATATTAAAAACCATTAAATGGATGCGGAGAACAACACACTGGCGAACCACGGCTGCGGTCGCGATAGTAGGCGCACAATCACCCACATCATGCCTTGCTCCAGCGAATCGGCTCACGTTCAGAGGCAACAATGACACCGGTAGGTCTAACCCTTGCCACGACCTACGCATCGCCTAGCTAGCGCCAACGCCAAGGCCCGCTGGCTAGTTGTTCAAATCAAGGTCATGGGTTCGTGCGTCATGCTACCGTTGATGGTGCGATGATACGAGCAGTTTTCTTTGATTTCTACGGGACGTTAGCTAAGTGGGAGCCTGCGGCTGGTGAAATCCAGCGTATGTCGTCTGCTGCCGAAGGGCTGGATGTGGACCCAGCCGCTATTGAGCGCGCCTACCCTACGGCCAACGCACTCTTCGACAGAGAGAACGCGAGACAGCGGCTAGTGTCACAAACGCCTGAGCAACGGGAGTCGTTTCTCGCAGGGTACGAACAAGCCCTGCTGGCGGCAGCCGGCTACGACGTGTCCTTATGGTTGGCGAGAGCGATTTGGCGACGAGTGAGTTCCGCACCCAAAGAAATGGGACTGTACTCAGACGCGCGGGCAGCGTTGCAAGAATTGCAAATCCAGGGATTCCGCCTAGGAGTCATATCCAATATGGGTACCGACCTCCCCGATTACCTTGAGTACATGGGGATAGCAGGTTTAGTAACAACATCCGTTTCAAGCGGTGAAGTGGGAGTTGCCAAGCCGCATTTCTCTGTATTTGAGGCTGCGCTTCACAAAGTAGGCGTCCCTGCGCACGAGGCACTCCATGTAGGCGACGGCTACGAGTCTGACGTACTAGGCGCAGCGGGGGCGGGGCTCCATGCCCTGTATCTACAGCGGCACGTTGAAGAGCCTGCTCCCAGCGAACACTCCGTTGTCCATAGCCTCAGCGAGGTAGCTCCGTACGTACAGCGATTAAACGCCCGCGCTTAGCCACATCAAGGTGGCGAGGAGCAACATCACAATGTGCTAATCTTGACGTGCGGCACGCGCTTCCGCGCACTCTTGGCTGCATTACCATTCTTGTGGCAGACGGGGCATTCCATGGCATATCAGGTCTATTTCGCCGAACTCGCAGAAGAGAACAAAGCTCTCATGCTGACGATTCTCAAGCTAAAAGAAGAGTCTGATGCACTCGAGCCAGGGGAAGCAGAATTGCTCTACACACTGCGAGGGTCGTCAACGCCAACGCCGCTTCCTCCCGAAGAGCAGCCTTCACGCCAACGGAATGGCGGCGGCGGGTCATCGGGAGGCGGCTCTAATCGACGTGGATCCGGCCGGCGGGGTGGCCAGCGCCCATCTTCTAGCAATGGCGGTGGTAGCAGTAGTGGTGCTGCTGGTAGCACCGGCGGCAGCAACAACTAGCCCCCAGAGGCCGCTCCTTCAATTGAGGATCCCCTGAGCAGCCATCTCCGGAACACGCCGTTGGAAGTCCGCTAGAAGAGCGAGCACTTCCAATATTGCTTGTCCCCAAGGGATATCCCCTCCTGTAGCCGGCATATGAATTTGCTGATTACCCACTGATGCCTTATGTCCCAGTGCTCTCTCCAGCGGGATCCGCGCGCCACCTACTTGGTCAATCAATTTCAACGTGATGCGGTCTGTTCGACGGGTGACAGATTCCACGCGCGCTTCGCGGGCAGAAATTTTGACACGTGCGGCGTATATCAAATGGTGCACCGCGTCAGGCAATTGATGACCAAACCTCTCTTCGAACTCCCGGGGTAGCTCGTCTAGCTCTTCGAGCGTTTCCGCCTTCGCTAGACGTTGGTACATCGCCATGCGCGTCGGCATGTGCGGGACGAGATCTTCTGGGATCGACGCAGGCAAGCCAAGGTCGACCACAGGGTTGCCAGGGTCAGCCTCCAGCACCGGGCCATCGCCCGTGGCAGCGCGAAGCTCCGATACCGCCTGAGCCAGCAGTCGCGTATACAGCTCGAATCCAACAGCGTGGATGTGGCCGCTCTGCTCAGCGCCAAGAATGTTGCCGGCACCTCGAATCTCGAGGTCCTTCATTGCAATCCGAAACCCGGCCCCTAGCTCGGTCGCCGCAACGATGGTCTGCAAGCGCCGCTGCGCCTGGTCAGTCAGCCGACGTCCAGGCTCCACGAGCAGGTAGGCGTACGCACGCTGCGAACTACGACCGATACGGCCCCTCAGTTGGTAGAGTTGAGCCAAACCAAAATTCCCCGCGCGCTCCACAATCATGGTGTTGGCCGCCGGAATATCCAAGCCTGATTCGATAATCGTCGTGCAAACGAGAACGTCAGCCTCGCCATCAGAGAATTGCTCCATTACCCGTGACAGAACGTCTTCGTGCATCTGGCCGTGGCCCACAATCACGCGTGCCTCCGGCACAAGCGCCCGTATCCGATCCGCAGTCAGGTCGATGTCTTGAACGCGATTGTGCAGGTAGTAAACCTGCCCTTCCCGGTCGAGTTCGCGCAAGATTGCCTCACGTATTAAGTCATCCGACATTTCCGCCAGGTACGTCTTGATAGGCAGGCGCTCTTCCGGGGGTGTCTCAATCGTTGAGATGTCTCGTATGCCAGCGAGTGCCATGTGCAGAGTGCGAGGGATAGGAGTGGCGGTGAGCGTGAGCACATCCACCTCCTGCCGCATTTCCTTCATTCGCTCCTTGTGACCGACGCCGAATCGATGTTCCTCGTCAATGATGACGAGCCCCAAGTCCTTGAAAGACACATCTTTCTGCACCAATCGGTGGGTCCCAACTACAATGTCTACATCGCCCGATGCGAGGCGTGCAATAATAGCCTCTGCCTCTTTTGGCGTACGAAATCGACTAAGCATCTCAACCGTAATTGGGTACGGCTCAAGCCGCTCGCCCAAGGTGATGAAGTGTTGTTGTGCGAGGACAGTGGTCGGCACGAGGAGCGCCACTTGCTTGCCGCTCATCACTGCCTTAAACGCGGCCCGCAGGGCAACCTCGGTCTTGCCGTATCCGACATCTCCACAGACCAATCGATCCATAGGCTTGATGTTTTCTAGGTCTTCCTTCACGTCGTTAATCGCGATTTCCTGGTCCGGAGTTTCGATGAACGGAAAAGCATCCTCCATCTCTTGCTGCCACGGCGTATCAAAGGCATGAGCATATCCCTGGGCCATCTCTCGCTGCGCGTAGAGAGCCAGCAGGTCAACCGCAAGCTTCTGAGTTGACTCGCGAGCTTTGGAGACTGCCTTCGTCCACTCCTGTGTGCCGAGTCGCGTTGGCGAAGGACTTGCCTCATCCCCGCCAACGTAGGGCGAGATTCGGTCTAGGTGCTCCATAGGCACATAAAGACGATCTCCTTCCGCATATTCCAGAACAAGGTACTCGCGATTGGCACCCTCCTCGGGAGCGGCGCCCTCATCCCTTGCCTCGGCCCCTCCACGATTGACAGTGCCTACGAATCGACCAATGCCGTGGTCTACGTGGACGACGTATTGGCCAGGAGTGAGTTCCTCGACACTGGTTGCACGGAACCGCGTCGTGTGGCGGCGAGGGCGAGTAACTCTGCGTTTAGCAGTTCCGAACACTTCGTTGTCAGAAAGCAACGTCAGCAGAGTGGTTCCATCATCCGAGCGCTCGTGCAGCGTCCATCCACCTGCAAGAGTGCCGTGCACAATATGTACGGAATCTCCGTCTGGCGCTGCGTCGAGAGAGCGAGTCTCGCGACCTGGGATTCCCTCATCACGCAATACTTCTTCGAGTCGCCGTGAATGCTGGGTAGTAATCACGGTGGGAGTTCGGCGACCAGCTATGTCGCTCGCGAGATTTTCAAGCTCTCCTTGATAAGACATCGGCGACCCGAACGGCAGCACCGCCGTTATGCCATCACCGGTATCACCTCGGTGGTACCGAGTAAGGCCCAATCGCGAATTCCATGCGGAGATGGACGCTTCTATTTCTTCCCAGGGGACGAGGCAAGAGGGGAATCCAAGGGGTAAATCCCCACGCTCCTCTTTCGCTAGTCGCAGTTTCTCTGCCTTCGCCTCAACGCGACGCGCAGCGTCAGCGACCTCAGACGGCTCGCTGACAACAAGGACTGCGTTGCTGGCAAACGGCAAGTGGTCCAGCAGCGTGTGGTGTAGCATGAACCCGGTGTACAACGCTCCCGCATCAGCCGACGTACCGGACAACAGTTCGGCCAAGTCTTCGCTAACACGATCCCGCTCAGTCGTAGTGGTGTTGCTGAAATCGAGCTTACGGACGGCAGCTTCTATAACTGCATGGTCAGAGTGACTGGGGAGGAGCTCAGCAGCCGGCAATACACGCAGTGCGGGGATATGGCCCGTTGATCGCTGTGAGGCCGATTCGAAAATCCTAACCGTATCAATTCGGTTCCCCCAGAGGTCGATTCGCACTGGATGGCGATGGCCAGGGCCGTGGATATCGATGATATCGCCTCGGCGCGCAGCACTCCCTGGCTCTTCGACGAGCGCTCCCACGTTGTACCCCATCCCAACCCACTTCAGAAGCATCTCGTCAATGGATACTTTGTCATCTGCTCTCAGAATGTGCGTGGTTGAGCGCAACAACTCTGGGCTGATTGTCTTTTGCATGAGCCCCGTGATCGATGCCACGATAATGGGCGCCTGCGTGGTGTCTCCCCGGATGAAACCGTGAAGCGCACCGAGGGCGGCCAACCGTTCGTGAACAGTGCCCGCCTCTACGGTTAAGCGCTCGTAAGGGAGCACTTCAGATTCCGCGAAGTGGTAAATAGGTGAGTCATCCCCTGCATATGCCTGGATGAGTTCAACCATCCGCCGGGAATCCTCTGGATGAGGACAGATAATCACCACCGGACCAGCTGAACGCTTCGCGAGCGCTGCTAATACGAACGGCTTCGCTGACTCTGGAAGCGTGGCCTCTTGCACGGCGCCGGAATCCAGTTTGGATAGCATTTCTGCGTACGCAGGCACCTTATCAAGTACCTCAATCAACCCTTTGAGACTCAGATCATCACCTCACGTGCACTGGAGCTGAACGCGAAAAGAGGCCTGCCACGAAACTCATGGCATGCCCTGGCCGCGCTCGCGACGCGCACATTCTAATACGTAACTTGCCGGAAATGTGGGGGCGAGGGAGGGGGGGCGAAAGCAATATGTATGACCGGAACCAGTATTGCATTCGCCAACAAACCCATTTCCTATAGCTATATGAGGCGCGCCTTACTCATTTCATCGATGATGGTTCACGAGCAATTTACCCTTCTGGGTAAATGAGCACCATTGGAGTCTCATCCAAGAGGCAAAAAATGGAGGCATTGCCGGGCATTACCTCCACAGGCATGGAATGCCTCCTGAAAGCAGAAGGCCTCTGAGAATTGTCGAATTGAGAGTACAGTAAGAAGTAGGGCCTAGGCGGTACATTTGAAGTAAAATCCAGGAGTCGCATTGGGCGACGTAAGAGCGACCCAAACCATGACTACTTCAAGCACAACATCTCAGCACAACCTCCTGGCCTACCAGCGCATCGTCGTGAAGGCGGGCACCAATGTGCTCACTTCCGGCGGTACGCGACTGGATCGAACAGCGATGGCCGGTATCGTTGCTCAGATGGCCGCGATCCAAGCGGCAGGCACACAGGTCATTCTAGTTACTTCAGGAGCCATCGCTGCGGGCCGCGAAATTCTCGGCAAATCCCACAACACGAAAGGAGTAAGTCTCGGCCAAATGCTTGCAGCCATCGGCCAGAGCCGGCTCATGCACGCCTACCAGGAGATGTTCGCTGAGCACGGGATTGTCGTGGCCCAGGCGCTGCTCACTCACCCTGATGTTGAAGGCCGTCGAGGCTATTTGAACGTCCGAAACACGCTTGAAGCGTTGCTCGCCAACGGAATAATGCCCATCGTGAACGAGAACGACGTCGTGGACACCGAGGAGATCAGCCAAGAGCGATTCGGCGACAACGACACGCTGTCGGCGCTGGTGGCAAACATGATTGATGCAGACCTGCTATTGATTCTCAGTGACGTCGCCGGCTTATACACGGCTGACCCCAACCGCGACAAGAGCGCAACGCTCATCGAACGAGTTGATGAGATTGACACCGCGACCATGGCGCTAGCCGAAGAGCACCACAGCAGCACAACGCGCGGGGGAATGGGCTCAAAACTACGAGCTGCAAGCCTCGCCATGTCCACTGGTGTGAACGTCGTCATCGCGCGCGGCCACGAGCCGAACGTCCTGCTTCACGTCGCGTCAGGCCAGGCACGAGGAACTCTATTCCCCGCCTCTGCAACTCACGTCGAGAGCCGGAAGCGTTGGTTGCTGAGTGGTACCGCCAACAGTGGTGGCATTATCGTTGTGGACGAAGGTGCAGCCGCTGCAATTCGCAAGCAATCCAGCAGCTTGCTGCCGGCAGGCATTCGTGAGGTAGCCAGCGTATTCAAACGGGGAGATGTCGTAACGGTAGCAACGCAAGATGGCAGCCGTATTGCCGTAGGGATAACCAATTACGATTCCTCTGAGTTAGCGTCGATTAAGGGATTAAAATCTTCAGGCATCACGCGATTACTAGGTCACAGCTTCGGAGATGAAGCTATCCACCGGAATAACATGGCGGTTCTATAGGAGCGCGGAGAACATCATGCCAACCACATCCTCGGAATTGATAACCAAGGCAACGGCTGCCAGAGCGGCGACCCGCGACTTGCGCAACTTGTCCACGAACCAGAAGAACGCGAGTCTTGAGGCCATCGCATCAGCACTGGAGACCCAACAACCTGCCATTCTTGAAGCGAACGCGTGGGACATGGAGGCCGGACGAACCGCAGGACTGACCGACGCTTTCATAGACCGACTGATGCTCGACGAAGGGCGACTGATAGCGATGGCGGCCGATGTGAGGACGATCAAGGGTCTCCCCGATCCTATCGGAGAGACATTCGACGGTCGGACTTTAGAGAACGGCTTGCATGTTGAAAGGCGACGAGTCCCTCTTGGCGTTATCGGCACCATCTACGAAAGCCGCCCTAATGTGACCGTGGACATAGCCGCTCTTTGCTTAAAGTCGGGGAACGCCGCTGTCCTACGTGGCGGCAAAGAAGCCGTTCACTCAAACAACGCTCTCGCAGCTCTTGTTCGAGGGGCTTTGCGGACAGCCGGCGTCAGCCCGGAAGTCGTCCAGCAAATCAACGACACTGACCGTGCTGTCGTCGAGCAAATGATCAAAGCCAACGACTATATAGACCTAATAATCCCTCGCGGTGGCGCAGGCTTGGTCAACTATGTTGCACAGGAAGCTACGGTGCCCGCAATCACGGGCGGCATCGGCGTTGTACATACATACGCCGATGCCACAGCGGACTTGGTAAAGGCAGTGGAAATTATCTTCAACTCCAAGGTGCAGCGTCCAACGGTCTGCAATGCTTTGGACACTCTCTTGGTTCACTCAACCGTGGCGCCGAGCTTGTTACCCCTAATTGCGGAGAGATTGAGCGCTGCGGGTGTGGAGATGCGGTGCGAACAACGGGCACTGTCGCTGATCGGTCCTGTCAGCAAGCATTTAGTGAAGGCGGCCGAGCCTGAGGATTTCGGTCAAGAATTCCTCGCCTTAGTGTTATCGGTTCGCGTCGTCGATTCCCTCGACGACGCACTGAAGCACATCGAGGATTACGGCTCGGGTCACACTGAAACAATTCTGAGCCAAGACAACGCAGCAATCAATCGGTTCTTAGATGAAGTAGATGCGGCGATGGTGATGGTGAACGCCTCAACGCGTTTCAACGACGGCGCACAACTCGGATTGGGAGCCGAGGTCGCAATCAGCACTAATAAGCTTCATGCACGCGGCCCAATGGGGCTGCGTGAGTTGACCAGTTACAAGTGGGTCGCCCGCGGCGACGGGCAGGTACGGCGGTAGTTCGTCAGTAGGCAAGCGAGGAAGGATGAGACGATGTTGAGATTCGAGCGGGAATGCCGGACGCCGTACTCGGAGTGCTACACGATTTTGGACGAGGATCAGCCACAGGGTCGGTTCGATGTTCACTATGCAGGGAACATGATTCACGCCACTCTATGCGTGTCTGAGCGCTACACGCAAGAAGAGATTCAGGACCTGATTGAAGACCTCGATGATGAGTTGCTGGATGCGGTCGGGCTGACGCGCGAGGATTTCATCGTTCACGTTCACCAAGGAAGGGAAATCGGGGTGTTCTCCAATAGCGAATTCAGCGAGGACGAGCAGAGTCAACCTGAAAATTGATTATCGACTTCCACACCCACTTACTCCCGCCATCGTTCGGCGAGCGACGCGAGGAGATTGCAGCAAAAGATCGCACGTTCGCAGCTTTGTTCGCGGACCCGAAGTCGAAAATCGCCAATCACGATGAGCTGCTCGCAGCGATGAATGAGGATGGCGTAGACATGTCAGTCGCGCTCGGCTTCGGCTGGACCGATGCAGAGGTTGCACGCGAATCTAATGATTATCTGCTCAAAGCAGCGGGAGCCTCTAACGGACGAATCATTGCTTTCTGCAGCATCGACCCCTCGTGGGGCGATGACGCGCTGAGCGAAGTGAAGCGGTGTGTGGCGGCTGGTGCTCGCGGCATCGGAGAACTGCACCCTAGCACCCAGGGAACTAAGCTCGCGACTGACCGGGGGCTCGCTCACATCATGGAATTCGCTGAGCAAGAAGATCTGCCTGTGGTGGTTCATGGTTCAGAGCCCGTCGGCCACGACTACCCAGGCAAAGGGCACACCTATCCTCGCGACATCCTTGCCATGGCCACGCGCTTCCCTAATGTGAAAATCGTGGCTGCACACTGGGGGGGAGGATTGCCCTTCTATGCCCATATGCCAGAGGTGCGTAAGGCGCTGGCAAACGTCTACTTCGACTCGGCGGCCACGCCATTTCTCTACGACCAAAGCGTTTTCTCAACCGTAGCCAGCGCGATTGGCCCCGGTCGCATGCTGTTCGGATCTGATTTTCCATTGCTGAACGCCAAGCGCGTCGCGGAGATAGCTATCGCTGATTTAACACCCGCCTATGCGGGGATGTTCTTAGGCGAAAACGCGCGCGGACTGCTGAAGGAATGACATCCGGCCAACCGACCCTGCCCGACCACCTGCGCGATGGGCTCGATATCGCGTTTGTAGGCATTAACCCCGGTGCCTACTCAGCAACGGTCGGCAGATACTTCGCGACACCTACTAATCGGTTCTGGCGAGCGTTCTCCCGCTCCGGGATTGTAGGTATTGACCGTGACTTAATTCCAGGGGACGAGGAGTGGCTGAACGACGCTGGAGTGGGATTCACCGATGTAGTGAAACGGGCAAGCGCGTCGGCGTCTAGTCTCAAGGCCGCTGATTACCGATACTGGGCCCCGCTGACACTGCGCAAGCTAGAGGAGCGCGCACCGCTAATCGTCTGCTTCAACGGGCTCACTGGGTATCAAGCTTTCGCGAAGTACTCGCTAAATCTGCGGCTCAAGCCCAAGCTGGGCGTGCAGGTTGAACGAATCGGTACCAGCTGGGTGTTCGTTGCCCCGAACCCAAGCGCAGCGAATGCGGCGTTCTCGCTGGACGTGATCACCGGTTGGTACCAAAAGCTAGGTCAGCTACGAAACTCACTGAAGAACAGGGACTAGAACCAGAAGACCTGCGCGGTGCTACCTGCGATGACGGCCACTGCGACCGCACCCACAAAGGTCGTGAAATTTAACCGCTGGGCCACCGCTAGAAGTGTTTTGATACTGACCAGTCCAACAATCGCAGATACCGCAGCGCCGACGAGTCCCTCAATAAGCCCAATCCCTACGCCATCGAGGACTGCGAAGAGCGCCGCACCGAGGGAAACGGGGATACTCATTAAAAAGCTGACTGCCAGGGCTTCGCCCCGGTCGATGCCCCGACCAAGCAACATCGATACCGTCAAGCCTGAGCGGCTCAAGCCTGGTATGGCTGCGAAGCCTTGGGCAAGTCCAAAGGCCATTGCATCCATCATCGAGAGGTCACGCCGGGTACGCGTGCCTCCTTCAAGGCGCGCGCGAAGGACGACAGCCGTGCCAAGCATGGCCACGCCAACGACAAGCATGCCTCCGGCTCCAAAAGCGGTTGACAAATCGTCGAGCGTAAGGAGCACCGGTACACCAATTATCACGGAGGCAGCAGTGCCAACGACGCCGAATCGAAGCAAGGGAGAAGGGTGGAGCGGGTCGCAGAGGCTGTCGCGGGAAAGGTCGAATATCTCGCGGCGGAAGGCGATGAGTGCGGAGGTGGCGGTGCCGAGATGGAGCCAGAGGGCGAACGAGACTGCATCAGCGAGAGACAGGCCAAAAATGAACGAACCTACAGCGGAGACAGATCCCTGGGAGCTAACGGGCAACCATTCAGTGATTCCTTGGACCATCCCGAGAACTAGGCTTTCGAGCAAGTGTGGCCTCTCGTGATTTGGGGTAACGTATCGGTTGTTGGCAGGACGGACACGGCCTCGATTGCCAATAGGGGTATCTTATCGGTGGTAGGTAGGAGTTGGATATGGAGTTCTCTGATGCAATAGCCTTCTTGGAGTCGGAGCATTCGGCAGTGGTTACGACAATAGGGAGGTCTGGAGGTATCCAGGCATCAATCGTGAATGCGGGCCCATTTGAGGGTCGGATGGCATTCGTAGTTCGGGGTGACACCGCTAAGCTCCGAAACCTAAAGCGGAACCCAACATGCACGGTGTTGACTACCCAGCCGGACTGGCGGAAGTTTGCAACGGTCGAGGGTCAGGCCGTTGTGCGGGGACCATGGAACACTGAAGCAAAAGAACTTCGGTTGCTCTTGCGAGCAGTTTTTACTGCGGCGGGCGGTTCTCACAGCGATTGGGAGGAGTACGACCGTGTGATGCGGGACGAGGGGCGGGTCGCAGTCCTTGTCACGCCAGAGCGGGTGTATGGCCGTCTCTAGAGTACCAGGAGCGCAATCCGGCCCTAACGGAGTGGAGGACGAATTCGGCTTTGGGCTCGGGGATGCGCACGCAGGTCATCCTCGGGAGGTTGCGGCGCGCGGTAGATAGGGCCAGGATCTCCAGTCAGGTGCGGACAATCGGGTAACGTGATTCGGCCAAATGGGAGACGTGAGATGAAGCCATTGGAAGTACTGGCGACCGCGGTATTGCCTGACGGGACGCAATTCGAGCTACAAAGCCACGATGGTAATTTCGTGATACGGGGCGACGGCTACGACTTGATGACGAGCTACGCGCACAGTTCCGAGGACGCGATGATGTCGTTGGCGTGCCCCAATCCACCAGGGGATGCTTGCGTACTAGTCGGCGGCCTAGGGATGGGCTACACGGCAGCCGCGACCTTGACGCTCATGCCACGCCGGGGGAGGGTTGTTGTTGCCGAAATCATCCCCGAGGTTGTGGAGTGGAACCGTGGGCCATTGGGGCCGCTGGCGGGCCATCCGCTAGATGACCCTCGTACGGAGTTGGTGTTGGGGGATGTGGCAGATGTGATCAAGGCTAGCGAGGCTCGCTTTGACGCAATATTGCTAGACGTCGACAACAGCGTTGATTCGTTCTCACTGCCGCGCAATGCGTGGCTCTACACCACGGCCGGGCTCGAGGCCGCACGCCGCGCGCTACGCCCGGGTGGAGCGCTCGCCATATGGTCGGTCGGCACGGATGCCAGGTTTGAACGGATGCTTCGCAAGCACGGGTTCACAGCCTCTACGCACCCGATACGCGAGCGCAACAAGCGCGGAGGGCATTTCTCTGTGCTGCTGGGCAGGCGGGACTAGGTTCGCATCCACAGCCATGTTGAGCCCTGCTCTGCTTCACATCTCTGGCCGCTCGATCACTGGTTTGGGCGATAACATCACGAAGACGGCGGGGGTGAGGAGCGAGAGACCGATGGAAAGCGCGCCCGCCGTAACGACGGCGCAGGGGCCTTCGGAGCAATCTCGTCGAAGGGCAATGACTAGGTCAGGTCACAGGGTTTCTCGCGGGCATCAAACATACGTAGGGGTGACATATCGCTGTTAGCTCCGGCGTCGACTTCAACCTTAATGTATGGCATGGGCGTAGTCTACTGCTGCGTGGAAGCTTGCGGCGGTAGACTAGACCCATGCCACCACAAGTGACCCTAATAGGCATAGACGGAATCCCTGGAATCAAGGCTGGCGATGACTTGGGGAAGCTTCTGGTCGATGCCTGCGCCGAGCAGGGAACTCCCCTGTCGGCCGGCGATGTTCTGGTAGTGACGCAAAAAGTGGTCTCGAAGGCTGAGAATCAAGTTGTCGACCTTCGCACCATCACGCCATCGGCGCTCGCCATTGATTTCGCGGATCGCTGGGAGAAGGATGCGAGGGCCGTAGAGGTTGTGTTGCAAGAAGCGGTGCGTATCGTCCGCATGGAGAATGGGGTGATGATTACGGAGACGAAGCACGGTTTCGTGTGCGCGAATTCAGGGGTCGATGCGTCAAATGTGGGTACCGGTAATGTCGATTACGTCGTGCTCTTGCCCAAAGACTCAGACTCGAGCGCTAGGCGCATCCGCGACCGTGTGCGTGATTTGACGAATTGCGAGGTTGCGGTGATTATCTCCGACACATTCGGGCGAGCATGGCGCGAGGGTGCAGGCGACGTGGCGATTGGTCTCGCGGGCATCGAGGCGCTGTGGGATTACCGAGGGACGATTGACAACGACGGCCGAGAGTTGCACTCGACGGTGATCGCGGTTGCTGACGAGATTGCAGCAGCCACCGAGTTGGTTACGAACAAACTGACACGAGTGCCTGCTGCGATCGTGCGTGGCTATCCGTACTTGGAGGGAGAGAGCGGCATCGCACCAATGATTAGGGATCGCGCTAAGGACTTGTTCCGCTAGCGATGGCCGGTTCGGCGCTAGCCGCTAGGCTTGTGCGCTGCTGGTTGTGCAAACCACTAGAGGCGTAAGGCGATAACTCCAGTGACGATGAGCAGGGTGGCGACGACTTTGAGGCCAATGGTCTCCTTATCCATAGGCTCGTTGAGGACGTTCCACCAGCGCGTACTGAGGCCCAAGCTGAGCGCGAGTATGGCGAGGGGGCGTATGGCAGCGACGGTGGCGACTAGCGACACTGACCCCACAGACAGCGCGTAAACGAAGGCCAATGCGGCGGTGGGCCCCATGATGCCTTCTGTGAGAAACATAAGGCCGACCGTTCGGCGATTCCGTAGTGCTGCCAACAGCGGCTTGGTGTGACGCGGTCGCCAAGTGAATGCAAGCACTCCCACGCCCATGCCAAGCGCTCGCAAACCCTGAGTAGCGCCCACGTTCAATCGGTTGGTCGCTTCGTCACTGACAACGAAGGCTAGTCCCAGAGCGAAGGCGGCCAGCAAGAGCACTACGAATGCCTTGCCATGGGCAATACGGTAGCGTCCGTCAATTTTGCGCAGGTTAATTATCACCGCCCCACTCACGACCACTAGAATCCCTACCCACTGGGTAGAAGAGATGACCTCGTCGAAGAGCACGACTGCGATCACTGCGGTGATGACAGGGGTGATCGATTGCATGGGTGCCGCGCGCGACACCTCTTCGATACTGAGGCCGTAGAAAAAGAGCGATAGGCCCATAGCCCACATTAAGCCACTAGCCAATGCCCACGCGATGCCGGCGCCACTCTCGAACCCGACTGTGGGTATGACGATTACGAAAAAGACCACTGCAATAAAGAATTGAAGCAAGCCGAAGGTGATGATGAAGAGGTGGTAGCTTGGAAATAGGGTTTCCAGCAGGCGCTTATCAAGAATCGACACCACAGCGAACAGCAATGTGCTTATCAAGGCCGCGGCAAACCAAGTCATGAGAAGTGAATCTCCGTAAGCAGTCAAAGGGGGGCTGGAGCCATGCTGTCACTCTACTCAATCCCTGTCAATGAACGGCCGAGAACTTGGGTTTCGTGGACCATTTAGGTTCACGGGGTGCGGGGGCAGAGGTTCAGCCCATCGCAAGTTAACATGGCGCTGAGAAGGGATTGGCAATGGCTCGTCCTGCTAGACTGAGGCCGCTATCAAGACCTGCGAGGATTCACCTTGACCATCCGGAAGAAGCAGCCCGAGACACTC
>Ga0302134_10000678_pt1 | contig 15214 bp, 10 predicted proteins | sample CB9_SCM_MG_FD_203123 | JGI IMG/M metagenome (GOLD analysis project Ga0302134, IMG submission 203123) | Marine microbial communities from Western Arctic Ocean, Canada - CB9_SCM | ecosystem: Environmental > Aquatic > Marine > Oceanic | place: Canada: Western Arctic Ocean | collected 2017-09-19
AAAAGCAGCACGACTCGACGCTAATTCATTGAAACGATAAACACCGTGTTCCGGAATATCCTCGCCCAAACGGACAAAAAACAGTTCCTTCCCATCCTCAACCCGAAAATTGCGGTTGGTTATTCCGCCTTCCACAGCTTGACTGCGAATCGGTGTAAGGCTCTCTTTTTGCCAACACGTCAGTGCTTCAACTGTTTTGTGTCCTTCATCAGTCATGATGTTTTCCTGTTAGCTAATCTTTGGATGCAGTAAACCAAGCCCATCCCTGTTCTCTACTTTGAGCACGCTTAAGTTTTTCCTTCCAGCTTTTACGCATTGAACTTTTATCCTTTTTATTCAATGGTGCCATTTCCAAATTATTGAGTTCATTTTCGAGTATTTTAATAAAAAGAAGAGTTTTGTCTTTTCCAATAATATTCGTAAATCCAGCTTTTTTCAGCAAAGTTGTATAATCTTCGACATTGAGTAATGAATAATTTCGTTCCCGTAAATAGCCTTTAAATTCTGGACCTGGTTTTGTCGCCCCATGACAATAATCGGAAAAGCCCAATTGTCCTCCGGAAACCAAAATCCTTCTGATCACTTCGAATAAACGAATTTTGTCACTGATGTGTAAAAATACGTCACGGCTGTGAATTACATTATACTCTTCAACTGTTTGTAATTCCAAACAGTTAGCTTGTGAAAAGGTAACCAAATTATTCAATTCTTCTTCCTTCAAACGTGTTTTGGCAATCCGAATCATATTTGAAGAAAGATCAATGCCGTGAACATGAACTCCGGATTTACTTGCCATGCGGAAGGCCGGACCGCCCAAACCACAGCCAATGTCAAGTACACTCATTCCCTGCCGAAGATCAAGAGTGTTGATAAATTCATCTGCAACTGTTTCTCCTCCCGGGCTGATGTAGTTGTGACCGAAAATGGCCTCATAACGCAGAATGGAAAGTTCTGTGTATTGCTTACTATCGAGAAATTCTTGGGTCATTTTAATTTATATTTGTTTAACTTTATCCGCGTCGGACATTTGCTAATGCTTCAGCAAAGGAATCGCTTCCCATTAACTTGCGGCAACGTTCAAAACGATTGACCGCATATCCCCAGAAATCATCTGCCGGATTATTGTTGACATGTTGGAGGACGCCCCAAAGTGTCCATAGCAAATCACACATTGCTTTGTAAATCACCATGCGACCATGTTCTGCAGGAGGGACATTTCCGTTAAAATATGCTTCGATTAAGGCTTGTTCCTGTTTTGGTCCCATTTCGGCTTCTATTACCAAATCGCCCAAATCCCACATCGGATCATTGTTTCCGGAGTACTCCCAGTCAATGATGTACATCCGTTCTCCGGTGTCGAGAAAATTTTCTGCCAGAGGATCACAGTGACAAGCCACCGATGGTAATTCACGCAAATTTAGTACTTCTCGAACCGCTTCTGCTTCCAGCAAGACTTGAGCATAACCGTTAGGAAGTGTTGCTCTTTTCTGGGTCAGTAAATTTTGGTATTCATCAATCATGGAGAATAATTCAAAGCGGGTGGAAAACAGTTTTCCGCAGGTATGTACCTTGCGAAACGCAACCGCAGCCCGTTCACAAGCTCCTGTGTCCAGGAATAATTCGATATTCATTGTTGAGGAATTATCAACAAAGCGGGTCAGTTGTATTCCGTCTGCTGGATCAAAAAACAAAACATCGGCATTGACCTTTACTTCGGCGGTGATTCGGGCGCACTGTTCTTCCGCTATGCGGTCAATGTATTCGTTCGTTCCTTCTCCAGGTATTCGCAAAACATAGCATGAGTTTTCATGAGTAATTTTATAGTTTCGGTTAGTCAATCCTCCAAGTCGTTCAATTTTTGTTTCCTCCGGATTAGCGCCGGATAGTTGTGGAATTTTTGAAAATATTGGTTGCCAGATTTCCATATTTACACTGTGTTTGTCAAATCAGGCCAAGCTGATGTTTACGTTTTAAACTAAATGCATTTATGAGGCGGTCAACAATCATGGCAATACAAGCGATAGCCACTCCAGCAACTAGTCCACGTCCAGTATCAGCTTTTGTCAGTGCAATATAGGTTTCTTGTCCCAATTCGCGGGTTCCTACCAGTGCGGTAATAACTAACATACTTAAGGCCATGACGACAGTCTGGTTTATGCCGAGCATAATTTCAGGAAAGGCAAGAGGAAATTTAACTTTCCAGCGCATTTGACGTTTCGTACAACCGGATGAAGTTGCAGCCTCTATCAGGGTTTGAGGAATTTTACGAATACCCAAGTCTGTGTAACGGATTGCCGGAGCTATTGCGTAGGCTACCACTGCGATCATTGCCGCAAAATCTCCAACTCTGAAGAGCATCACCACTGGCATGAGATAAACGAAAGAGGGAAGTGTTTGAAGTGTGTCCACTAACACCATCAGAACTCGGTGTGCTCGTTCGTTTTCAGCAGCCCAAAGTCCTAATGGAATGCCAAGAATTGCCGCAAACAAAACTGATATGCCACAAAGATAGACCGTTACCATCGCTTTGGCCCAAAGACCGTTCACCACTAAAAAAAGTGATAAGAACAACACACCCATACTGAGTTTCCAACCACCAAGAAGATGACCAAGATACGCAATCAGTCCTACTGTTACAGGCCATGGTACCGCCAGTAAAAACCGTTTAAACGGAATTAGTAAATTTAGTAATAGAAAATTTTTGAAACCGTCAAGATAATCGAACAGATTGAGATTAATCCACTTCACTAGTGCATCCCAAAAAGGGGCAGTCGTTACATGTAATGATTCCGGAAAAGTATGAAGTGGTGCCCATAAAATTCCTAATAACAAAGATACGCCAGCTATTAATAGCAGAGATAAGTACTGATGTAAAAATGTTTGGTGGCGGACAATATGTTTACGGCTTGCCTGTTGTTTTGCATATTCCTGGCTGAGTCGGTCCAGCGATATTGCCAAGACTACAATAGCAACGCCGGCTTCCAAACCTACGCCGATGTCTAGTCTTCTGAGTGCAAAAAGAACATCAAATCCGAGTCCACCTGCCCCAATCATAGAGGCAATAATAACCATGTTTAATGAGAGCATGATTACCTGATTTACCCCAACCATAACCGTAGGACGTGCGGATGGCATCATTACTTTCCAAAGCAATTGCCTTGAACTGCATCCGGCCATCTGCCCGAACTCTACTACTTCATCTGATACCCTTTGTAAACCAAGTATTGTGGTGCGTACCATCGGTGGCATGGCATAAATGATTGTGGCAATCATTGCAGCAACAGGTCCAAAACCAAACAAAAATAATACAGGAACCAAATAAGCAAAAACTGGAACAGTCTGCATCATATCCAGCAAAATACTGGTTGGTCTATTCAATCGCGGAAAGCGGAAAGCTAGAATTCCTAAACTAATCCCGCCAATCACTCCAATCGGCACTGCGATCAGGATAGAAGAAAAAGTCATCATCGCACTGTCCCACTGTCCAAAAACTACTAGATAAGCAAGACATGCTCCCACAATCAAAGCTAGCCGTAAACCTCCTAGCCGATGGGCAAACCAAATTCCACATCCTGTTACAGTAAACCACGGAAGGCGTGGAATGTCTGCAGGACCATCTCCGGGCTCAAAACGAAAGCCAGTGGAAAGGAAATCAATGGCAAATTCAAGCGGGTAAGTTAAAACTGTGGCAAAAAATCGAGTAACTTCCTTAAAAGTTATTCCGGTAAAATTAATGGCACTCGGCACATCGCTGACTAACCAGCGCATTAAATCTGAAATCCAAAATCGTAACGGCACACGCCAACCCGACGGATATTTGAGCGTCCATTGCGGAAATAGGCCGCTAAAATAAAATCCGGAAACTACGGCCAAAAATCCCAAAAATATCCACCAATGGATTGATTTTCGCGACCAGAACCAGTTCATTACTGTTCTCCGTCCAAATCATCTACCAGGACTTCCAAAACTGCCTCCGGAGTAAGAGTTCCGATCAACTCTCCAGCATCGTTTTGTACATCAACTGCTTGGTTTGAGCTCAGAACCTGTGAAGCAACTTGGCCTACAGTTGATTTTTCACTGACAGTTATATTTTTAGTGGAAGGAATATCGGCTGTACTCATGACTGCTGATACAGTCAAAACTTTTGCACGATCAACATCTTTTGTAAATTCAGCAACATAATTAGTTTCCGGATGTAAAAGTAACTCTTCAGGAGTGCCTATCTGGATAATTTCACCATCTTTCATAATTGCGATCCTGTCAGCAATTCGGATTGCTTCATTAAAATCGTGTGTTATGAAAACAATGGTTTTGTTGAGGAGTTTACATAGACGCAGAAATTCATCCTGCATTTCTCGGCGAATCAGTGGGTCAAGAGCAGAGAAAGGCTCGTCCATAAAAAGAACATTTGGATTTACTGCAAGTGCTCGGGCGATGCCTACTCGTTGTTGTTGTCCTCCGGATAACTCACGGGGAAAATGAGATTCCCTTCCTTTCAGACCGACTAGTTCAATAACTTCAAAAGCTCGTTTTTCGCGCTCTGTTCTGGAAGAACCCTGTACTTCCAAGGGAAAGGCCACATTCCCCAGCACATTCAGATGAGGCAAAAGGGCAAAGTGCTGAAACACCATGCCAATTTTGTGACGGCGTAGGTATATTAATTCCTGTTCTTTTGCTCGGAGAAGATCAGCACCTTCAAAACGAATTTCTCCTCCGGTGGGCTCAATTAGCCGTGTCAGGCACCGAACAAGTGTTGATTTACCTGATCCGGAAAGACCCATGATTACGAAATTTTCTCCCTCTTCAATATCAAAGGAGACATTACGGACACCACAAATCAGGTTGGCATCCGCAATGGTTTGAGGCGAAAGTGAAGAGCCGTGTTGTTGAAATATTTTTTTTGCATCAACTCCAAAGAGTTTCCAAACTTTGCGGCATTCAATTATTGTAGCCATTTTCTTCAGTGTGCTCTTTGATGTTAAAACTTAATTATTTTAACCACTGACTCCAACGTGCTTTATTAGAACTAATCCATTGGGCTACAACGACTTCAACTTTTTTTCCGTTGAGGTCTACATCGGAGATCATTTGTCCCATTTCGCCATTGTTGATTTGGAACTTTTTAAGAGCTTTGTAAGCCCCGGGCCACTTGTCTTTGACTCCGCTCCAAGCAACTTTCCAAATCGGCCCACGCGGTTTTCCGCAATCATAAGCCAGATTGGGGTTACTTCCCCAGGAAGGGTTAGTGTAACATTCTGAGGTGTATTTTGGAAAGTCTACCCAGTTACCTTCATATTTTGAGACAGCCCAATGAGGAGCATAGACCCACAAGAGAATAGGAGCTTTTCTCTGGTAGGCAGATTCTAATTCAGCAAATAGAGCCGCATCTGTTCCAGCGTGAACGACTTCATAATCCAGTTCTAAAGCTTCAGCGCGTTCATCATCATATCCACCCCAAGTTACCGGACCACCAAGATAACGTCCACGTGGAGCTGTTTCCGGAATTGAAAATGCTTCAGCACAATCATTCAGAGCTTTCCAATTTGGTAAACCTGGGCATTTCTCCTCCATATATTTTGGATACCACCATTCCTCTATAGCCTGCATTCCGGTTTCACCTAGATTTTCAACTTTTCCGGTTGCTGTTGCAGCATCCATAGCATCGCGTCCAGTGGTTTCCCAAATTTCCATGGCGACGTGCAAGTCTCCTGTTTGCAGTCCTGCAAATTGAGCAATGTAATCCGCTTGTACATACTTTATTGCATAACCTCCTTTTTTCAGTACTTCTCCCATGATTTTTGTTGTAATGTACTGTCCCGTCCAGTCATGGAGGGTTATTTTTATAGGGTCTTTTGAATCTGCCAATGCTTGCGAGGTTAGAGCACCTACCAACAAAGCAAAAGACAAAGACAATACCAGAGATACTCTTTTCATAATATTCTCCAAATCATATTAGTTAATCAAGTGTGACTACCCAGCGTAGACACTTCCAGCCTCTTCGTTATAGTTATAGACAAATATATCTTTGGAGTGACGATAGACCTTAATTTTTAATTAAGGTAAAATCCACAACTCACCAGATCTAATTTTTCGTATACTATCCCAAGAAAAAAACTTATGGGTAAGAGGAAAGCAATCCTACACAATTCAACAAAAAAATGCAAAATTATTTTGAATATTGTGGAATTATGTTGAATTATGTTGAATTTTGTGGAAAATGATTGAAACTGTTAACTCCATATTAACTATTTCAAGGTTCAGTTATGTACCCCTCAATTCGACAGTCGAAGATGCTGGAACGATTACGGCTTCAGCAGTTCTGTAACATTACTGAATTGGCTGAAGTATTTTCGGTTTCCGATGAAACTGTTCGCCGAGATGTACGGCAACTTGCTGAAATGCACCTTGTCCGCAAAGTTCACGGTGGAGTTGCTACCCTGCATGAAGCGATGGAGTCGCCTTTTCAAAAACGCATGGCCGAACAGCGTGAGGAGAAACAACAAATTGCTGTGATTTGTTCGGAGTTAATTCCAGACGGAACCACACTGATGTTGGATTCCGGAACCACGACAAGCTATGTTGCCAGGTCTCTCGCCAAGCACAAAGACCTTACAGTGATTACTAATTCAACAGATATTGCCGGGATCTTATTACCACCTTCCGGAAATCATGTTTACATGCCGGGTGGAGAAGTACGCCAGGACGATGGAGCTATTTTTGGTCAATCTGCTGTTGAGTACATCCGGCAATTCAACGTTGATTGGGCCATTATTTCTGTTGGAGGAATTGATAATCAACTGAATTTAACAGATTATTACCCCTTGGAATCAGAGTTATCTCGAGCAGTTATTGAGCAGGCACAGGAAGTGATCGTAGTTGCGGACCGTTCCAAATTTGGGCGAGTGGGTCTTGCAAAGATTTGCAAAATGGAAGTAATTGATATTCTTATAACAAATCACCCTATTTCGACAGATATTTCCCGAGAACTCGACTCGATGGGCGTTCGGTTAATTACTCAATCTTCTCAAGTAGGCTAGTACTTTAAGGGAGTGACATGAGAAGATTTGACTCACATTTATGCAATTGAGAAACTTGGAAGGATCTAAATTAATAATTTACCGCTCCCCGATTTGAACGATAATAAGCTTCGTGTGAATGTCAATTAAGTGTTTTATTTTAATTTATTACTTGTTTAAAATGAATTGTTTCAAATTTCCAAGCCTGTGCGGCGTCCTTCGTAGATGACGAAAGGTGCCTGACGTGGCCCAGCGCTGTCGCCGATATTGATTACATCTAGTCCGGAACCCTGAAGTTCAAGTGTTAGAGAGTCTTCCGCAATGTTTGGTGTAGCAAATACAAGCGAATCCGCCTCAATGAACTGTGTATGTCCGTCCAGAAAACAAATAATTTCAGCGCCTTCCCTGCTCCATTTTGTAATTGCTGATTCCAAAACGAAACGTACGCCGAGTTTTGCCAGACGTTGCCGTAGAGGATAGTCCGCAGCGGTACGCTGCAGTTCCTTACCCACAAAAGGATCAGGGGTGACTAGAATCACTTGATGACCGTCTTCAGCAAGTTTCCAGGCAGTTCCGCAGCCTTTCCAGTTTCCACCCTCATCAAGCAGGATTACACGTTTGCCGGGACGAGCCCTGCGGGCCATTACATCTTCAGCGGAAAAAACTCCTCCAAGTTCTATTCCAGGCAGTTTCTCAACATGCGGAATTGCTTTCTGAAATCCGGTATCAGTTGGAAATGAACCTGTTGCCAGCACAGTTTTGTCTGCCGCGAATTCTTTTATTTCTTCCGCTTCAAGAAAAGCATTTAGGCGTACCTCGACACCAAGTTGGGACAACTGTCTGGCATACCAGTCGAGGAGATCGATAATTTGTCTGCGCCTGGGCTGCATTCCGGCCAACCTGAATTGACCACCGAGACGGTCTCCGGCCTCAGCAAGAGTAACTTTGTGTCCACGTTCCGCCGATACCCTTGCAGCTTCCAGACCGGCAGGACCACCACCTACTACAAGTACTATTTTTGGGGTTTTAGTTTTTATAAAACGATCTCCACCCCATTCAAATTCACGCCCTGCGGAGGGATTGACGAGACATGAAATCCAATAGTCACGGTTGCGTCTTCCCCAACACATCTGGTTACAGGAAAGGCAGGGACGGATATCAGCGGCACGACCTTCAAGTGCCTTGTTAGACAAATGCGGATCCGCGATTTGTCCTCGCACTATGGAAACTAGATCTGCCTGCTCAGCAGAAAGTACGGCTTCCGCATTTTCCGGTGTTCTGATATGACTTTCCGCGATTACCAAAGCATTTGAAACCGCGCCTTTCAGAACCTCAGCCAGATCTGCTCCCAAACGTTCAGGATACATAAAAGTAGGCATCAGCTTGTAGAAGTCGAAATAGCTTCCGGTACCGCAAGTGACATAATCCAGCAGATGATCCTTGTCATGTCCAGCAATAATTTCTGCAATCGATTCACGCTGGAGAGCGACTTCAAAATCAGGTTCATCATTGACCGCAATGCCAACAATAAAATCCTCACCGCATATTTTACGGATACGAGTGATAATTTCTCTTGAAAAGCGGGTGCGGTTTTCAAGCGAGCCTCCCCAACGGTCTGTACGCAGATTTGACCATGGTGTCCAGAACTGATCAACCATACCGTGATAAGCTGCCCAAACTTCCACACCATCAAAACCCGCCTCCCTGCATCTTCTTGCTGCCTGTACAAAACCTTCGATGGTTTCTTCAATTTCCGTTTCGAGCATTGTGTGACTACCGTCCGAATCGTGGTAACTCGGCAGACCGGAAGGTGACCAGTTGGCGTGATATGAATTGTCAGAATCACCGTGCTGCCCCACGTGATAAAGCTGCTGCAGGATCAAGGCTCCTTCATCATGAACCGCATCCGTGATTTTCCTAAAGTGGGGAATGACTTCATCGGTACTGTTCCGGAAGTTTCCACGTGTCAAAACCGCCGCGGGATGCACAGGCATTGGTTCAATGACCAGCATTGCCGCACCTCCCTTTGCCCGTTCACGGTAATAAGCAAGATGCCTTTCACCTGGTAGTCCTTGCTCAGACATGTTGGCCGTGTGTGCTCCAAAAACAATCCGGTTTCGCAGGGAGTGTCCACGAATTTCAATTGGCGAAAAAAGCAGGGGGAAATATTCGTTTTTACTCATCATGAAAATAGTGGCAAGACCGTTGAAACAACTTTGAACTTGTTGCAGGCTGTTTAATAATTTTCAACTCACGGTGTAGTTGATTAAGCTGCTGTTTTAAATTGCCCGTTACAAATACGCTGAAAAAGGTCTTGAAGAAGTAACGGTGCAAGTGTACTTTTAAATTTCACACGCAAATCCAGTTTAGCAAGTTCAGCATAAATATTTTGCATTTCATGACTGCTAAAATTTCTGGCCTGAGCTAAAACCTGTTTTGCGAGAAATGGAGGTAAAGATATTTTAGCTAATATTTCTGATTCTTGATCGCATTGTGCAAGCATGCTGTGAATGATGAGAAGCCGTCTAAACTGCATGATAATGAGTGCAAAGAGCCGGACATGTTCACGTGGTGTAGCCTGAAGTTGTTGATCAAGAATTTCCAAAGCAGGTAATAATTCCTTACGTGACAAGGCTTCAGTCATGCGGAAAACAGAAAAATGTTTGTGACCGCGTATATGTTCTTTGATCAGATCTTCCGTAATAGGTGCTCCTGCCAAGTAGAGGCTAAGTTTTTCCAATTCATGGTCTAAATCTGTAAGATCATTACCGACGATATTTATCATTAAGCGAGCAGTATCTACAGAAAGCGTCAACCCCTTTTTTTCTCCTCGTTGAACAACCCAGTTAAAAGGTGAATTGTTATCGTAGGCAACAAACTTTTGGATGAGCCCACTCTGTTTGATGCTCCTAAAAAGCGGTTTGCTGAAATCCTGCTCGCGCATTGCTGGACTGGTGAAGACAAACCATAAGCTTTCCGGTGGGTTATTTATAATGTTTTCAACTGCTTCAAAAAGCCGTCTTGCTGCAGAATTGTCGTTTTTTTTAACTGCTTTCTTGATCAGTTCAAAATTATCCAACTGTATCACTTTTCGATCGCTCAGCATCGGCAATGTATCACAACTGATCAAAAAATCATCGATACTGTTTTTGCCGAAGTCACCGCTGGATTTAAGCATTTCCTGAGCATTGAAGCGCTCCAGACTCCACTCTTTATCACGACCTTCCAACCGCTGGGCTATTAAACTATTAGTAGTTTCTTCCACCAATAATTGCTGGTTGCCATAAAGCAAACAGATTTTATGAGGGAGATTTTGATTCGTCATGTTTTACGTTGTTCTTTTGAATGAGAATCTGGAAAACATTCACGAATAATGTTGCGTACCTCTAAAGGGGATGAGGCGTTCAACGCTTTATGGGCAAGAGATTGCGCATCAGAAAGTGAAATTTCTGAAAGACGTTTTTTAACCACCGGAATTAAAGGCGCGTTCATGCTGAGTGAGTCGATTCCCAAGCCAACCAAAATCACGCAACCGTCAGGGTCAGAAGCCATTTCTCCGCACAATTCAACCGGCTTATTATGTTCAGCCGCAGTTTGTACAAGTCGATGAATTAATTGCAGAACTGCGGGATGCAAGGGGTCATAGAGGTCAGAGATCTGCGGGTTATTTCGATCGACCGCCAACACGTACTGGGTGAGATCGTTGCTGCCGATTGAACAAAAGTCTATTTCCGACATGAATTTATCACAAATCAAAAAAGCACTTGGAACTTCAAACATCATTCCTACTTCAATTTTTGCGAACGTTTTTCCGGTTGCTTCCAATTCATTTCTGCACTCCTCAAACAATTCTCTGGCTTTTCTAATTTCATCTACATTAGTGATCATCGGAAAGAGTAAGCGCACATTAGAGCGTGTTCCGGTAGCATGCAGCAAAGCGCATAATTGTTCCTTGAGAACTGTTTTTTCTTTTAACTGACGGCGCACAGCACGGTAGCCGAGAAACGGATTGTCCTCATCCTGAAAACCCATGTAAGGAGCGGCTTTGTCTGCGCCAACGTCCAGAGTCCTGAAAACCACAGGTTTATCTTCTGCAATACTTTCAAGTAAATCACGATATACTTTTGTCTGCTCATCAATGTCAGGATAGCGGTCAAGCGAGAGAAAATATATCTCTGTACGGAACAGTCCAACTCCTTCCGCACCATAGCTGATCAACTGAATTGCATCACCGCCAAGAGCAACGTTAGCCAATAAATTTATTCGAACCCCATCACTGGTTTTGCATGGAATATCTCGGAATTCTTCAAGGTGTTCATAATAATTATGTTGCTTGAGCAACAACTGCTTAAATTCGGCCAGAACCTCTTTATTCGGATATGTTGCCGCAAATCCTGTGTCTCCATTGATGGCGATTGGGGCACCGTCCTTTATTTGATCCAATTCATGATCTTCAAGGCAAACAACTGGGATCCTCAGGGAACGTGCCAGAATAGCGGTGTGAGACACAACGCCTCCGCCAGACAGAATAATACCTTTTATGCGTGTTGTGTCCAGCCTCGCGATATCTCCGGGAAGGAGTTGCCTTACAACAAGAATTCCTGTCTTTTTGGTTACGGACAGGACCTCGTGTCCTAAATAATGTAAAAGCCGGTAACCGACGTCTTTTAAATCCGCACCTTTTTCACTCAAATAAGGATCCTTAATTTCCTCAAAGGCACCAAGATATTCGTGAACTGTATGGTAAATTGACCATGCTGTGGTATATCCGGATTCAATTTTAAGCTTAATTTTATCCTGAAAATGTTGATCTTCCAGAAACATCAGGTGAGCGTGAAAAATAGAAGCTTCCTCTGTTCCAACGCGATCCGTGACTTTCTCGATCAATTCCAAAGTATCGGAAATTGTATGATCCATTGCAGCCTGAAAGTCCGACATTTCTAATTCAACTGACAGGGAACTCGTCTTTTCAGGAACTTCAATATCAGACTGTTTGAGGAGGACTGCTTTACCAACCGCTACTCCGTAAGCCACAGGTTGTCCTGTCATGTGAAGAGAAGTACCCTCGACTGTAGGCTGGGTGACTTGTTCTTGAGTTGCAGTATCAAGTTGTTTCAGCAACAGAGCTTTTGAAACAAGGCTGGAGATTTGAGTTGCAATTGAACTCAGTAATTGTACCTCTTCCGGCGGGAATGTACGTGGTTCAATTGTATGAACTACAAGTACCCCGAAAGATTTGCGGTGCTCGATCAGCGGAACTCCAAGGAAAGAAGAAAATGAATCTTCTTTAGTTTGTGGAAATGCTTTGAAACGCGGATGTTCCTGCATCTTTGACTCCTGAACAGGAGCAGAACGCTCAAGTACTAAGCCTACCAAACCCTCTGAAGGCAGCATCCGGACTTTCTCAATAGTCGAGGGATCAAGTCCATGAGTTGCTTTGAGGATCAGAATAGACTGGTCTGCATCAAAAATATAGATTGAACACGCATCTACCTTAATCCGCTTTGCTATCATTATGGCAGTCCTCGCCAGTGTCTCATCAGAATTATGAGAAGAAGTAATGATACGGTTAACTTCCGTGAAAGTTTGAAGCGCAAAAAAAAGCTGCTCTTGTGTTTCAGCTGTATACATTTTAACCTTTTATTTCAGCAGAAATTTGTTCAATCTGTTTATTCTAAAAAATGATGATTGTATGACCCTCGTCATTTTACTGTAGTTTTAGAGGAGTGGACGTAGTCACATGTTAATATTTTGTTAAAATATTTCAGTTGTGTAATTTTCGTCGCAGCAAGAAAGAAGTGACTCAGTTTCCAAGTTTTAAGGTTTAAACTCAAGTTGATTATTTAACACAAAGTGTAATGCAGGTATTTGAGTTAAGAAAAACTTAAGCTGCAGAGGAGGTATTCGGAACAGGAAGTAATAGCATTTAAAAGGGTAAAATCTGAAGTAATGCGTTCTGCATCAGAAGTGTTTTACCCAGCTTAGTCGGAAACCCTTGGGAACAGAATTCAGCTGCAATCCGGAAGGTTGGAGGTTGATGGTACTGGAAATAAAACCTTGAGAGCGTCCTTCTGTGGAAAGTTCATTCATTAAATCACGATAATGGAAATAACGGATTCCGCTGTAAACGGTACCTGCACCGGTTATCCAGGGTAAAACGCTCAAAACCCCGCTCATCGGGATAATTCCGCTGAGAAACAGAATAGTTGCGCCACCGGCACCTGCAGTAGAAAAAAGCCAGCGGTCATGCTGAACTTTGGCTTGTCTATAGCGGTACGACCATTTTGAATAACCTGTACTCACCTTTCCTACTTTTGCTTCTAAGCGGATAGTCCGTTTTTTTGGTTTCAATCTTTTTTTAGTATCAAGTTCCTTACGGGTTTGACTGATCAGGCGGATCAACTTTTCTTTATCGATGTAGGTTTGAACCTGATCCCCTTGTGCGACTGAAGAAAATTTTTGGATGATAACTGCCTCTGCAGACAAATCACTAACTTGAACAACTTCTGCTAAGGCTATATTATGAAAAATTGTTTCCTGCGTGTTAGCTGCTGATGCTGATTTATCAGATGTCCTACGTGAAATTACCAGCTGTTGTCCGATTTTTATGCCTTGGGCCCTACCAAAATTAATGGTGATTCCAGAAAAATTTGTGTTTAGCACATTTCCAACTAACAAGGTGTTATCTGAAATCCTCGCAGCCAGTCGGAATAATTCATCATGCATTTGAAGATCAGTGAATTGAACTTCATCGCTGAAATCAGTGATGTTGGTACGTGAATCAACCATTCTGACGGCAAGCACAAAACTCGATTCCTCTTCACTGTTTTCATTAAGTATTATTTCTGAATGAAGTGAGCCGACCAACACTTTGTCAGCATTAAATAATTTACCGATCAATGCACCGCAAGCAATGTCATGACAGTCCGCCAGTGTGGGATCTTGGTCTCTGATTTCCGCATTCCACTCAGCAGGTCCAACTACTGTAAAATGATTCGTGTTGTAGATATTCAGTTGGAGTGCTTTCGCAATTTCCACAGCAGCAGTTTCTGTCATGCCTGAAGGAAGGAGATTAAGTAACAATAATTTTATCCGTTTATCATCACTGAATCCACTGAGTTGGGTCAGTTCCAAATTGCTCCCGTTTTCCTGATAATTGTTGGACTGAGACCAACTTGCAGAACTAAAAAAAAGAAAACTGAAACAGAGCAGGAACACTTTCCTGATAGACAATGGCAATTTCATACTGCAGGAAACTTATAATTGAATGTTGAAAATGGTACTAAAGGTGATGAACCCATAAAAAGTCTAAATGGTACACTTGTATGTCACTCCCGCGAAAGCGGGAATCCATTATTTAAGATACTTACAAGTTTTTGGATTCCCGCTTACGCGGGAATGACAACTATTTACGAATGCATCAAAGGTAAAAATTGATAATATCTTAATGAAGCTAAAGCCGCTCTCTTGAACAAGCAAGAAAAAGACCTTTTATTGCATTGTAAAGGAGCAGGTTAAACTGTCAGGAATTTGCTGAAGTTAAAAAAGGGTTGGGGGGTGGTTCTGTTAAACAATTAAAGCTCAGGCAGAAAACAGTCTTGTGAAGACGCTCAGCAGTTCTTCATGATCCTGTGGAAGAATTGTCCGGAAATCGAGCCATATTTGATCTTCGTGGATCCTGACAATAACTGGTATTGAACGTGAACGAAACCAGTCCTGTAATTCATTTGATGACCTGTCTGCATGAGACAAAACAAGAGCAGCAGATTCAATAGGAAGTTCCGGTAAGGCTCCTCCTCCAGTACGGGATTCAGTATCACGGAGTTCACATTTCCAAGCTGTATTTTCAGGTAAATTCAGCAGTTTTAGGAAGTCATTTACTTTTTCTCGAATTTCATAACGCGTCAATTCCAGCAGTCCAACAGTAGGCACTTTTTCCGCTAAAGTTTTTAAATCAAGATATGCTTCCAAAGTTGCTTCAAACAAGCCAAGCGTTACTTTGTCTAAGCGTAACGCGCGATAGAGAGTATGATTACGTAGTTTTTGAATATTTTCAGCTTTTCCAAGCAACACACCTGCCTGTATTCCGCCCAACAATTTGTCCCCGCTGAAAGCCAGCAAGTCAGGTCCAGCTGAGAGTTCCTGTTCTGCAGTTGAATATTCACTCAAGCCACGCTGACGGAACTTGTAAAAACTGC
>Ga0302134_10000680_pt1 | contig 15188 bp, 15 predicted proteins | sample CB9_SCM_MG_FD_203123 | JGI IMG/M metagenome (GOLD analysis project Ga0302134, IMG submission 203123) | Marine microbial communities from Western Arctic Ocean, Canada - CB9_SCM | ecosystem: Environmental > Aquatic > Marine > Oceanic | place: Canada: Western Arctic Ocean | collected 2017-09-19
GATGTCCGCTGCCGCGAGAATTCTGACCGGACATACTGTAAACATCTCCCGGTGCGGGTAGATCTTGTGGCCAGTTCTCCTTGACCAGTTCGATGTTGCTTTGAAAGCCGCCAGTCGCGAGAATCGTAATTCGTGCGCTTATGTTGAATCGATGATTGCTGCGCCAATCAATTCCTTTGGCGCCTGCAACCCGGTTACCGTCTATCAACAGATTCTCGGCATTTGCATTCCAGCGAAAGGTAATATTTGAGTATCGAAGAGCCTCCATGAACAACGGTCGTAGGAGATTGAGTCCGCGACGATAGGTTAGATGAAATCTTGGCATGCTATTGCCATGGCTCGGTCGTAGCCGATCGAAGGTTGCTCCCAGTCCTGTGACCCAGTCATATACTAGTTCACGAGAATTTTCTGCATAGAAACGGGTCCACTCAGGGTGGCCGTCCACCGCCCAGGCTGCCCAATCGCTGATAGCCAGCTCAGGGGAGTCTTTGAAGCCAAGTGCCTCTTGCATAGGCGACCCGACAACAGCAATACCACCCGATTGGATTCCATGCCCACCGAAAACGGAATTCATATCAATAACAATGACACGAGCACCGCCGCGCGCTGCGTCAATCGACGCAGAAAGGCCGGCCAACCCAGCACCGACTATCAATACGTCGGCGTCATACTCCTGCAAGTTTGGAGGTGGGGTCTGCTGAGGTCCTCGCTTGTTTATAGGCCCTTTTTGGCAGGCAGCGAGGCCTACAATGGCCATCATTGTAATGCTGAAATGCTGCATCCATTGGTGTGTGATGCTCAACTCTTCCTCCCTGCCATTTTTTATTGCAGAAACGTCCGTTTGGACGTGAACTTTTGCGGAACTGTAGCACCGATCAGCGATAGGTAGCAGAAGGCGACCCATTCACTTGCGAGTCGCAATGGAGGGCCGTTGCACAGAGATCCTAGCCCCAACGATCGCAGCGCACATCGAGGATATAACTCTGTCGTTTCGGACGCTCCAATCAGGCAGTGAAGCAAGAAACCATGAAAATTTTTAGGATAGATTCTGGGATTTTCTTCATCTAATACAGGCTATGTAAACTAGCATTATCCCCAGAAGACGGATTTCACTGGATGTGACGTCTCTCTATCCACGAAATTACTTACGGATGAGAAACGTAATCTACACCGATTGAGTGATTGCGAGAAAGATTTTCAACGGCAATGAAAATGCGTTTCGCAGGCTATCATTACGCATTGAGGGGTGGTACTGGTTTTTTGTTCGGGAGGTTTAAGCCACAGACTAAAAAGTTTTGCTTCGAAGCGTTTGAGAGTTGCTACGGAAGGCAGCCGAACGCACGATTAATGAAGGGTTATCGTTTTAAATGCAGGAATAATTAATCGTTGATTATTACCCATATAAAAAAAGGCCGCGATAAATCGCGGCCTTTTAAGTCTCGGTTCTACGAGAAGGTCTACCAGCGACCGCCTCGATCACCACCACCACCACCACCACCACTGTCAGTACGTGGTCGCATTGGTTTGGCTTCATTTACTGTCATTGGGCGACCATCGTAATCGGTGCCGTTAAGGCCTTCGATTGCTGCTTGAGCTTCCGAATCCGTACCCATTTCAACAAATGCAAATCCTTTGCTTCGACCAGTATTGCGGTCGATGATAAGATTTGACGTTTCTACTGTGCCGTATGCTGCGAATTTAGACTCAAGGTCTCCTTCGCTTGATGAATACGGAAGATTGCCTACATATAGACGCTTACCCATGATACCTCCTAGGTTTTGGGAACCGCTCGAGAGGATCTGGACACTAAATCCGGCGCTCACGAAAAAAACTGCGGTCAGCTACAACTCCGTCGTTCTAACGTGAACTGCGGTCAGCTATAACTCGATCATTCTAACGTGAGGTGCTTCGAAAAATAAAGCTTTTAAAGAATGTTTATTTAGACAGGCTCTGGTATTCAGTTCGTTTCACAAGCATTTTGCAAGCCGCACTGCGCGGGAAATCTAGTGTTTTCTAGTTCAGAATCATTCTCAAATGCGGATATTATTGTTTTTGATGTCTAGTAGGTAGTTAGTCAAATCAAGGGGTATTTTTGAGTTTTTAGTCTGCTATTGTTCGCGATTTTTTTGAAGATATAGGTCGATTGAAACGATTTTAATTACAAGCTTTTTATATGAAAGGACTAATGCTTAACAGCTATCTTACCGTTGATGCTAATAATAGCGGCGCGGTGTATGTTCCTAAAACGGTGTTCAGCATGATGGAAAAGTTATGGTTCAACTAATTGATACTGATATACAGACTCGTGAGGTCCTTAACTGGGAAGGCATACATCTTTTGCACTACGCCACATCCAGCTGTTCTCAAAAGACACGTATTGTTTTAAATATGAAATGTGTTCGGTGGGAGTCACATATCGTGAACACTAGTAAAAAGGAAAATAATGAAGAATGGTTTCTTGGTGTGAACCCACGAGGACTAGTGCCAGTTCTAATTCATGATGGTGTTGTCCATATAGAAAGTAATGACATTTTGATGTACTTAGATAAGCAATACACTGAGCCCAAGCTAGTGCCCAAAGGGCGCGAAGAGGAGATGTTGTGCTTACTTGAGCACGAAGATGATTTGCACTTGGATCTTAGAAACCTCACGATTCGTTATCTGATACCGCCAGATTTAGTTGGCAAATCACCAGAGGTGCTGGCGAGCTATCGTAGGTACGGTTCAGGTATGGTTCAGGGAAAATCTGATAACACAAGGCCTTTAGAGCTGGACTACTGGGAGCATTTTAATTCGAATGGAGGTGTAAGTGACGATGATGTTGCAGTATCAGCGCATCGTTTCTATGAAGAGCTCAATTCTCTTGAGAAGATACTTACCAAACAAAATTTTTTATTTGGCAAGATACTTTCTTTGTTAGATGTAGCCTGGTTTGTTTATGTAACTCGTATGAAGCTTGTGTCCTACCCCGTAGAAAAGCTTCATCCCCTTGTTGATAAATGGTACGAAGATCTCAAAGCTCGCCCTGCATTTATGGATGAGACTAAAGTACCTGAGCACGTGTGGACGCAGTTAGTTGATCGCCGTACCAGGGATAGACGTGATGGGAGGTCTCTTATTCAACTTGCTGGGTTTGATGATTAGTCATTAGAACGGCTGCGAGTTTTATGGAGAAATAAATAACTTAATTCGACTTGTGTTCCTTACATTGGCCATTCATTCAATAAAAATTAAAAACAACCAAATTCCCATATGACTTAATCTATAAATAAAGGAGAAAAAATGAGTTTCTTTACTACAAATAAAATATTAACTGTGGTGTTAGTAAGCATGACAGTTCCAATAGCAGCTCAGGAATTCCAGGCAGGAGAGCCTCTGAGTACAGTAAATGCAGCTGGTCTAAAAATGCAAATGTCTCAAAACGTTAAAGTATTTGGAAGCTTTCATTTTACTGAAAGTTGCACTTTTGATTCCCATAAAAATCTGATTTTATCGATGAATGCGGGTGACCGTTCAGATGAAGCTGAAGAAGACGGGTTTGTATCTCTTATAAATCCAGATGGTAGTGTGCACACTTCGAAGTGGATTGGTGCGACCAGAGACGGATTGGAATTAGCAGATCCAATTGGCAGTGCTGTCCAAAATGGAGTGCTTTATACTGTTGATTCGGGTTACTTGCGATCCTTTGATGTAGCCAGTGGAGAGCCTTTAAATTCAATTTTTGTTTCTGATGCCGGTTTTTTAAATGGCATTGCTGTTGCAAAAGATGGCACAGCTTATATTTCAGATTCTGATGAAGCTTTGATTTATAAAGTGATGCCAAATGGGTCTAGTTCAGTAATTGTTGAAGGTGATATTTTAGCGAGGCCGAATGGTGTGGCTATGGATAATGATGGCAATGTAGTCGTCGTTAATGTTGGATCTAATTCTGTTATTACCTTTAATACTGATGGGGACATTGTTCTCACAGAATATGCCGCTGAAGCAGGTAATGATGGTGTAGTAGTTATTGCAGACGGGACCAAATATGTCAGTTCTGTCCGCTTTGGTAGTGTTTCCAGAATTGCACCAGGTCAAGAAGCTGTTGTGATTGCGGTTGGCATCCCTAATGCGGCATCCATGTGTTACGACTCTGTGCAACATCAACTGATTATTCCTATGAACCCTCATAATGCTTTAGCTTTCATTAAGTTGTAAATTCGCGATTAAACTCCAGGGTCAACATCATTAGGTGTTGACCCTGATTTTTTATCAAGTTGTATATGGCATGGCCTATAAAAAAATAGTGAGGCTTTGTTTGAGGGTTCCATGTTTTTTTAAAACGATTAAGAACCCCCTCCTTCTTATTGAGAACTGCGCGCGCCCATATTGGGGAGCTTGTGAGAATAGGGTGGCCCGTCAGAGGCGAACGTAAGTGCTTCGTTTTAACCCAATTTTACCGTGCAGTCAGAAGCGCCTGATTGCCAACAACTGAGTGGACGAATTGGAGGATTGCTGCACTTAACTGAGTATCTTGCGTGCCAATACTCGGGTTTGGTGAATAGTGGTTATGACCCATAAGTTGCACGACACGTGGCAGTTGGCCAGATTTTTCCGTGTATTCGCCAACCAAAGCTGCCATAGACGCCTGTGATGCCTCATTGTCAAACTCTGAAATTGTCATCATCACTGGTATATCGACACGACTGACATTACCAATAGTGGAAATTTCTGGCCAACGTGAGAGGTCGCCCCCGAAATAGGCTATGCGATTTTCGCCTGGATTAGCTGTATCAGCACCATAAGTTCCAGAAACCATGATTACTCCGGCTGCGGCTGGGATGCCTGTATTAAGCACATCAGGTCTGAAGACATAGGTGGCGGCGTGAGAGGCTGCTGCAGATTTTCCTATTACAAAGATCTGGTTTGGGTTGCCCCCGAATTCTGCAATATTTGTTTTGATCCATGCCACGGCTGCGCCCATATCGTTAGCACCATCTGGCCATTTTGCTTCGGGTGCTAAGCGATACGTAGCATTTACACCTACTAGCCCTAAGCTAGCAAAGTAATCTGACACATTACGATTCCCATCCTTATCACCCCGGACAAAACCGCCTCCATGGAAATATACAATTACTGGCATGAGTGTGTCTAAGCTGCGGGATTTATGCGTGTGCACATCTAGTACGTGTCGCTCATGTGCTCCATAAGACAGATTCCGTGCGACATCAATTTGCTCTAGGTCGTAAGCTTTTGACTGATCGTTGTAGAGTGGCCGAGTTGCACTGGAATGTATGCCCTGTTCGGTCACACGTTTAATGGCGGACGAAAGTTTTGTTGGCATTTCATCGCCTACTTGTTTCGCACTGAGCCAGTAATCTTGGGGGTTTTTATCAAGCGCTTGAGAAAAGACTGTCATGGGTAGAGCGATAATCGCTAGTGCAAAAGCCGAGATTCGTACAGACGATATGCGATTGTTTAACATTTTGGCAGTCCCCGTTTCGATGTTATTAGTGGGTCTTTTTGCATCATTATACATTGGCAAAAACATTTAGATCATGTTGAAAAAACAAGTTAAGGTCTTCCTAAGATGACAGTCCAACGCTAGGATGCAACGCTTGTTAACTCTGGATAAGAAGTAACCGCTAATGCCAAAGATAGTCTATGTAGAGGCCGACGGTACGAGAAAGGAACTAGAAGTCGAAGTAGGCTATACCGTTATGGAGGGCGCCACGATGAATGGTGTCGAGGGCGTTGAGGCTGAGTGCGGTGGCGCGTGTTCGTGCGCAACGTGCCATGCTTATATAGATGAATTTTGGGCGCCAAAACTTCCAGAAATGGAAGAAATGGAAGATGCAATGTTAGAGGCTGCGGTTGAGCGCAAAGCCAATAGCAGACTTACCTGCCAAATTCAGGTTACCGAGGAACTGGACGGTTTGACCTTGCAAGTTGCTCCAATCTACTAGAAAGGGGGGCTTAGGTTGGGGGATGCAGCGTTAGCTCTAAATAATCTAAACGCTCTAAAAGACGAGCTGGTAGCCAAGGATTAGTTGATTCTCCACCTCAAGTTGTGGTCCGTCTAAATGCTGATAAAAGGGCATCACGTACTCTAGCCCGATACGGTGACCGCTCTCCGTAGCAAAATTTAGCCCAATGCCTAAACTAGTCTTTTTTGCGGCATGATGCTCTGGATTTGCCGTTTGTGTAGGGCCCATAATTTTCGAGTCTATCCCTTGGATATTGTTTCGGTCGAAATGCTCGGCACGCGCAGACCAGCTGAAGTGGGACGTGAGTGATCGACTGTACCAGCCAGCTAGTCGATGTTCGTCGCCCAGAGTGTATCCCTCATCATTAGTGCCGGTTCGAATAATGCTTTGCCACTGTGCGCCCCAGCTCCACCTATCGTGAAACCTCGAGTAGGTGAGTCCGCCTATAACATCACTGGTGCCAGAGCCAAGTTGCATGGGATATGGTGCCCGCACGGCAGGCTTCATACCCATTGGGTTTAGAATGATCGCAGTTTTATTAAGATCGCCGGTTGGCAGAGAAAATCCAGCGGTAATATGTAATCGGCTCGTATCGGTTTCTCGGATCCTAATTAGAGCCTTGAAGCTTGTATCACCCATGCCGCTTGTTGTTGTAGTAAAGGTGTCAAGAACCGTTGTTCCCATCATTCCCTGGTAGGTCAAGTGGCGCATCTCATTGTCTACATAATTGATCATTGCCATCAGCGTTATCGAGTCAGTTGGTGCAAACATAGCGCCCAACATGTGCATACCCATTGTCATTTTAGTCGGAACGATACGGAGGGTTGGTGGTTGGCTTGTCATCCCAAAGAACCGATTCGGAATTGTCGTCGCAATCACATCCGAAGAGAGAGCATGCCCGTTTTTTGAACTCCCTTGCATGAACATTGACATATAGCGATAGGAAAACATCAACTCACCGGCCTCGTGGTAATGGTCCGCCATAACCCCAATGGGAGCATGATCATCTGAGCGAAACGTTTCTTGAGAATTTGTGTTAACGCATGCGAGGGTTCCAACGATCAAGCACACTCGATAAATGTGAGTAGACATATTTTTTCCGTCTAGGCAATAAACAATTCAACTAAAGCCCCCCTCACGGCTCATATATTATGAGACACGAGTAACTGGGGACTGAATTTCTAGTTCAAGAGATGGAGAAAGGAGGAGCTCGAGGGCGGAAACCAAATAGGGAGATTGATAAAAACTCGATATCTGCTCTATCAGTTTGGAGAGAAGACACAAGAAGTGGGTTATGTAGTTGAATAGCCGAAGCAAGCGAGGCCGCATCAATCGACGTGCCGAGTGGGCAATTTTCCCACAGATGACTTTCAGTCAGGTTTTCATCGCTGTCATGGTTTTTATGATCAGAATTCTGTGATAACAGCCCTGATGGCATCCCCGTCGGACAGAGGCTGATCAGTCCCTCACTCCAAGCTGCTGGCATATATCCAGCAGGCATCAGCATGCGGCATGCGAATGCCAAATACGCTGTGCGGATCAGTGCGCGCTTAGTAAATATAAATACAGATTTTCGCAAGACAGATAGTCCACTTCTATTTAAGTAGAACGCTTAATTGCAAACCGTCCGATTTTTAAAAAATCGAATAATGTAGGGTAACAAAAAAACTAGAATTTTTATAAAACCCCAAGCAGTGAGGGCACAATTAGGGAAATCCACGGGATATAAGTGACAAGAATCAACACAGTAAAAAGCACGATTAACCATGGAACAGCTGCTTTGATGACCTCTTCCATCGAAGTTTTTGCAACACTAGCGGTTACGAAGAGATTCAGGCCAACCGGTGGAGTGACTAATCCAATTTGCATATTGAGCACCATCATAACGCCCAAGTGAATTGGATCTATGCCCATTTGAGTTGCTATTGGGAAGATGATTGGCGTGAGAATAAGTACTACAGATGTTGGTTCCATGAAGTTGCCGAATACCAATAGAAGAATATTTACAACTATAAGGAATCCCCATGGGGGTAGACCTAGGCTGATAATCCATTCAGATGCGGCTTGGGGGATTTGTTCCGTTGTGAGCACGAATGCAAACAGGTAAGCATTCGCAATGATAAACATAAGCATTGCAGTTGTCTTAGCGCTTTCCGTTAACACTTTGGGCACATCGTTGAGGCGTATGTCTCTATAGACAAAAACTGCTATTAAAAATGCATAGACGGCTGAGACTGCTGCAGCTTCAGTTGGCGTAAATATGCCAGCATAAATGCCACCGAGAATTATAAGCAGAAGAATTAGTCCCCACAGCGCTTCCCAGCCAGCACGCAGTAACTCTTTGAGTGTTGCACGTGGCTGGCGGGGTAAGTCTTGGCGCTTAGCAATGATTGCAATCGTGGCCATCATCGCCAGCGTTAATATTAAACCAGGCAGCATGCCGGCGATAAAGAGGTTGCCTATGGAAGTTTCTGTGACAGCGCCGTAGATGACCATTACCAAAGATGGCGGAATCAAAATTCCCAGTGTGCCAGCATTACAAATAATTCCCGAGGCGAACCGGGGTGTATAGCCGGAGTTAATCATTCCTCCAATCATAACGCCGCCTACGGCCACAACTGTGGCGGGTGCAGACCCAGAAACAGCAGAGAAAAATGCGCAACCAAGCAACGCCGCCATGGCTAGGCCGCCACGAAAATGACCGACTAGAGCATTAGCAAAATCGATCATACGTTTTGCGACACCACCAGTCGTCATAAACGTTGCCGCTAATATAAAAAACGGTACCGCAAGAAGCGGATAGATCTGCATCGTGTGAAAAAATCTCTGGGCCAAAGATAAGAGGCTTTGGTCTGCAAACAGCAGAATCGTGGAGATGCTAGCAAGTCCTAGAGAAATCGCTACCGGCATACCAATGGTCAGACAGACAAAAAGAATCGCTAGTAAAAAGAGTGCGCTCATGTTTCCGCGTCACCTTTATTATCGCGGTGAGCACCATGGTCTGCTGAGAGCCCAGTTTCGATGCCTTTATTGATTGCCCACGCGAGTTCCAGGAACCTGTACGTAAGCAGCATGAATGCTACTGGAATAATGCTAGTCAGAAGCCATCGAGGCAAAGGGATATCGCGCGCATTATTGCCTAGCATCATTAACCGGTCCACAAAGATACTGCCCCCATAAAACATGAAGCCGCAATAGACTAGGCAGAGCCCGACTGCCGTCAATGCCACTATTCGACGTATTGGAGGGGGTAGTTTTTTTGCGAAAAGATCGACAGCAATGTGACTTTTGGTTCGCACACCATAAGACATGCCAACCAATACCATCCATCCAAACGTATAAGTAGTGGCCTCTAGGGACCACACCCACCCGCCTCCAAACTCACGAAGTACGACCTGCGTAAACGTCAGTAGAGTCATGAATGCCAGTGAAACAGCCATGAAACCCTCTTCCAAGCGGTCTATGGTGTTTCGGATTAAGAGTCCAGTAGACATCAAGTTTTTAATCCTCTGAATTGCACTTATAAAGTGGCGGCCGCTTCAATACGTTCAGCGCCAATTGCATTTTCAAATTGTTGCCACACTGGCGCCATCGCCTCACGCCATGCGGAAATTTCTTCCTCATTGAGGATGACTATTTCACTGCGCCCTGATGCTGCTACGTTATTTCTTGCGTTCTGATTTATTGTTTCTGACTGAGCGTTTCCCCAAGCAGTAGCTTCGCTAAGAGCCTCCTCTACCCCTATTCGTAAGTCAGTAGGCAAGGAAAGCCAAAAATCTGGATTTACCGCCACAAAATACCCAATATAACCATGATTTGTTTCCATAACATATGGTTGAACTTCAAAAAATTTTGATGAATAAATATTAGACCAAGTGTTCTCTTGAGCATCAATCGCTCCAGTTTGAAGTGCTTGGTAGACTTCACCCAATGCCATTTTTTGAGGATTGCCTCCGATGGCTTGGACCTGTGCTTGGAGGACATCGGACTCCATAATGCGGAACTTTAGGCCCTGGGCATCTTTAGGTAGACGTAATGGTGCGGGGCCAGAGAATTGTTTCATGCCGTTATGCCAAAAAGCCAGCCCTAAAAATCCCTTATCGGTGATAACGTTTAGTAGGTCTTGGCCAGCGGGACTGGCCTGAAAAGCCTCCACTGTACTGAGATCTGAGAATAAGAAAGGAAGATCAAAGATCTGAAACGCTTGAGTTAGCCGATCAAATTTTGAAAGTGAGACGGCAATCATTTGAATTTCACCAAAAGCTAGTGCTTCGAGAGAGTCATCATCATTCATGAGTTGACTTGAGGGATAGACCTCTACCGTGACTCGGTCAGGAAATCGTTCTTCCACTAGCTCCTTAAACCGCTCCGCAGTTCGACCTTTTGGCGTTCCAGGGGCCGTGACGTGGGGGAATTTAATGATATATGTATCCGCAGTTTGCTGGCTTCCATCCATCGCGCTACCGCAGGCGCACAGAACCATGGTAGTTAGTGCCAAGGAGCCCATTCGAATGGCATTTCGAAAATTGCTTAGGTTATACATGTGTTGTACCTTTTTTGGTTGCCGGCCAGCTGATATTTTATGTTCGATCGTTTGTTGAGCTAAGAGTTATTATTCCAAGTTCTGTGTGCCTTAGCGTATATAGTGATAACCCTTATGGCTATAGGCTCATAATCTTGATTGTATTGCAACGATGGCGCTGTATTCTTTCAAAATCGAAAACTTTAAATCGTAGGAGAGTTATTTACGTGAGTGCTTGTTTTGGTTGAACTGACTTGGGATGCCTGGTTGATCATCGCATTAGCTCTTGCGGCAGGTGGTCTCACTAAGGGGATAACAGGCTTAGGATTGCCGGCGGTTGCGGTGCCTATTATGGCAAGTTTTCTTGGTGTTAAGGATGCGGTGATGATCATGCTGTTTCCTACATTGGTAACTAATGCTTGGTTGGCTTGGAAAGAGCGAGATACTCATGTAGAAGTTCCTGAGTTGTCATTGCTCCTATTAGCTGGAATTCCTGGCGTAGGACTTGGAGCCGTTGTTCTCTCTGTCTCTAGTGGACGTTTTTTAGAAACAGTGCTTTCTGTCTGGATTCTTGTTTATCTGGTATTGCGGTTTTTGCGCCCAGAACTCCGGCTGTCAAAAAAATCACGTCGTCAGCTTGCTCCTCCAGTAGGGTTTGCTTGTGGCGCACTTCAGGGCGCAACAGGAATTTGTGCGCCTGTGCTTGTGCCTTATGTGGATGCATTGGGTGTGGGAGCTCGAACTTACGTTTTTGCATTTTCAGCAGTTTTTATGTTTTTAGGTTTTGGACATATCACGATGCTCGCCATATTTGGCGCATTTCCGCATGAACAGTTGATTCAGAGCCTAATTGCTGTGATTCCCGCGATGATTTTTGTTCCAATAGGAAGAGGACTGCGGCATTACATACATCCCGATAATTTTGGTTTGTTAATTAGGGCCGTGTTGTTTGTGACGGCGGTGCGGCTGTTTTATGGGGCATGGCTAAGTTAGTTTCTTTGTCTCGAACAGCTAAAATTTTCGGGTTTTGTTTATCAATTAGCCGGCATTTTTTGGGCTACACTAGACGCTATTAATACAGTAGGAAGAATCTGATGCCGACGTATGTTTATGAGTCAATTCCCGCGGGAGACGAGACGCCGGAGCGCTTCGAGGTTTTCCAGGGCATGAATGAAGAGCGAATCTTGGTTCATCCTGAAACTGGCGGTCCCGTTCGTCGTGTCATAACTGGTGGTTTGGCAATCATGGGCAAACCTATTCGTCGTAGCACAGTAGTCAATAAATCTTTGGCCGCAGCCACTCCATGTGGGTGCAGTCGTACCGCACTGGCTCAAAGTGTTCGGCCGAGAAATAATAAACCCCGGTTGTCTGCAGGTAAGAGCTGTCATAGTCACGGTTCTCGCCCCCATCGCCATTGAAGAATAGATGGTTGTAGGGCCTAGCTAGGCTGCGAAGGACTTTCAGCATTTGAAAATGATTAACTATGTCAACTGATGATAATGAGGAAATTATGACAACGAATCTGATATCTCCGAACTGGAACTGGGATAGACCGATCGCTTCTCCTGGCTCCATGTCAGTGGATTTTGAGGAACGCGTTAATTTTGATCGGTTACGCGACTACCGTGTTGGGCGAACTCGTGCGGCTCTCCAGAGCTCTGAGCTTGGCGCAATTCTATGTTTCGATAACAATAATATTCGATATATTACTAGCAGTGTTATAGGCGAATGGTCCAGAGACAAGATGTGTCGCTATTCGCTGTTTACGGGTAGTTCTGACCCCTATTTATGGGATTTTGGTTCGGCAGCAACACATCATCGGCTTTTCTCCCCGTGGTTAGACCCCGATCGTTGTAAGGCTGGTATGTTGGGATTGCGTGGTTCGGTTGCTGAGGAGGCAGGGCTATTCAAACAGGCTGCAGAAGAGATCAAACGTTTATTGCAGGTTGAGGGTGTAGCGGATATGCCGTTAGGAGTGGATATCTGCGAACCACCCATGATGTTTGCGCTACAGGCGGTTGGGCTAGAGATCAGAGATGGTCAGCAAATGATGCTAGATGCACGTCAAATTAAGAGCATGGATGAAATAGTCTTATTAAATCAATCGGCAGCGATAGTGGATGGCGCCTATCACGGAATTGCGGAAGCGCTTAAGCCTGGTGCGAGAGAGAATCAGATGGTCGCGCTCGCTAACAAGTTGCTTTATGAGAATGGGTCAGATGATGTCGAAGCTATAAATGCGGTTTCTGGAGAACGCTGTAGTCCGCATCCTCATAATTTTACAGATCGTATGTATAGGCCTGGTGATCAGGCTTTCTTCGATATAATCCAATCCTACCTTGGTTATCGGACTTGTTATTACCGAACACTCAATGTGGGGATGGCAACAGAAGCCCAACAGGATGCCTATCGTCGCGCCAGAGAATGGATTGATGTTGCTATTGATCTGGTTAGGCCCGGCGTTACTACCGATAAGATTGCAGCAAAATGGCCGGCTGCAACGGAATTTGGTTTTGCTAACGAGATGGAAGCTTTTGGATTGCAGTTTGGTCACGGTGTGGGGCTTGCTTTACATGAACGACCTATCATTAGCCGCCTCGTATCATTTGATAACCCCTTCGAAATACAGGAGGGCATGGTGTTTGCTCTTGAGACGTATTGTCCAGCAGCCGATGGTAATGGTGCCGCACGAATTGAAGAGGAAGTTGTTGTAACACCAGACGGTTGCCGTGTTATTACGTTATTTCCTGCGCAAGACTTATTCATCGCTAATAAGTACTAAACAGGGGGGTTACATGTCTGACTTTGACCAATGTCATGAAAACTAAATTATTCATTGGGGGCGAGTGGGTCCCAGCATCTGATGGTGAAACCTTCTCAGTTGAAGATCCTGCAACGGAAGCAACTATTGCGCGAGTGGCTAGCGCATCTGTTGACGATGTCACGAATGCTGTTGAAGTTGCTCATGCGGCAGGTCTTGAATGGGCAGGAAGAAAACCTCGTGAGCGAGCAGAAGTTCTTCGGTGCGCATGGGAAATTTTACGTTCTAGACGCGAGAAAATTGCCAAATACATCGTACGAGAAAATGGTAAGGCTTTGAATGATGCTTATGGTGAAACCGATTATGCGATTGAGTTTTTTCGTTGGTATTCAGAAGAGGCTGTTAGAAATTACGGGGAGATTTTGGATTCTCCATCGGGCGACAATCGAATAGTCGTAGTTCATCAGCCAATCGGTGTCAGCGTGCTTGTTACGCCTTGGAACTATCCTGCAGCGATGGCAACAAGAAAGATTGCCCCAGCTCTTGCGGCAGGTTGTTCAGTAATTCTCAAGCCAGCATCAGATACTCCTTTAACTGCACTTTTGGTAGCTGAGATCCTGGCGGAGGCGGGGGTCCCTCCAGGCGTGGTGAATGTGGTTCCGTCCAGACGATCAGGTAAAGTTGTCAGCGCGCTTTTGCATAACCCGCTTGTGCGTAAATTATCTTTTACTGGATCAACAGAAGTTGGGCGCGCTCTTTTGCGAGAAGCATCTGACTGTATCGTAGACTGCTCGATGGAATTAGGAGGTAATGCACCCTTTCTGATATTTGACGATGCTGATATTGATGCGGCGGTGGAGGGCGCCATGGTCGCTAAAATGCGAAATGGTGGAGAGGCATGTACCGCTGCTAATCGCTTTTATGCCCATGAGCTTGTCTACGAAGAATTCATTGAAAAGTTTTCCGCGGCCATGTCAAATATGAAAGTGGGGCCAGGGTTAGAGTCTGGGGTTGAACTTGGTCCAATGGTGAACGAGTGGGCCATCAAAGATATTGATCGTTTAGTAGAGGATGCAAAGAGTAAAGGAGCAGATGTCCTTACAGGTGGCGCTCCGCTGGAGCGAACCGGGTATTTTTACCCTCCTACGGTTTTAGGTGGAGTCCCTGAAGATGCAAAGATTTTGAGGGAAGAGGTTTTTGGACCTGTTGCTCCGGTTGTTTCTTTTAGTGATGATGATGAGGTGATCCTGGCAGCGAATAATACTGAGTATGGTTTAGTGTCCTATCTTTATACCGGTAGTCTAAAAAGAGGAATGGCGATTGCAGAGCGGTTGGACGCTGGCATGATTGGTCTTAATCGGGGGCTTGTATCTGATCCGGCGGCGCCATTCGGCGGTACTAAGCAGAGCGGTCTAGGCCGGGAAGGTTCTCATGAAGGCATGATGGAGTACATGGAGTCTAAGTACATAGCAGTTGAATGGTAGCCATGGTAAATATTTTATTTTTTCGTTAGGTAAAACATCATTCTCTGTATTATGTGTGCATATTTAAAAATAAAGAGTTGGAGAATTAATAGTGGGTAATTCTGGCGATTTACTTCAGCAGTACACGATTGGTTGGATTGGCGTTGGGCGTATGGGTTACCCAATGGCAAAACGTCTTCTTGAAGCTGGTTGTGACGTATCTATTTATAACCGAACACGTAGTAAAGCGGAGCCACTTGAGAAACTCGGAGGGAAGGTGGTAAATACTCCAAATGAGCTTAGTGATCGCGATATTGTTTTCACGATGGTTTCAACCTCAGATGACCTTATTGCTGTGACCTTTGGTGAAAATGGGTTGCTCACAGGTGGCATTACTCCAAAATTATTAGTTGAGTGTTCCAGTGTATCTGAGGGTGCATCAGCTCAGGTGCGCTCACAAGCAGCTGAACTAGGTG
>Ga0302134_10000687_pt1 | contig 15109 bp, 13 predicted proteins | sample CB9_SCM_MG_FD_203123 | JGI IMG/M metagenome (GOLD analysis project Ga0302134, IMG submission 203123) | Marine microbial communities from Western Arctic Ocean, Canada - CB9_SCM | ecosystem: Environmental > Aquatic > Marine > Oceanic | place: Canada: Western Arctic Ocean | collected 2017-09-19
TTGAAGTTTTGAAGTTTTGAAGTTTTGAAGTTTTGAAGTTTTGAAGTTTTGAAGTTTTGAAGTTTTGAAGTTTTGAAGTTTTGAAGTTTTGAAGTTTTGAAGTTGGGGATATTTCACTGAGGGGTATTGTGGTGGCGCATAATGTGGCTGAGCTGTGATTCATGGAAAACAGTTGTCATTTTGTTCATATCGATTAAGGTTGCCGAACCTACGTTAATCCTAACCTTTGAATCAACCGATGATGAAGTATCACCGAGCTATTCTAAATCTATCCCTCTCCATTTCAGTCTGTATTTTTGTTTTATTGAGCTCAGGGACCCGTTCCCTTGGGGCAGCCTTTAAGTGGGAGGCTGTCAAATACAAGGGCGGTGATTACGTGACTCTCCGGAGTGTAAAGTCCTTCTACTTTTTTACCAAAATGAGCTTTGGTTCAGTGATAACCATGGAGAATGCCAAGGTAAAGATGGAGGTAAGACCTGGCACGCAGCGATGCCGCATGAATGGTGTTCTTTTTATTCTGAGCCATCCGGTTGTTTCTTATAAAGGCCGCTACCTACTCTCCCGCACAGATTTGGTAAAGCTTGTCGATCCTGTGATGCGGCCCACCTATATTAGGAATGCACGTGCCTTCAACACCGTCGTGGTAGATGCAGGTCATGGTGGCAAGGACCCTGGTAGCCGTGGATTTTATAGCCACGAAAAAACCTATACGCTCAAGATGGCTCGTCTGGTTAGGGATCTACTTAAAAAAAGGGGTTATAAGGTGGTGATGACCCGTGATAGTGATGTGTTTATCAGTCTATCCAATCGGGTGCGGATTGCTAACAAATACCCAGGTGCTGTTTTTGTAAGTATTCATTTTAATTCAGGAAACTCACGCGCCAATGGGATCGAGACATTTACGATTTCTCCTGTCGGCGTGCCTCATATGGGTCGGGGTGTTAGTTCGAGAGATTATAACATGGTGCCAGGCAACATCATGGACTCTGCGAGTATTGCCTTAGCCACAGCCGTGCATAGTCGCACCTTGCTCTATCTGAATAATCCTAAGTATGGAAATAACTTTAAGATTGAGGACCGGGGAATTAAACGGGCCCGATTTAACGTCCTGACAGGGATTAAGATCCCGGCCATCTTGTTCGAGGGAGGATTTCTTTCGAATCGATCTGAATCGGGGAAAGTCCACTCCAGTGCCTACCAGGTGACCTTGGCAACAGCGATCGTCAGAGCGATCGATGTTTATAAGGCCTCGGTGAGTAGGAGGTAGTCGCTTGATCGACAGGCTTTACGGTTCGATTGCTTTCCAGCGGATGAAACACTCAGTTTTCCCTGTAGGCACTGCAAAGCTGGCGGTGGCCACTCCCCCTGAGTTGGTAACGGTGACCGAGTTCCAGCTTCCGGCTTCGAGGGTGTAGGAATACTCAGCCTCTACGGTTCCTCCACTGATGATGGAATGGGAGAGTTCGAGGTCGCCACCGTCCAGAGTGGATGTTAAAGCCGCACTCGTATCAGTAGCATCCATCGGGTTCAGCCCAAGCACATGTTCGACGCCATTTGGAATACCATCAGCGTCGTAATCATCGTCAAAGTTACCGATGATGGCGTAGGAACTCCTGAACCAGAGTTCGTAGGTGCTGAGGGAGGCTGCTGTGACGGGGGTCGCTTTAAGGCTGTCTCCAAAAGCGAACCATTTACAACCAACCTTGGTGCGGAGGCGCATGATGTAGGTGTTTCCCGCTGTCAGAGGACCACCCGCACTGGATGCATCCAGAGTGACGAAATCTGCGCTGGCAGGATAGGATGCAGTTGTCTGTGGTTGCAGAGTTTCACAATTGATCGGCTGTATGCCATCAATAAATGCGCCTACCGGATCAGTAGGCAAACTCTCAATATTGTAAACGCCCGTATTTGCGGGCTGGTGAAGAATGAAGCGGATGAGTGTGTTTTGCCCAGTCGACGTGAGCGCAATATTTTTAGTCGTAAAAGAGCTGTCGTAGTTATTGGTGCCAGAGTATGTCTCCAGGTTGTTCCAAGTGATGCCTCCATTGGTGGATGACTCTACCTCAAGCTTCGTGTTTAGTGCCATATAGCCTCTACGGAAGCGGAATGAGAGCTGGGCTCCTGTCTGAGGAATCAGCGTGCGATCAATTTCGAAAGACTGGAAGGCGTCAAATTCATTGCGAGGGAATGCTAGTCTGAATGCCTTTGACCCGGTGTCCCAGAATTGCTGCGCAACAAATGTAATGGCCTCACGCAAGTCATATGCCACGTCCGTGTTGTCGATGATGTTTGCATCCGTGCCGTCTTCAGCTCCCTCAAACCAAGTAGCGGTGACTTGAGAGGAAATTTCAATTTCATAGGCTTCTGCATGTGGTACGGTTTCAAAAAAGTAGTTTGCTCCAGTATCAGGCGGAGATGTACTTCCTAACAAATTACTCGATTCTAGCAGTCGATCGGGATTGATGATGGTGACCGGGTAGGTGTGCGAATGCGCTGTGCCGTTAATAATGATGTTAGAAACAGTGACAGTGTAGGATTGGTCAGCTGTATCGCTACTTGGCACGGCGGAATTCAGCTTCCACGCTATCGTAGCATCGCCGTAGGATGCCGTAGTGGAGACGATGGTTGTGCCAACAGAGCCTGAGTTGTCGCTGACCGCAAGGCTGGCATTGCTGAAGTCGGCATTCGGGTATGTGAGAGACCACCTTGTGGGCAGTAGGGGAGCAGGAACGTATCCGGAATTGGGCCAAGCGACATAATGGGGTGTTGGTGGAGACAATAAATTACCCGATACATAGAGCGCATTGGCTGAAAAAGCAAAGGGGTCGCTCGTGCCGGTGACGTCACCTGTCGCCATTTCCTGGATGCGGGAAAAGAGAATCAAGCGGCGGTGGCCGACATCGTTGTTTTCAGCTCCAGCGGCTGCCTGATCGTCCTCATCCATGTAAGCGTCAATGGCGCCGGGGCCATAAGATCCTACTGCGAGGTTGGAGTGAAAGGCTCCATTTCTGGCCGTTGCTGAATCCTGCGACCAGCTCGGGGGTGGCTCGTGCGGATCGTGTGAACCTGTGGCCACACCACCATCGGGTGATAAGTATTCGGCCGAATTGCTTGATGACATAAAAGCTGCCGCTTGAGCTGCATCTACTTTGGTAGTGCTCGGCGGAGGCATGGCTGCTGCTGGAGTGGGTGCCCCGAGTTCAACCGTGGCTGAGCTGGTAAGATTGATATTGGCACTCATGCCAGCCATGGCGCGGAAATAATTGATCCTGCGTTCTATATCATTTTTAAAAGCCGCTGAAGTAGTGCCAGGGCTGCTGGAGGCGATTGATCCCGTCCAGCTGATCCGATTCTCATAGCCCTCAGATTGCGTATAGACACAGTGCCAAAATGAAACGACATCATTGCGCGACTGCGTGTTTACAGCGAATCCTGACGTATCGGATTCGTTACCGACGCCAGGTTCCCACGCATACGCGGAGGAGGAAAAAGCTGTCAGGGCTACTGCCAGCACAGATTGTGTAAAATATGATCCCATCAGATTGTTTGTAGAGTTTCGTCAGGGGGGGGCGACGAAATCCTGGTCTATATAGTATGTCGTGTCAAATAATCGTTTATTCATAAATATACGGATATAAGTGATTTATACGTGTATCAGTGATTGCCAGATTAAATCAGGTGAATTCAAGCAATCTAGCACATGATTGCGCTTTTTCAAGAAGGCCGAGGAAAAACTTGGGTCGGAAATGAGCGAAGTGCCTTAAGGTGCCGATAACTCGTGCTGGATGATGCTAAGGCCATACAGGGTCGCTGTCTCAACGCGCATGACGATGGAGCCAAAGCTGATGGGCTGAAATCCCGCGTCGTAGGCCGATTGGTATTCCTCGGGTGAAAAATCGCCCTCGGGGCCGACTAAGAGGGAGATATTCCCTTCAACCGGTGTAGAAGTGAATTGAGTTTTTAAATGCACGGCTTTTTCGTCCAGTGCGGCAATTAGTGATGTGCCAAAGGTCGGGCTGGCATCAATCCACTGGTTGAACTGTAGGGGCTCGCTCACTTCGGGGAGATAGTTTTGACCGCATTGTTTGCACGCCTCCAGCGCGATGCGTTGCCATTTTTCCCGTTTTTTTTCCATCGATTCGGGGCGCGCTATCGTATGGGCTGTGATCAGCGGCTGAATGGCACTGACGCCGAGTTCCACACTTTTCTGAACAATGAGTTCCATGTTGCCGCCTTTAGGTATGGCCTGACATAGGGTGATCGGGTGCTCGACCCGTGGGTGTGATTTTTGGCTGAGGATCTGACAATGTACAAGATCACGGGACACGGTCTCGATCTTGCAGACGGCCGATGTTCCGGCTCCGTCGAAGATCTCGATTTCATCACCCTCACGCGCTCGCATGACACGAGCGCAGTGTTTCGCCTCATCACTTGTTAGTTCAAGGGCGTCATCTTTCCATTCACCGGCGGGGAGGTAGTAGCGGTTCATGGTGGAGGTGGTTGTTAGAGTGCTCGATTAAGATCCGAAAAAGCGTTTGGCTTTTTCGAAGAACGACTCTTGCATCGGGTTGTTCTTAGCCCCAATAGACTCAGAAAACTCGGTGAGTTTTTCTTTTTGTTCGCCGTTGAGCTTGGTGGGGACTTCGACGTGGACTTCCACGTGCAGGTCGCCTTTTCCGCCAGAGCGTAGGTCCTTGATGCCACGATTGCGAAGTCGGAAAGTTGTTCCTCCTTGCGTGCCGGCTGGAATTTTAATGGATGATCTGCCTTCGAGTGTAGGGACTTCTAACTCACCACCGATGGTGGCTGTTGCGAAGGGCATGGGCACCTCGCAGAAGAGGTCGTTATCTTCGCGCTCGAAGATATCGTGGCGTTTGATGTGGAGGAAAACATAGAGGTCACCGGGTTGTCCCCCGCGGAGGCCGGCGTCGCCGTTGCCTGTGGAGCGAAGGCGGGTGCCATCGTCGACACCTGCGGGGATGTTGATCTTGATACGTGTTTCCTCGTTTTTGCGTCCTTCGCCTCGGCAATCGGGGCAGGGGTCTGAGATAGTTTGTCCTGCGCCGTGGCATGCTGGACACTCGGATTGCTGGACAAAGATTCCATGCTGTCTGGTAACGGCACCGTGGCCATTACAGGTGGAGCAGGTATTTCTACCGCTACCACTTTTTGATCCAGAGCTGCTACAGGTGGAGCAAGCTTCGAGTTTTTCAATCTCGAGTTCCTTTTGCACGCCTTCGGCGGCTTCTTCGAGCGAGATCTCAAGATCATAGCGCAGGTCGCTGCCAGGTTTCCTTCCGGACGGGTCACGGCGTCTACGTCCGCCGCCGCCAAAGAGGTCTTCAAAGCCGCCACCACCACCACCGCCGCCGCCTCCAAAGGCGCCACCGAAGACTTGGGAAAAGATGTCGGAAGCATCGTGGAAACCACCACCACCAAATCCTCCTCTTCCGCCACCACCACCGCCGTTTTCAAAGGCAGCGTGTCCATAGCGATCATAGGCGGCGCGTTTATCCTCATCACTGAGAGCTTCATAGGCCTCACCGAGTTCTTTAAATTTTTCCTCAGCCTCGTGATCGTCCGGGTTTTTGTCGGGATGATATTTGATCGCCAGCTTGCGGTAAGCTTTTTTTAGCTCAGCTGCGGTGGCGTCTTTGGAGGCTCCTAGGACGTCGTAGTAGTCGCGTTTGGATGACATGGCTTATTCGCTTTCTGGCTGGGATTCTTCGCCGAGGGCGACAATGACATTGGCTGGACGGAGGAGTCGCTCACCGATGCGGTATCCTTTGCGGACGACACGGATGATTTTTCCTTCCTCGATGTCTTCGCTGACCTCTTGGCTGAGTGCTTCGTGCACGTTGGGGTCGAACTCGCCACCATCTTCGGTGGCAATTTCTGTAACGTTCTGGGAGCTAAGAAACTCGCCGAGCTGTTTGTTAACCATGTCCATACCCATGTAGAGCATCGATCCTTGTTCCTGTGCGGCGGCTTGCATTCCCATGTTAAAGTTGTCCAGCACGGGCAGCAGTTCCTCGAGCAGGCTTTGGTTGCCGTAGCGGACGGCGTCGAGTTTCTCACGCGTCATCCGTTTGCGGAAGTTATCGAGCTCGGCGGCGGTGCGCACTGCTTGGTCTTTCCACTTGGCGGCTTCGAGCTCTAGGGCTTCCCAGGGATCGATTTCTTCCTCTTCCTCGACAGCTTCAACTTCCACCTCAGCGGCAGGGGATGATTGCCCCTCAACCTCTTCGTTGGCAGTGTTCTGTGAAGTATCGGGGGCTGGGTTTCCCCCGTCGATGGTGTCTTCGCTGTTTGGCGTAGGCTCTTGCATGGCGAAACACATAGCCAGACACGGGACTTCGTCAACTATTTCATAGGACACAAGGGTAAGAAAAAGAACGGCTTGACTGTGATTCGCCTTAGAGGCAAATGAGGGGCGGTTATGCCCAACTGGATCGGAAAATGCTTATGTATCGTCGCCGCCATCGGTGTGCTCGACGGGCATTTGATGGTGGCTCAATCATGGGCGTGGTTCACGATGGTGCAGGACAGGGCTCATGAAATGGGGGTTTCTGAAGCCCTCGACAGCACTTTTAGCGGTGATGCGCCGTGCCCAATGTGCTGTGCTATTCAGGAGGAGCGTCAGGAAAAAGAGGAGCAAGCGCCTGTTCCCGAGAGTAAATCAACGGCAAAATACCTTCCTGCATCCCAGAATACGGGTTTTGTCTTTTTCTCACCGAAGGAAGGTTTTCAATCTCGAGCCATCGATCGGGTTGATTTGATGCCTAGTCGTCAGGAGACTCCTCCATCGCCACCGCCTCAGCTAGTGGTTTGATATTATTTAGGGTCACGGAAGGAAATAATAATCTCAATCTACTTGTCTTTTTGCTGCGCATCTTCGTTGTCGTCCAGCTTGAATATCCCGATATACAAACTGGACTTCGCCTTGATGACTCAGCAAAAACCCCTCGCATCTTGGGGCCATTATTTCCTTCCGTGACCCTTACGCCCCACTTTGATGCGGGCCCCATCTACCTCATTGCGAGGTATGCCTTTAACTATTCACGTTTGCCTCATTCTTGCCGAGGAACGTGGAGCTTTTCCCCTTTTCCCATTTCTAATTTAAAAAACTAATCTCAATTTACTGATGAAAAAATATTTACCTCTCTTCGCAACTCTTATCGTTGCCCTTTCACCATCGCTGAAAGCTGGCGTGTCTCCTGTTGTTTGTTCCGATTGTAAGAAAGCCGACTGCACCTGTGTCGACGACTGCGGCTGTGATGCTGGCGGTCACGACTATTCTACCCATGCGCCGATAGGTGTCATGGGCGACCACATTCACCGCAAGGGCGGTCTGATGGCTTCTTATCGTTACATGTTTATGAACATGGAGAGCAATTATGAGGGTAGTTCGAAAATCTCGGACACTGCGGCACGCAATGGCTACATGATGAACGCCACGGATATGCAGATGGAGATGCACATGTTAGGCGTCATGTATGCTCCCACGGATAAACTGACTCTGATGCTGATGTCGAACTACATCGATACCAGTATGGGGATGATCAACGGGATGGGTGTAAAAGCCACCATGCGATCATTGGGTTGGGGTGATACCACGCTCGCAGCTTACTACGGTCTCTACAAAAATTCCGGGAGTAGTGCCCACCTTGGTCTTGGGGTGTCTGCTCCGACGGGTTCGATTGATGAGAAAATGCCAAATGGCAGGCATATGGGCTACCCGATGCAGTTAGGCTCAGGCACCTGGGATCTGAAGCCATCATTCACCTGGCTTCGGGAATCGAACGATTGGTCATACGGTAGTCAGCTCTCGGCTGTTATTCATCTCGATGAAAACGACAACGGCTACACGCTTGGCGACAGCGCAGCACTAACAGGCTGGGTGAGTCGCAGGCTGAATGCCTGGTCGGCAGTCTCACTGCGCCTTACGGGTAGCACATGGGAAAATGTTGATGGCCACGTAAACCAGATGCCGGTTATCCCAATGGGGCCTCTCGCAGGGCAGCCAGCAGCGGCAGTAGCCGATCCCAATGCCCGTGGCGGCTCCCGTCTCGATCTATCGCTTGGCCTGAATCTCTGGAGCACTGAGAATGGTACGCGTTTTGCCATCGAAGGCGGTGCGCCTATTTACCAAGACCTTGACGGTCCACAGCTCGGCGCCGCGTGGTTTGTTACCGCTGGTATCCAGATTGCCTGGTAATAGCCTGGTAATAATGATCTAAGACAATGCCGACTCGTTGCGTTTCTCTCATTGAAGCGAGAAGCTGCGCGAGACCGGCCGATTGATATATCCGTTCCGTATCCTGACACATGTGTGTGTCCTCCTAAGAGCTTTTCAGGGTGCGGAACGGTTCCTTTATGGGAGCCGATTTAGTCCGGAATCTCATTGAGCGTGTAATACGCATCCTTGTGCCAGAGTTCGCTGTTATTTTTGGAACGAACACCAGGGCTGTGAAGGTGGTGGACGTGACCTTTGACGAGTCCGTCGATGACGAGTCGGACCGATTTTCCATCGCTGGAAACCTTGGCTGATTTGATGACGGGAGTAGCTGGGTCGACTTCTGGGCTGCCATACTTCGAGCGGTAGATGTAGGTCCATGCTTTCATGGAGAATGAGGCTGGGATCACAGTCTTGGGATCGACGGGTTCCGTGAACGTGAGTTCGAAGCCATTGGGCTTTGCTTTCATTTCCAGAATTTCAAAGGGCGTTTTTTTATTCCAGCGAACGCGTTCGAAAGTAAACGGGTTACCTCCTTTGCTTCCCCAACCTCGATTGCTGCCACCGACAAAGAGAGTGCCGTCGTCGCTGAGTCGCATCGGGATGATGCCGGCGCGGAAACCGGAGAGGCACTTGAAGACCGCGCCCTGATAGATGCCTTTGACTTTTTCTAGATAGACTCGTTGAACCTCGGAGTGAGTTTGCTCGCCGACAAATACCTGCTTGGGAAACGGGCCAAATTTCCCTGCTGTCTGGTCATGGATCACGGCGGTGGGAGACTGACCGACCTTGCCATGAGGAAGGACCACGGCAGGAGGGATGAACTGAGGGATACGTTTGCGCTCGATCTCAATGCGTGAGTTATCGTTGGGTTGGTTTTTCAATGGCTTGATCTCGGTCTGATCCTTGTAGAAAATGTTTCCAGTAGGATTGCCTTGGAAGGATCCAGGTTTGAGCCACTTCAAAGATGATGAACCGTTCCAGACGCCTTGATTGTCCGTGTAAAAGGTATCGCCCTTGGCATTAAATCCAATTCCTCCTGGGGAACGAACTCCTGAACAGGAGGGTATCATTTTCCCTTCGGGAGTGATGCGCATGCACCAACCACGCCATGGTGAACGAGCGTGGAATGATCCGGTCAGGCAGAGAACAACCCAGACATTACCCTCCTTGTCGGGCGTGGATCCGAAGGCATACTCGTGGTAGTCACCATTGATGCCCCAATCCGAACAGATGGTTTCAAAGGAGTCGATTTTACCATTACCGTTGCTGTCGGTAAGTTTGGATACCTCGGGTCGCTGGGTGAGGTAGAATGAGCCGTTTTTGTAGAACATGCCAAGAGGTTCATGCAGACCTCGGTGGGCGAGGGTCCATTTGACTTTAGAGAGATCCTTTTCGTAAGCGCCCTCACAGATCCAGAGGTCGCCACGGCGTGTGGTGACGGCGACTTTTTTATCGGGCATCAGTGCAATAGATCCGATTTCCATCACCTCACCCTTGGGGAGAGGGATTTCCTCGCGTTGGTAGAAATCGTCCTGAGTGGGAGCTGCCAGGACGGGTGTTAGCAGGGCGATGGATAGTAATAGTGAGCGCATTGTTAGAAGGGTGTTATTTCCACTGATAGCGGAGAGTGATCAGGTTCTTTCCTGGTTTGAGATTAAGTGGAAGGATGAGTTCTTTATTACGAATGAGTGCAGCGTGTGATGCCGTAGAATCGATTTCAACCTGCATTCCGTCTCCTAGGCGATAGGTGTTTTTACTGTCAGTTGGTTTAACCTCGAGTCCGTTGCAAATGAGGAGGTGTAATTTTTTGGGAGCACCTGCTGATGGTGCGGTGATGGTAATGGTCCGAGTGATGCCCTTTGCGTCGAACTGCGGGACAGGGGAGTCGCTGATTTTCAGGGAACCAATTTCATAGTGGAAAACGGGACGGTCTTTTGCTCTTAACTTATAGCCACGGAAACGCGGTTTAAGCTCAGCTTTGTTTGAGTCACTCCATTTTGCAGATGGTGAGTCCAGAACTCCCCAAGCATGTTGCGTTGTAAGCTTGATGACCTTTTCTCCAGGCGGTGGTTCATTTCCTTGACCACGGTTTGTCCAGTGTCGACCCCCATCATAGAAGCGACCTTGCCAGACGAGTGGGATGCTCATGTGATCGGAGCTGAATGCGAGATTGATGCCTCCATCATATCCCACTCCAATGGCGCGAGGTGTTGAACCATCGATGAAACCTCTATAAAAAGCGGTTCCTCCCTTTGGTGGGTCGAGAGGGATTGACGGGTAACGAGGGCCTTTTTTCTTGGGCTTAGCTCCGTTTTTCGTGGGTTTAGTTGAGGAAAGCGCTTGTTCCCCTTTGAGGCCAGGTCCTTTCCACGAGAGACTTATGCCTTCGAGGCCTTTGTTTTCAAAATATTCTACACGAATATCATGAAGGCCTTTGGTAAGATTAATTTTTCCAGTTTTGGTCCGACCTGTCGGTCCGATGCCCTTGACCTCAGCTACTAGCTTGCCGTCGATAAAAACGGCTGAACCATCGTCGGAGTCGATTGTGAATGTATAGCTTCCCTTGCTTGGCACGGGTAGTTCGCCTTCCCAGACGATACCAAAACCGTCGCTCTTTCCTGCTTTGGCCAGACTGATCAGTCCGTCGTGTTCCTCTTCGACAGCGACGGCTTTGAGTTTGGAAAAATTGGGTCTAGTTTTCCATGTCCCGTGGTAGACCTTTGAGAGCATGTTTTGGATGGGTGGAGATTTTTTACCACCGATCGGGTAGAGCTTGAGGATTTCCTCGGATTTCCACATGACCTTCCGCTCCTCTGTAGCGCGTCGGTTTTTTACGACATCTTTCAGCGTGATGGGCTTGTTTTTATTTCCCCAGCTATTGCGGGTGTAGTTGAGAATAGCGACTATTTGGGGATCTGTGAGAGTGCCTCCTTGTGGGGGCATCGCTAGATTGAAGCTAGCCTTGGGGTTTTTGGCTGTGGGAACGTGAATTTCTCCCTCTAGTCCATGAAGCACAATCTGAATAGCTCGGTCTGGGTTTCCATTCAGCCACGGGCTGTTCGCCAGAGGAGGGAATGCACCTTCGCCAGCACCTTTACCATCGGGAGCGTGGCAAGCACCGCAATACGTATTGTAGTGAGCCTTACCATCCACGGCGGCGTATAATCCTGTAAGGGAGAAAAATGAGAATGCTGCGGCGATAGCACTCTGGCGAAATGAGCCGGAAGAAGGAGAAAATATCATGTCAGATGGGTAATACCTTGAAATCTTTCGCTCCTTTTCAAAAAGAAAAACGTATTATCCCTTTTATCCAATACGATAAGTCGATGACGGTTCAGGATAAGCCTGACTTTGGAAGAGGGAGCACCATTTGAAGAGGTGATTCAGTGCCTGTTCTTGCGGTGGATTCTCGTTGTATTGTAAGGAATTGAGCCGCATCATACCTCTATGACCCCATCGTCTGGTAAAACGCAACCTCTTGATTTTAGCATTCAATCAGACAGCGAGATGCAGGCTTCGGCTAATGCTTTTTATCAGGAAATCAAATCCAGGAGGACGGTTCGCGATTTTTCTGCTGATCCGATTCCTGAGGGGGTTCTGGAGGATTGCATCATGGCGGCAGGCACGGCACCGAATGGAGCCAACCTTCAGCCATGGTATTTTGCAGTTGTGATGGACAGGGCTGTAAAGAAACAGATCCGTGAAGCGGCGGAAGAGGAGGAAAGGGAGTTTTACGGTGGTCGGGCTCCGGAGGAGTGGCTGGATGTGCTGAGTCATCTCGGAACGGACGCCAGCAAGCCGTTTCTGGAAACGGCACCTGCCCTGATCGCGATTTTTCAGAAATCTAAAACGACCGATCATCGGGGAGTTGAATCGAAGACGTATTATCCAAAGGAATCGGTCGGCATCGCCACAGGATTTCTCATTGCGGCATTGCATCAAGCTGGGCTGGCAACGTTAACCCACACACCGAGTCCGATGAAGTTTCTCAACGAGATCCTAGATCGCCCTATGGAGGAGAAGCCGTTTTTATTACTCGTGGTTGGTTTTCCCTCGAAAGGCTGTGAAGTGCCGGTGATTGATAAAAAGCCACTGGAGGGAATTGCAAGTTTCCATTAATAATCTAATCATCAATTTTCATGCCGCAGAAAAAAACTCGCTTCTCCAATCTTGATGCTCTCAGGATTCTTGCTGCCTTGGGTGTGTGTCTGTTTCACTTTAATTGGTACGATGGCAGCCAGATCAGTAAGTTGTTCATCTTTGGTTACCTCGGAGTAAACGTCTTTTTCTGTATCTCGGGTTACATCACACCTCTGGTTCTGGTGTGGTCGAAGTTTACCTATCGCGACTCAGGACGATTCCTGGTGAGTCGATTTTTTCGTCTCTACCCGGCATTTGCAATTATCGCTCTGATAGAAATCATCTTTTACGCCTGTGGTAATCCACTGTTTGGTTATGGGCAGCATCTTGAGGATATAACATGGTCGAGAACGTTGGCGAATTTCCTGCTCTATGCCGATTTTGTCGGTGAAAAATGGTACGTGGCTGTTTTTTGGACATTGGGTGTAGAAGTTCAGTTTGTTTTGTTGATATTAATTTGTTTCCCGTTGTTAGTTCATTCAAAGTCCTGGGTTAGGGTGGGGCTGGTTCTTGTGTGGGCTTTAGCGCCATTGACTGTAGACAAAGGGCCTTCGATCCTTAGCTACACCGCCTTGTATGGGATGGGGATGGCGGTCTTTTTGAAGCAGCATAAATCGCTACCAACTTGGCTGTTTGGAGTTCTTTTGGCGTGTGCCTTTTACGGTCACTACGAAGCAGTCAGCAAACCAGCAGCATGGACGGCCTTGGCGACCGCGCTCATTGTTGCTTACGTTCCACAGATGACTGTGCGATGGACTGAGAATTTAAAAATCGATCACCTTGGAAAGTTGTCATACTCGTTTTTCTTGATCCACATCACCTTTGGTGGTGCCGTGATGTCGCACATGAAACACTTCCCCCCGACTTGGCCATATCAGCTGCCGGGTGTGCTACTCGCGACCCTATTTTCGCTGCTTGCTGCCGCGACGTTTCATCGATGGATCGAAAACCCGTGCCACAATTACGCGCGTAGCTTGAAGGCAAAAAAAACCTAATTTTTCCAGAGCCAACGTAGTGCATCAGGAAAAACGCGACCTCCATCCTTGCCGCTGTGACCACCCTCGGTAGGCACCCACATGTGTTGGTATTTTCGATATTCGAGGGCGCGGTGCATTTGTTGGTTTCCTAACCACCAATTACCGTGCGCGTTATCGAGATCATTTTTTCCATCTTGAAGGTAGACTCGGAGTGGGCGGATTTCTTCTTTGCGGATCAGGGCTGGGTAGACATGCCCACCGCGGATGTTTGCGAACGATCCAATGTGGCTGAGTACTTTGCGAAATAGATCGGGTCGCTCCCAGGCCACCGTAAAAGCGCAGATTCCTCCGGAGCTGAGACCGCAGATGGCTCGTTGCTCTGGCTTGGTCGTTAGGTTGTATTTTTTGGCTACGGCTGGGAGTATTTCTTTTTCGAGGAACTCAGCGTATTTACCGCCAAGGCTATCGTATTCAACACTGCGGTTGCTTTTGTTTTTGTGCGTTCCCCAGCCTTGGCGACCATCGATTTTATCAACGTGAAGTCCCGGATTGATAAATATTCCGATGGTGACGGGCATTTCCTTTTTTGCGATCAGGTTGTCAAATACGATCGGAGTTCGGAATTGGCCTTTCTCTTCGACATAGGTGTGACCGTCTTGAAATATCATCACTGCGGCAGGCGATTTGCCATCGTACTGAGCAGGAACGTAGATGTAATACTGGCGTAGCGTGCCTTTAAAAACCTGACTCTTTATTTCATACCGAGTCACCTTCCCTTGGGGCACACCGAGCTGCCGTTGGGAGTCATTGGTCCACGGTGGGGGCTCGGCAATAGCAGAAGGCGCTGTAACAGCGGGGAGACTGAGAATCAGGAAGAACAAAAAGCGTTTCATCCACTGACTACGTAATCAGGACGATGATTATTTCTGTTTTGCCCACTCAGTAACCGTTGCCATGTCTTCTGGTGAGTCAAAAGCTTCTTTAGGCACCCAAGTATACGACTTTTTACCATGGTAGAGGATCAGGCCATGTTTAGTGGTGACGGCTTCAAAGAGGTCGGGCCAATTGACTCGGGCTTGTCGGTCTTCTCCATTGATTTCAAGTCCCTCGGGCGAAAAGATGTAGACGACCGTTTGCCCGTAGCCTGGGAGTTTGCGTAGGTTGCGGCCATGCATGATTTTCCAAATCATGGGTCGTAATAGAGCAAAGGTGCCGACCATTAACATGAGGACTGGCATAGGATTGGGGCCGCGACTCATTAAGAGGATGATTCCTGCTAGGATGAGAGCCACGCTGAGAAATGTGCGCGCCATCAACCAGGTTCGGTAACGGTGCCACATGTGTAAACGAAAGGCCCCGAGGTGGGACCTTTCATCAAAAACCATTTTGGCTTTTATAGAGTCTTGCATATTTAGGAAATCGCGGGGAGTGACGCTGCAGCTACGGCTTGCCCGTGACGCTTCATCTTCTCATCCGGCTGGGTAATGTTGATCTGCTCTGACAAAGCAGGGAACTCAGCTTGGAGCACTTCCTTGGCGGAGTCGATCATGATTTGTCCGCCAGGGCCTGAGGTAGCCCGACCCATGATAATCAATGTTCCGATTTCATAGAAGTCTGCGTAGTGCGCGATGGCGTATCCAAAGCATGTGCCGATGGTTTGATAGATCTTGGCTGCACGTTCGTCGCCCTCGGCCATGGCATTTTGGACTTCGATAAGTTGCTCTGGGAATGGCATGTCACCGAAGTCGAATCC
>Ga0302134_10000690_pt1 | contig 15100 bp, 10 predicted proteins | sample CB9_SCM_MG_FD_203123 | JGI IMG/M metagenome (GOLD analysis project Ga0302134, IMG submission 203123) | Marine microbial communities from Western Arctic Ocean, Canada - CB9_SCM | ecosystem: Environmental > Aquatic > Marine > Oceanic | place: Canada: Western Arctic Ocean | collected 2017-09-19
ACGGCTCAGTAGCGCGTTAGCAGGGGTCGCCATTGCTGCGGCACTCGTCCCTCCGATAGCGACCACAGGAATTGCCCTCGCACTAGGTGAGCACTCAATTGCCCGAGGTGCAGCCTTGTTATTTGGAACCAACGTTGTTGCCATTGTCCTGGGCTCTTCTCTAAACTTTTTCATGGCTGGTGTGAGAGGGAAACAGGCCACGCCACGTCTGTGGGCGCAGCGACTGGTCATTGTTCTGGCTCTCGTCTGTGCCGGACTGTGTGTGCCGCTGGCCTCGTACTTGGTGAGTAAGGTCTCGCGTGCCGCCCCTATTGAAAAAGAGCTGCAAATCACCGTCACAGACAAGGAGTTCAAGGTTGTTTCAGTTAAGATGATCAAAAAGAAGAAGGGGTCTGATTACTTGGAAATTCATCTCGAAGGCCCCGGATTTCCCCCCGGAGGTCTGGTCGAGCAATTTCGTGTGATTGCCCGAAAAAGGTATGGCGATGACGTTAAAATCCGGATTCGGGTGACCTTGGCACGTGATGTGACATCTTAATCGTATGTCTAAATGGTGTAACTTGCACATAAAGAGCTACTTAGTGTGTTTTTGAAGTTTGTAGAAATACAAGCATTCTGCTTGCCAAATAGGGGTGTTTTAGTAACTTCCCGCCTCAGATTTTCTTTCAGTCGATGGGTGTTGGCGCCCCGTTCTCATCGGCAATCCACGGGGCACTTGCTTCGTTTCTATTTAATTACTAATTAATTACAGAAGCGAATCAGGAAAAATGGAAAGAAATTAACCAAGGAACCTAACCTTAACCCAACAAAACAATAAAATGACTGCTACTGCAGAATTGGAATCTTTGATCGACTCAAAGTTCCGCATATTCGAAGAAGGATCCGTTGTCAACGGAACCATTATCGCTATTAAGCCCCAAGTTGTCCTCGTGGACATCGGATACAAATCCGAGGGTGCCATCCCAACCTCCGAATTTGAAGACGAGGAAATCGAAGAAGGTGACGAAGTAGAAGTGCTTCTCATGAAACTCGAAAACGACGAGGGAATGGTTGTGCTTTCCAAAGAGAAAGCCGCACACCGCAAGAACTGGGAAAAAATCGTTGCCGTTTACCACGAAGGTGGACTCGTCAAAGGCAAGATCAAGAGCGCTGTCAAAGGCGGCCTAATGGTCAACGTCGGTGTCGAAGCTTTCCTTCCTGGATCACAGGTCGACATCATCCCACCAAAAGATCTCAACGAATATGTTGGCAAGGTCTACGAATTTAAAATCGTCAAGGTCAATGACGAGCGCAAGAACATCGTTCTTTCCCGCCGCGAAGTGATCGAAAGCGAACGCGCTGAGCAGCGCCAGAACTTCCTCCAGTCCGTCAAAGTTGGCGATAAGGTTGAAGGCCAGGTCAAGAATATCACCGACTTCGGTGCATTCGTCGACCTTCAAGGCATGGACGGTCTGCTTCACGTTACCGACATGAGCTGGGGACGCATCAGTCACCCATCCGCTCTTCTCCACATCGGCCAGATGCTCGAGGTTCTTATCCTCGACGTTGACCGCGAAAAGGAGCGTGTTTCTCTGGGCCTCAAGCAAATGGAGGACAACCCATGGGAAGACATCGAAGCTCGTTACGCAATTGGCACCGAAGTCAAAGGCAAGGTCACCAAGCTTCTCCCATACGGTGCATTCATCGAGATGGAAGCCGGAGTCGAAGGACTTGTCCACGTTTCCGAACTCTCTTGGGTCAAGCGTATCAACCGTCCAAGCGATGTGTTGGAACTCGACCAGGAAATCGTCGCAGTTGTTCTCGGTATCAGCATCGAGGAGCAGAAGATCTCCCTCGGCGTTCGCCAGCTCGAATCCAACCCATGGGACGAACTCGAAACCAAGTACCCAATCGGTGCTACCGTTAAGGGCGAGGTTCGTAACCTCACTCCTTATGGTGCATTCCTCGGAATGGAGGAAGGTATCGACGGTATGATCCACGTGTCCGACCTTTCATGGACTCGCAAGATCAACCACCCATCTGAAGTCATCAAGAAGGGCGACGAAGTGGAAGCTATCGTGCTCAGCATCGACAAGGAAAACCAGCGTGTTTCCCTTGGCGTCAAGCAGCTTGACGGTGACCCATGGTCAGAAATCGAAGGCAGCTTCAAGGTTGGTGATCTCGTTAAGGGAGCCGTCGCCAAGATCGCTAGTTTCGGTGCCTTTGTTAACCTTGAGAACGACATCGACGGTCTCATCCACATCTCGCAACTTAGCGAAGAGCACGTGGAGAAGGTTAAGGACGTCATCAAGGTGGGCGACGAAATCGAAGCCCGTGTCATCAAGGTGGACAAAGTTGAGCGCCGTATCGGTCTTTCGATCAAGGCAGTTAACTACGACCCAGAGCAACTCGAGAAAGAGTCTGCAAGCTTCGAGACACTTCGCCCATCCGGCGACCTCGTTGGCCTCGAGCAAGCCTTCAACCTCGCATCCGCTGGATCGACCGAGGAGTGGAGCCCAAGCTCAGAGGACAAGAAGTAAGCGTAAGGCTACTGACAATAACTCAATCATCACGCCGTCGGGGGATTACCTCCGGCGGCGTTTTTTTGTGGAGTGTGGACATTCCTGTCCACGGCTGCCTATCGAGCGAAGAATCAAGACCTAAGTAATGTTTCTACAGGCAGCCCCAGCTTGCCCAGTCTGACTGGGGTTCATTGCGCTGGTAAGGGCGATAGATATTAGCCGATGGAGCCAACTACCGGATTAGGTTAGGTCAATGTGGTCTAGTCCCGGAGGGCTGGCAGAGGTTTCAGCGGCGAGTATGGGATCATTCACACTTCTGCCGCTCCTCAGGAGCTGAATACACTCACGATAGTATCCGGTGGTTCCGCTGTGCACCACCACCGGCTGAATATCTATTAGCCCTGCCTAGGCTGGAGCGGTGACGAGATCTCGCGTTTGACCTTTTTGCTCATAAAATAAACACGATCATGTGTGAATTAATCCACCTTGGTCAACCCACGCTTCGTAAGACGCACGTTGATAGGCTCAGCTGTCACCTCGGGGATCCAGCCCAGTTTACGGCCTTCTTCAATGACGATTTCGACCATGTCAGGGCGGAAAACACGGGGGCATTGGGCGATGATCATTTGGCCATGAGGGTTTTCGTTGAGTTCAACGCGGACTTCGACGAACTGATTGGTGCTACGTTTGCTCCAACGATACTGAACATCGTAGAAACAGATCATTTCGCTTTTTTTGAGTGGGAGGGCCATGCGTGGATCTTAAACTCCAAATTGCAAACTCCAATCTCCAAATACCAAATGGGAGAAAGAGAGAAAAAGTTTGTACGTGATTATGTGAATAGGTAAGTAGGTAAGTAGGTAAGTAGGTAAGTAGGTAAGTAGGTAAGTAGGTAAGTAGGTAAGTAGGTAAGTAGGTAAGTAGGTAAGTAGGTAGGAGGTTCGTACTAACTTATTTACATACTTACCTATTCACATAATAACTCCCCCCAGTGAGTAAGAAGAACACGGCGTATGAAAAAACAGCTGAAGTGCTGGCGGATCAACTGCGTGAGGCACTAGTTGACCATGAGGCATTCGACCAGAAGGTGAAGGCCTGTGAGCTGGAGAAGTGCCGAGCCACGTGTTGTCACGATGGTGTCTATTTATCGAAGGAAGAGGCTTCGGGTATTCAGACGATGCTCAAAGACCATGGAGATAGCTTTGACGCGTATGGATTGACGCTGCCCGATCAATCGGTGATTGCGGTAAGAGGTGGTAAGTCATTGAAGACCGCGACCCGCAAGGCTGATGCGGGGGAGCTGGCTGACGACTACCCTGAGCATTTCCCGAAGACACGGTGTGTTTTTCTCGATCGCGAGGGACGATGCGGAATTCAACGATTATCGATGGAGCAGGGGCGCGAGGGGATCGATGCCTGGTTTAACAAACCTCTGACGTGTTGGATTCACCCCATTGTGGTGATGCCCGTGAGTCGTGAGCGATCACGGCCATTGGTGACGCTCGTATCACCAGAAAATGATCCTCAAAAAGCTGAAGGTTATCCGGGCTTTGCTTCATGCACACACTGTGGTCGACCTGATGAGGACGGAAAAAAAGCCCGGCAGGTATTATCTGCCGAGCTTGAAATGTTAGGTAGGATATCGGGTCGCGATATTCTTGGCGAACTGAATGCCGAGGAGGTGAGTTAACCCTTAGTGACCACTTCCCAAGCGCCATCGGCGGCGTCGGACTTGAGGCAGGCATCAATATATGCGAGACCCATACGGCCGTCGTCGATATTGGCATACTTGCTGCCGTCACAGCTCCATGTTTCACCCGCCTGATAAGCACGAACGTCTTTCTCAAACTCACGGTGGAGCCTGGCGTAGGCATCGTGGAAGGCTTCACCGTGGCCTGCGGGGATGGTGGGCTCGTCGAGTAGCCACTGGGGCACATCACCGAGGAATCCATCGTTGGCAGTCACCTGACCACGCCAGTAGGTGCGATCGGGTTGGTCTTGAAGAAGGATCGTTACCTTTTCCGGGTCTTCCTGACTCCACTTCAGAGCGCCCTTGGTGCCGGCGATCATAATGCCGAGGTCGTTTTTGTGACCAATGCAGATTTGCGAAGCACGAACAAGGCACTTTCCGCCATTGGTGAGTTCTCCGTAGGTGGTGAAGTGATCGTCGATAGGGCGTCCTGGGACGAATTTATCGAGTCGGGCTGAAACGCGTTCTACATCCAGTCCGGTAACAAAGCGAAGCTGCATCAGGGCATGCGTTCCGATGTCACCACCGCAACCGCTACCACCGGCCTTCTTGGGGTCGGTGCGCCATGCTGCTTGTTGTTGGCCAGAGTCCTCCAGTTTATCGGCAAGCCAGCCTTGGATGTAGTAGGAGTCTACCCAGCGGACTTCACCGATGAGGCCGCTCTGGACGATGTGACGACTAAACCAGCTTGACCAGTGACCGAGGTAGGTGTGGGCAACTGCGAAGGGAACGTTCTTCTCTTTTGCTTTTGCGACGAGGAGGTCGGCTTCTTCAAGGTTTACAGTGAGAGGTTTTTCACACATCACGGGAAGCCCGAGCTCGAGTGCCTTCATGGCGGGGTCGAAGTGGACGAAGTTGGGGGTCACGATGAGCACGTAATCGACGCGTTCGTCTTCAGGGAGTTTCGCCTGATCGGCAAAGAGCTCGTCGTAGGAGACATAGCCTTTGACGGGGTAAGGCCAGTTGTTGGCTTCATTCATCGCGATCTCAGGATCGGGATGGAGGGCAACGGAGTGAACCTTACGGGTTCCGTCAAAGTGAATGGCTTTCTGATGTGGGTTGGCGATAAACGCGCCAGCACCACCACCGATCATGGCGACTTTTAATGGTTTTGGAGACATAATATTAGAATGGATAATTGATAGTGGATAATGTTACTGGCTGTCTTGATCAAATGCTTTGTCGAAGAGTCCGCCGGAGTTTCTTGGGAAATCGAGGCCGCGGGTGTATTCGCACGATTCGGTGGCTCCGTGGAAGCGATCCATGCGGGCGTCTTCCCATTCGACGGATAGAGGTCCTTCGTAGCCGGTGTCGTTAAGGGCAACGATGATTTCTTCAAAATCAATGTCACCGCGGCCAACGGAACGGAAGTCCCAGAAGCGACGAGGGTCGGCGAAGTCGGTATGACCTCCAAAGATGCCTACTGTACCGTCACCGTGGCCCCACCATGCATCTTTCATGTGCACGTGGAAAATACGCTCAGCAAAGGTGCGGATGAATTTAACGTAATCGACACCTTGGTATCCGAGGTGGGATGGATCGTAGTTGAATCCGAAGCGTTTGTGACCTTTGATAGCTTCGATGGCGCGTTCGCTGGATACGATATCGAAGGCGATCTCGGTGGGGTGGACTTCGAGGCCGAAGTTGACATCCACTTCCTCGAATACATCGAGAATAGGGGTGAAGCGTTTGGCGAAGTCATCAAATCCAGCTTGGAGGTATTCCTGGCTGGTGGGTGGGAATGAGTAGAGGGCGTGCCAGATGGATGATCCGGTGAATCCGTTGACGGCAGGGGTGAATGGGTGGGCTCCACCTGGGCGGGCGTCCATAAATTTGCGGCAGGCACGGGCGGCGTTTGCCATGTGCTCGGCGGCGCGTTGGCTGACACCTTCAGGGTCACCATCGCCAGCGACGCTTTCGGGGATGATAGCAATGTGGCGGTCGTCGACTTTATCACAAATCGCCTGACCAACGAGGTGGTTGGAAATGGCAAAGCAATCGAGCTTGTTTGCGGTGAGCAAGGCCCATTTTTCGATGACGTAGTTATCATCGGCGAGTGCGGCATCGACATCGAAGTGATCTCCCCAACAGGCGAGTTCGACGCCATCGTAGCCCATTTCATAAACTTTGGGCAGGAGTTCGGCGAGTGACAGATCGGCCCATTGGCCGGTGAATAGAGTGACTGGTCTAGACATTTTTGAGTGGTAAGTTTTGAGTATTAAATTTTGAATGGAGGCAGAAAAAAGCGGGGCTGGGGAGGTTATCCCGAGCCCCGCTGAATAGTTGAGTGATTCAGGAATGGTTATTTACCTTCATCGTCGTCCAAACGAACGGCTTTATATCCACCGATCATCTTGAAGTAGATCATCAGAAGAAGGAAGATTACAGCCATGGCTCCTGGAATAAAGGAGTCTACTTTCAAAGTGCGGCGATTTCCTACGATGTCCGCAGCTACGACTGTAGCTTCAACCTCAGTGCGGTCATCTGCTTTTGTCTTTTTCGCTGCTTCCAAGCGTTTGCCATCGATAGGTATGACTTCATCAAATTTAAGGAAGGCACTTTTCTTTTCAGGGTCTTTCCAATCGGCAAAGACCTCCGTATCAACTTTATTAAGCTCTTCCGCAGCGTAGCGGTCTTTGAAATAGCCAAGCCCGGGTGATCCGATGAGTCCAGCGGACATCATTCCAATGCCGCCCATAAGGCTCATAGCAACGGCTCCAGTGGCAGGAAAGCGGTCTCCCACAACGGCGAGCATGGTTGGCCAGAAGAATGTCTTACCAATCGCATAGACGAGAAGTGCACCCATAGCTGGGCCAAATGCGGTAACAGCAGAGACTAGATTGAGACCAATACAACCGAGGACTGCACATACGAATAACAGGCTAATTGGGTTAAGACCTGCTTTCTTCTCAATGAAGTGTGCACAGAATCGAAGCAGGAACATCACTAGAGAAGTGAATACGAAGAGGATTTTACCTTCTTCCACGCTCAATATAGCTCCAGTAATATTTTGAATCCATCCGTCGGTGCCCAGTTCGACAGCTCCAACGAGAGCATGAGCGATAAACAAAACAAAGAGCAGCCAGTGACCCATTGAAAACTTAGTCATCGTGCCAATGGTCGCAAGAGTGGCTACACCGATGAACAAAGAGATCATTTTTGGCGCGGAGGATCCTGCTTCAAATAATGGAGTTAGCGTGCCTTGGAAGAAAAGGTAAAGCATGAAGGAGACAACCAAGCCTCCGAGAATGCCAACGTCCTTGAGCATTTCACCAAACTTAAGGCCTTTAGCTGTGGCTTCTGATTGTGGGAATTTCTGTCCCATAAACATAATCCCATAAACGAGCGTTGGAACGAGGTAGAGTGCGAGCTGGGTTTTCCAGCCCCAACCACCATCACCACCGAGGAACCAGCCAACCATGCCGCCCAGAATCATACCAAGTGGCCATGATGCGTGAAGAATGTTTAGATAGTGGTTACGGTTTTCTGGGAAGAGGGTTGATACCAGAGGGTTAGCAACGGCTTCAAGAGTTCCATTTGCTAACGCGAATACGAACATTCCCCAGAAGAGGAATTGATAGGCTGTTTCACTATCTTGTCCTTGTGTGGCACCAAAGGTAATGAATGCAGAGAGGATGTGGAAAAGAAACGCTGCGATCACAAGTTTGCCGTAGCCTATTTTATCAACGACAACTCCACCAATCATGATGCCAAAGCAGAAGCCTGTAAAACCAGCCCCTCCGATTGCACCCAGTTGGGTGGCGCTAAATCCAAAATCAGCTGCCCAGTTGGCAAAAATTCCACCTCGTATGCCGAAACCCACGCCTGCGGCGAGAATGGCTACGAATCCCGCCCATAATAGGCGCTTGCGATTTACTTCGTTATTAGTATTCATATTTTTTGTCTGGTTTTTATAGAACGGTGGGGGGTTTTACTGAGAAAAATCTGATTAGGCGAGGAAATCATTCAGAATATTTATTAAACACCATGGGTCGATTTCAGCCATTGCAGGTGAGGTGATGCTCAGGGGGTATACGTGAAGGTCATTCAGGCTGCTATCACTTGATTCGATTTTGGTGGCATTCTTCGTGTCATAACGAGGAATGGCTGTGATGGATTGCGGTGATTAGTGAGATGGGGTTCCGAAGATAGAAAGTTCGTGAATCGACCAGTAATTGCCTTTGGTTCGTTCCGTTTGAGTGATTTTGATGAATCGGCTTGGTGTGGCAGTGAATGAGATGTCGGTGAGATGGCCGTTGCCTTTCCCCTTCGCGACAGCTTTCCATGATTTGCCATCGATGGAACATTCAACTTTGTAGCCACGTGGGTAGTCGTTGTTTGATCCTAGGGTGTTGAGTTTGATGCCGGACAGTTGAGAGGCTTTAGGGAGTTCAATTTGGAACCACATGCCGGGAGACATAACGGCATTGGTCGTGTAGCGGCTTTTGAGGTCGCCGTCGATGGCTGTAGAACAGCCAGAGTTATTATGACTGGCAGTGAGTTTCCACTTCTTCCGGTTGGTCAGCTGGACGGGTTCGATTTTGTTAAGCTCAGTTTGCGTCCAGGCTTTTTTCCGACCGCTGTGTTTTTTTCGCACGGTGGCGACTTTTTGGGTTGTGATAGCGGGAGCTTTGTTGCCGAAGCTGTTACGGATGTAGGTGGTGACGTCGGCGATCCATTGATCGGAGTTGTTTGCTTGGGCGGGCATTAATCCGTCATAGGTTTTGCCGTCGATGGGGCCTTCGACGCCGTGGAGTAGGGCTAGGATCACAGCTTCGCCATTACCGAGGACGCGCGGGGATCCGATGAATGATGGGGCAAGGAAGTGCCCTGCTTGGCCTGCGAGTGGTTGGCCTTTTCCGTCGGCTCCGTGGCAAGCGAAACAGATTTGTTGGTAGGTGGCTTTACCCTTTGCCATGGTGCTGGCGAGGCGGTTGTTGGCTCGGCGGGCTTGTTGGAAGCGGGCTTCCTCGGCGTTGCGTTTGGCCGCGTCTTTATTGATGGCTGCGATGACTTCGAGATGGCCGTGTTGCTTGAAGATGGCATCGGTGGCGGCGGTTAGTTCCGACGGGTTACCGCAGTAGCGGATGGAGTTGAGTAGTTGCACGGCGACCTCGGGGTCGGTGCTGCTGCCAAGCTTGGTGAGGGCGTTGATGATGTGAGTATTGTTCTGTTTAACGAAGGCTTCGGCGACCCGGATAGCTTGGGGTTGAAGGCGGGGTGTGGGGTCGGCAAGCAGGGTGCCGAGGAGTTGTTCGCTGACGGCGGAGCATCCTTCCAGTGCCCAAAGTGCGGCGATGCGGGTCTGGGTGGTTTGTTGTTTGTCCAAAGCCAACTTTTGCAGAGCGGACACCGCGGACTGCCGGTCTTTACGTAGGATGATCAGCTTTTTAGCCGTATCGCGCCACCAGCTGTTTTTGTGGGCGAGGTGCTGCACGAGATCGATGGTTTTTTGCGAACTCAGGTTGGGTTTCTTGCCCGGGGTGTGGTTTTTGTGCACCAGTCGATAGATCCGGCCGTGGCTGGTATTTTTGTCCAAACCAGCACCATTGATCACCTCGCGAAGATAGCTTCCTGGGCGGGTCCAGTTTCCTTGTTGGATGATGCCTCGGTGCATATCGACGATGTAGAGGCATCCGTCGGGGCCTGTAACTGATTGGACAGGTCGGAAATTAACATCGCGTGTGCGGATGAATTCTGTGCCTGGAGTGGCGTTGGTCAGGGTGGTTTTTCCGTTGGATCGGTTGACCTTGGCGCGACGGATAAAGCGTCCGACGGGCTCTGGGATAATAAGGTCGCCGTAGAGGTCGGCGGGCAGGTTGTCGCCGCGGAATATTTCCGGTCCGGCAACGCCGGTGAAGTGGTTGATAGCTCCGTTTTTACCAACTCGGCGCGGGCCGCCCTGGACATCGGGAACGGTGGCAATGGGGAAGATTTCTTGGAAACTTGCGGGAAGTTCGTTTTGCAGGCGTAGTAGACCGTATTGCGAGGGTTGCTGGAATCCTGTGGATGCAACTTCGCGACCGGCTATGGCGAAGTAGTTACGACCGTCATCGTCCTGGGTCAACCCCCACTGGCCGTTGCCACGGGGGAGTTTTTCAGCGATGAGTTTGCCATCGGTGTAACGGTAGCGGGTGGCTTCGTAGGTAAGGTAGATCCAGTTATCGAGTCCCCAGATCAGTCCGCTGGGTTGGTGTTCCATGTTGCCACCACGTTTCCCTCCTTCGTAGATTTTGATTTTTTCATCGGCGACGCCATCGTTGTTGGTATCGCGGTAAGTCCAAAGATCGAGGGTGTTGGTGATGCCGACGATGATACGGTCGTCGAGCGGCAGGATCATGCGTGGCAGCAGGAGATTATCGATGAAGGTGCTGTGTTTATCATAGGTGCCGTCGCCGTTCGTGTCCTCGTGGCGGGAGATGCGTGATACAGGTGTTTGTTCACCTTTGGCGTCGGCGTCTTGCATGTAGGTGCGCATTTCTGCGACGTACATTACGCCGTTGCCGTCCCAAGCGATAGCGACAGGTTCTTTGATTTGAGGTTCACTGAGGACGAGTTCGAGTTCGTAGCCCTCGGGCAGTTCGAAGGACTTGAGCGAAGCTTCTTTATCGAGGTATCCGGTTTGGTAGGTGGGGAACTTTTTGAGTTGTTCGGCAGCCTGGCTTGCATTGTCGGCGCGGAGAGATGCGGCGGGGATGAGCGCGACGGCAAGGAGTATGGCATGTTTAGTCTTCATGGCGGGACGCGGACTGTATCAGGTTGTGGATTTTAGTCGATGGGATCATCCTTCAAGATGTTATCACTTTTCGTCATTGCTAATTTCGGTTGATTGGCCAATTTGTGCCTATGGAAGTGCTTCCTGAGTATGATTTTGAAGGGTTTTCGTCGCGTTTGATGCCTGGGCAGATTGCGCCGGCTCTATTTCAGGCTTTGCCGGATGTATTTTTCTGGATCAAGGATGGGGACGGGAGGTTTGTGTATATGAACAAGGCGTTTTGCCATGAGGTAGCGATGGGTGATGCGTCGGATTTGGTGGGCTTGAAGGATGAGGACCTGTTTCCATCAGTTTTGGCAATGAATTACCAGCGTGGCGATGAGGCTGTATTGGAGTCAGGGGTCGCATTTTGGAATAAGTCGGAGTTGATACCGACACGTGCTGGGGGTGTTGAGTGGCGCTCGACGAGTAAGATTCCGCTCAAGAATATCGACGGAAAGTGGGTAGGCACGGCGGGGATTTCCCGTAGGATGGGTCACGTCGAGGGGTTGCCAATGCCGACCCGTCACCATAAGCTGGCCGTCATCGTGGCTGCAATTTATGAGCATCTTGAAAAAGGTGTGGGCATCGCGGAGCTTGCCAAGGCGGCTTCCGTATCGGTAAGTACCTTAGAGCGTTTATTTAAACAGCATATGGATACCACACCACGGCGGTTTATTATGCAGGTGAAGATGTCAGCCGCATGTGATCGCCTTATTAATACAGATATGCGAGTTAAGGAAATCGCGTCGAGTTTAGGCTATGAGGAACACGCGAATTTTACCCGCGCCTTCACCAAGGAGATAGGTATGTCGCCTCGATCCTATCAGAAATTTTACAAACAAGGATAAATGATAGAACTTCCCGTTCACGCCTTACGCGAGGAATTGCTGAGTGCAGTTCATCAATCAGGCCGATTATTACTACGTGCCCCCACGGGATCAGGGAAATCGACCTGTGTGCCAGCCATGTTGTTAGATGGTGGTGTTGAGGGCTTGATTGTCGTGGTCCAGCCGCGAAGAATTGCAGCGAGATTACTGGCTCGGCATGTAGCCTCGTTGCGTGGTGTGAAGCATGGTGGAGAGGTCGGGCATGTCGTAAGGTTCGAAAACAAGATGAGCGACAGCACACGGATCGTTTATGTGACGGATGGAGTTTTGCAACGCTGGCTTCAGGAGGACCCAAAGTTGTCACGAGTGGGCGCGGTTATTTTTGATGAATTCCATGAGCGGAGGATTGCCAGTGATGTTGCCTTGGCGAGGTGTTTGGATTTACAGGAGGGGACACGTGCTGATTTGAAACTCGTTGTGATGTCAGCCACATTAGAAATTTCAGGACTGAAGGATTATTTGGAGCCCTGTGAGATCTTGGAAGCCGAGGGCAGGGCGTATCCCGTGGAGATCAGTTACCGCGGTGCGGGGCCTGCACCGGTTAGGGGTCGACAGGATGTAAAGATTTGGGATCGAGTAGCAGAGGCAGTTCGAGAAAATATTTCACGGGACGATGTCGGATACATTCTCGTTTTTCTTCCAGGTGTGCATGAAATCAGGCGCAGTATTGAGTTGATTGAGCGTGCTCCATGGTCGCGTGGTTGGGATGTGTGCCCCCTTTACAGTGGACTGCCCCCCAAGCAGCAAGATGCTGCAGTAGCTCCTCTTAAAGATGGCGGCCGACCACGAATTATCGTTTCAACCAACGTCGCGGAAACTTCACTCACGATCGATGGTGTTCGCACAGTTATTGACGCAGGTTTGGCGCGTGTGGCTCGATACGATTCCAAACGGGGGCTCGATACCTTGATGATAGAAAAAATCTCGCGTGCCTCTGCTGACCAACGTGCTGGTCGAGCTGGTCGAACAGCTCCTGGTCGATGTGTTAGATTATGGGGTGAGGCTGATCATGGACGGCGTATTGAATTTGATTTACCCGAGATTTTACGTGTGGATCTTGCCGAAGTTGTGCTCTCACTAAAAGCGGTAGGAGTAGAAGATATCCAAGAGTTTCGTTGGCTTGACCGACCCAATGAACATGGTTTGGAAATTGCCGAACAGCTACTAGGTCAGTTAGGTGCAGTGGATGAGTTGGGTTTGGTGACGAAAGCTGGCGAATTAATGGCTAAGTTTCCACTGCATCCTCGTTATGCTCGATTGCTACTTGCTGGGCAAGAGGCTGGTTGCGTCGCAGAAGCCGGATTTATCGCAGCTGCGGTGCAAGGTGAGGGCGTGTTTGCTCGCGGTCGTGGTGCCGATGGCCGAAAGGAATTTATGGAGCCATCCGATGGTTCTGATTTTGTAGCTGAGTGGAGAGCCTTTCAAGTAGCCTCCGATATGCGCTATGATCTTCGCCGCTGTGCCCAATCGGGAATTCTCGCACGCGGAGCACGAGAGGTAGCGAAGTCTCTAGAGCAACTCGAACGCACCGCGATAAGAATGGGGCTAGACTGGAACGAGGTGAATTTTGACTCACGCAAAGATGCTGTGAGCCAGGTAATTCTTGCAGCTTTCAGTGACCGGCTTGCTGTTCGCCTTGGCGAAGCAACTTTAGCGTGTCGTGTAGTGGGTGGTCGACGAGGTAAACTGGATACGGATAGCGTCGTGAAGGATGCACAGGTATTTATTGCCACTGAGATGACGGAGGTGGAAGGGAAGGAGGTAGTTGTCTATCTGAATCGCTGTGCTGAGGTCCCAGTGGAGGGGTTGCGTGAACTTTTTCCAGAGGACTTTCATGATGTGAACGGTGCCTATTACGATCCGATTTCTCGTAGAGTGGTGAAACGACAGGAGTTAAAATTTCGTGATCTCGTCATCAGCACCAAAGAAGGAGGCGAGCCTCCGCTAAATGATGCGGCGTGTTTGCTGGCAGAGCGCGTAGCTGGTGGGGAGTTGAAGCTGAATAATTGGGATCAAAGTGTGGAGCGATGGATTGCCCGATTGGTGAGTCTATCAAAATGGATGCCAGAGATGGAACTTCCAGGGTTTGGTGATGATGATAAATTAATGGTGTTAGAAGAAGTGTGCCACGGTGCAAAATCGTATAAGGATATCAAAAACCGGAATGTCATGCCGGTGTTGGATAAATGGTTATCACAAGGGCAGAAAGCTGTGCTTGAGGCATATGCTCCACTTGAAGTGACCTTAAGTAACGGCCGTAAAGCTAAAGTCAGATACACTCAGGATGGTGAACCGTGGATAGCCCTTAAAATGCAACTTCTCTATGAAGTCGATGAATTGCCGGAGATCGCGCAGGGTAATACGAAGCTTTTGATCCATATTCTCGCGCCTAATCAGCGGGCATGGCAGGTCACCGGGGACCTCAAAGGGTTTTGGGAACGTGGCTACCCGCAGATGAAGAAGGATCTTGCGGGGAGATATCCCAAGCACGAGTGGCGGTGAACAAAAAAACCTCATCCCGTGTGGGATGAGGCGGAATGAAATTTATAGGTGGTCAAGTTTACTTGCGGCGACGGAGTATCAGGGCCAGTCCTCCCAAGCCAAGCAAGGCAGTCGTTGATGGCTCGGGAACTGCGTCAACGACGATATTGCTGTAGTTGACTGTGTTATCGCCAGCTGGAGAGGTGTGTTCATCGTGTAATTCTTCTGGGACTGAGCTAACTCGGCGAACAATATCCAAGCCCCCCCCTGACAAGTATTTTTTTAATAAAAAGAAGAGAATCACTCAGCCGCTCCGACGTATTGCTGGTGATGCCGTCCGGATTCCATTCAAACCATTGCCTTCAGGGCTCGTCACTCTACGGTGGCGACCGGAAGTCCGGGAAGGCGAGGACCCTCGGCGTGCGGCGGCCTTTTTCGGTAAAGACAAATGCGACCATGCGTGAGCGGGGGTCGTGTAGCCAGGAGGTTTCGCATAGCGGGTGGGTGCGTTTGTCGCCGGAGATGGTGAAGGACAGGTCGATGGGGTATTGTTCGCGTTTGTTGGCAGGAGGCTTCATGAGCCTGCGGGACTGGGGGGGCAGTTTGATTTTTTGATTTCCCACTGTGCCTTTGACGATGTGTTTGCTGAGGTTGAACCAAAGGATTTGGCCTTTGCTGAAGCGTTCGGCGTTGGCATTGATCACCTGAATGCGGACCGGTGCGA
>Ga0302134_10000692_pt1 | contig 15092 bp, 9 predicted proteins | sample CB9_SCM_MG_FD_203123 | JGI IMG/M metagenome (GOLD analysis project Ga0302134, IMG submission 203123) | Marine microbial communities from Western Arctic Ocean, Canada - CB9_SCM | ecosystem: Environmental > Aquatic > Marine > Oceanic | place: Canada: Western Arctic Ocean | collected 2017-09-19
GACATAAGTTCGTTGGGCATCGATTTATTCAAAATTATTTAAGCTAAAATTAGTCGTTGAATTGCACTAGTTGCTACTTTAGCTTTGGAAGCGATTTCACTATCAGTCCAACCGCGGCTATGAAAATTCCCGCGCTTTGCCGACTTCTTTAAGTTCATAAGATTGTGAGTGCAATTTCATTTGTGTTGAGTATCTATGTAGATGCCAATGTTAAAAAGTTAGGACGCAATGAATTAACTCAATTCCAAACTTAGAATAGAGAGATGGTTATTGATCGAAATGTAAGGTAACGGACTAACAATCTTAAAGAATGTGTCGATCTAAACTTGCAATTAATTTATCGACTTCATCATCATTATTATAATGTGCCATGGAGCAACGCACAACGCCGTCTTCACTATCTTTAATGCCAAGTGTTTCAATTAGTCGTTTCGCATAGAAGTGGCCCCAGCCAATGGCAACATTATCTAATGCAGTCAAAGCAGGTATAGATTCTGACTTTTGTCTATCTAAATAAAATGAAAAGGTTGCCACCCGTCGATTTTTATCTGCCTCATTTATGCCTATTAAATGAATTTGTTTTTTTGAATTAATAAAATCAATAAACTTCTCGGCCAGTCTTTGCTCATGGTCTGCAACCATAGCGTAAAGTGCTCGCACTTTTTTATAGAATGACGCGTTATTCTCGCCGAAGTGATGCTGATATAAAGTTTCGAAATACTCTGCTATACCAACCAAGGCCGAGATAGATTCATGATTGGGCCCGGCTGGATTAAATTTATGGGCCAGATCTTCTTTATCGAAAAAGTAATGATTCTGCCCTCGCGCCGCCAACAGATGCTTTTTTTTGCCGTAGAGGCAACCAAGGTGTGGTCCGAAGATTTTATAAAAGCTGAATAAATAGAAATCCACATCCCAGGACTTTACATCTATGGCACGGTGTGGTCCGTATGCGACTCCGTCTACACAAACCATGGCACCGGCTGTATGGGCTTTCTTGGTGATTGTCTCTATATCATTGATGCCGCCTGCGACATTGGAAACGTGAGGGAAAACCACTAATTGTGTTTTATCGTTTAGTAATTGATCTAATGCGGCCATGTCGAGCTCAGCGGTTTCGGGTTTAACGGGCCACTCTCTAATTATCAATCCAAATTCAGCCAAGCGCCGCCATGGTCCGGAATTCGCCTCATGATTGGCAACGCTAACTATCATCTCATCGCCTGCCTGCCACAAATGGCGAAGTGCTTGTGCAAGTACGTAAACATTAATTGAAGTGGAAGCGGCTACAGTGACCTCATCAATTTCAGCACCAATCATCTCTGCCATCAAGCGCTGACCTTTATGCACTCTATTGGCAGCTTCACTGGAAGGGCGTGATGGGTATCCGGGTTGAACTTGAGTCTCTGCCATATATGAGGTCATTCGCTCGATGACACTATTAGGTACAAAAACCCCACCGGCGTTTTCAAAGAAAGAGGTATTCCAAATATTGGAAGGGAATTGACTGCGAGCGAAGGTAGTATCGAATTCTTTTCCAGAATTTTTCATTTGGCAATATCTCTCATCTGCTTTTGTTAGATTGGTTTCAACAAATACTCTTAAGTGATATCCAAGGTATATCAGTTAAAGAAGGGCTTCGATAGGAAAGCGGTGTTTCACTATTTTTTAACTCTTCGTTCAAAGGTTTTTATTCTTGCTAAATTAAGCTGTTTTCGAGTATTGTTTGACGAATAATAATAATTCTTTATAGGGCTCCAAAAGGGGACCTCGGAGGTTATAATGCGGGCCTTACTGACATCGCTAAAACCCAAGCGGGCGCTGCTGGCAGCATTCTTAAGTTTAGTCTGCGAGCCGTCTTTATTCGCCCAAACTGAAAGCCCTAATGTCTTCACCCACGAGATTCGGCCAATCATGGAGCGAACTTGCTGGAATTGCCATAGTGAGCAGGTGAAGAGTTCTGGGCTTGATTTAAGCTCTCGGGAGGCAGCTATTGTTGGTGGCATCCGTGGCCCGGCGATTGTGCCTGGTAATGCCGAAGAAAGTCGCCTTTATCGGCAGCTTGCTGGCCTCGAAGGCCCCTCGATGCCTTTAGGCGTTCCCCTTGATGAATCCGAGATTGAAGCAGTGAAGAACTGGATCAATGCTGGTGCTGAATGGGATGAAGGCGGCACCAGTGTTGTCTCTTCTGATCAATTTTCCGCATTCGCTACAGAAGTACCAGATTCTGCACGTCAATATTGGGCATTCCAACTGCCTGAACAGCAAGAATTACCTGCAGGCGGCAACTACGATCATCCAATAGATAAATTCTTGGAAGCTAAACGACAGGAAAGTGGTGTTATTCCAGCTCCCCAAGCTGACAAGCTCACCTTGTTGCGCCGTGCTCATCTCGATCTCACCGGTTTACCGCCAACTCTGGAGGAAACTGAAGTATTTTTAGCCGACACTTCTGTTACTGCATGGGAAAACTTGATTGATCGACTTTTGGCTTCTCCTCATTACGGTGAGCGCTGGGGGCGTCATTGGTTAGACGTAGCCCGCTACGCTGACTCGGATGGTTATGAACAAGATGTAGACCGAGCCAACGCCTGGCGCTATCGCGACTATGTTGTTGATGCGTTTAATGAGGACAAACGATACGATCAATTTATTACTGAACAGATTGCTGGTGATGAATTAGATATCACTACCCATGAAACTCGGATTGCCACTGGGTTTTTGCGAGCCGGCCCACGGGTAAACTTTCGTGAAAAAGATAATCCGGAAAGACGCTGGGATTACCTTGATGATGTTATAGCAACAGTTGGCCGCGGAGTGCTCGGTATGACCGTGCATTGTGCCCGCTGCCATGATCATAAATTCGATCCGATCTTGCAGAAGGATTACTACAGCATGACTGCTGCAATTTTTGGTTATATTGAAACTGAATACCCAATGTTGCCGGAGAAGCAAGCTCGAGAGTATCTATCACAGACCTCTGAGCTTGATGAAAGAGTTAGTGCAGTTCGTGAACAAATTCGTGCGATTGAACAACCTTATGTTGATGAACTAAAAGTCGCTAGAATAGAAAGAGATTTCCCTGTTGATGTATTCGAGGCTGTAATTACAGCAGACGAAGATAGAACTGACGGTCAAAAATTATTAGCGGCACAGGTATTGACCATTGGTGTTCCTCGTGGTCAAGTTGACAGTGCCATGTCGGAACTCGACAAGGCTCGGAGATTAGTACTTCGTTCGCAAATAGACGGTATTGAATCAAATCGTCCTGAAGAACCTCCCATGCTCGAGATAGTTACTGATGGGGACTATCGCTATACACCTGATCGAGCCGGCGACAACGTGCTCGGCTGTCCTGAATGTCGAATTAAGCCAGAGGAGCCAGGCAGTTTCTTGCATGACAGTCCTGGCAGGTATGAGGTTCCACCTGCACCATTTTTGATTCGCGGCGACCCTTTTAGCCCGGGGCCAGAGATGACCCCAGCTTTTCTAACTGTGGCAACTTATGGTGAGCCTGTAACTGAAATCCCTCGGCCGAATGGGCGCACATCCGGTCGTCGCTTAGCGCTTGCACAATGGCTTACCTCAACAGAGAACCCTTTAACCTCTCGCGTATGGGTTAACAGAGTTTGGCACCATCACTTTGGCCGCGGCATCGTTGCCACGCTAGATAACTTTGGTCGCGTAGGGGATCAGCCTACCCACCAAGAACTGCTGGATTGGATGGCAGTACAATTTGTTGATCAAGGATGGAGCACAAAAGACCTTCACAAATTAATGATGACCTCCGAAGCCTATAAGATGGCTTCAGCTTATAGCAATGAAGCGAATGTTCGGAACGATCTTGAAAATCATTTGCTATGGCGTTACCGACCGCAGCGCCTTGAAGCGGAAGCTGTTCGCGACGTAATCATGGCGACTAGCGGTGGCATTGATTTGGCTGTCGGAGGAGAACCAATTTTTCCCTATATTCCCCAAGAAATATTAGATACAGCTCAGGCTTACGGGCGTTGGGATAATCAGCTAGATGGTCCTGAAGTCTGGCGTCGCAGCCTTTATGTCTATAGACGGCGGACGTTGAGTTTTCCATTCTTTGAAACTTTTGATTTACCGGATCAGAACATCACCACGGCTTCTCGTAATACTTCAACAGTCGCACCACAGGCGCTTACACTGTTGAATAATCCTTTTGTTCTCGGACAAGCTGAACTATTCGCCCAGGAAATTCAGGAGCGAGTACCTTACGATGTTGATCGACAAATTGAATTGGCGTATCGATCTGGATTAACTCGATTACCGACTGAGGTTGAGAGAGAAGTTGGTCGTCAGTTAGTTGAAAGTGGATCTTTAATCGATTTGACCCACGTGATCTTTAATTTGAGTGAGTTTCTCTACAAAAGATAATTAGAATCAGAAAGAAAGTACAAGAAAGAGGACTAAGAACATGAATCATTCACACAATAACAAAAAGAAGATTTGGTCACGCCGCGAATTTCTAATGCGCTCTGGTGGGGGCATTGCAGGGGTGGCACTCGCTTCCATGTTAGAAAAGGATGGTGTATTCGCAGCTGAAGATCTGTTGAATGTAGATCAGTGCGGTGTGCAGGTTCCAGGAGCCTTCTCACCAAAACTTCCTGACTTCGCACCTCAAGCTACTAACGTTATTTCACTATTCATGAGTGGTGGCCCAAGCCAGGTTGACACCTTCGATTACAAACCTTCTTTAACCAAATATGCTGGGCAACCGCTGGAAGATTTAATCGGTTCTAAGTTTGCGGTACGACAGGGTATGCCGGGGCCCTTAATGCCTAGCCCATTCGAATTCAAACAGCATGGTGACAGCGGTATGTGGGTGTCGGAATTGTTTCCCCATATAGCAAAACATGTTGATGAGATGGCGTTCATCAAATCTCTTTATGGCCGGTCTAACGACCACATCCAAGCCACTTATGAAATGCAAACAGGTCAGATTCGTATGGGCTTTCCCAGCGTTGGCTGTTGGGTTACCTATGGTCTTGGTTCTGAAAGTTCAAACCTACCAGCGTTTGTCGTCATGAATGACTATCGTGGCGGCCCCTTGGGAGGACCCAATGACTGGGGCTCTGGGTTCATGCCTGCTAGTTATCAGGGAACTTTGTTCCGTTCCTCAGGCGATCCCATTGTCGATTTGGAAACACCGCAAAACATGACTCAAGATCAGCAGCGTGCTCGTCTAGATGCGTTAGCACGACTGAATCAAATAGATATGGAAAAATATCCAGGAAATTCTGAATTAGCTGCAAGAATATCCTCTTATGAATTGGCTTATCGAATGCAGGGCTGTGCGCCAGAGGCCATAGATATATCTGCGGAGTCGGAAGCAACCAAAAAATTATATGGTCTAGACGAGGCAATAACTCAGCCATTTGGAACTCAATGTTTAATGGCGCGGCGTCTGGTTGAGCGGGGTGTTCGTTTCGTGCAGTTGTTCATGGGCGGAGTAGGTGTGCAGAATACTGATACTTGGGATGCTCATAGTAATCTTGTTGAAAATCATACTCTCCATGCCAAAGAATCTGATCTACCTATCGCTGGTCTCTTAACAGATTTGAAAGAAAGAGGCTTACTTGATACCACGCTTATAGTTTGGCACGGTGAATTTGGTCGTATGCCAATTTCCCAGCGAGGTGTGGGCCGCGATCATAATCCGGGCACCCAAACCGCCTGGATGGCTGGTGCTGGAATTCAAGGTGGGCAAGCAATTGGTGCCTCTGATGAATGGGGATACAAAGCAGAACAGCAACCTATCTCAGTACATGATATGCACGCAACGATGTTGCATTTATTAGGTCTGAATCATGAGAAACTCACTTACCGGTACAGTGGTCGTGATTATCGTCTTTCAGATATTGAAGGAAAACCTATCCCACAAATTATTGCCTGATCGGTTGAAAGTAATGGCATGTTGTACGCCGATTTCTAAAAGTCAGGTATACCTTTTTATTTCCAATATGGCCGAGACATCCCGCTAATAAGTACTTAATGTTCGAATTTGGGAATTGAGTGTTTTGTGGCTATCGTAATTCTATTAATTTTTAGTCAATAGTAATGTTATGGGTAATTCTACTTCTATATTCCCACATGGTGACATCGAAGAAATCGGTACCGATATTTTTATGTTGCGCGGCAGTATCAAAATGAACGCTATAGTTCGATTTACTAGAAACATGGCAATTGTAAGAAGTGGAAGTGAGCTTTCATTAATAAACCCGGTGAGGATGAATGAGAAAGGGGAAAAGCAATTAGAGGCTCTGGGCAAGGTTACTAATGTTATTCGACTGGGCCCGTTTCATGGAGTGGATGACCCTTACTATGTAGAGAAATACGGCGCCCAAATGTGGGCCCAGGAAGGAGGTTTGGTCTATATCGAACCTTCCATTGACACAATAATAACTGCAGCGACTGAACTACCGTTTAATGATGCGGAGATATTCGAATTTAACGGATTAAAGCAGCCCGAGTGTGCTCTGCTATTAAAGGCGAGCGGTGGCCTGTTGCTCACGTGTGATGCGATCCAGAACTACGGCAATTATAGCTATAACAGCATCCCAGCCAGAATTCTTATGCCCTTTATCGGCTTTCCAAAAACCACTTTAATTGGTCCAATTTGGTTGAAAATGTTAACGCCAGAAGGTGGTGATTTAGAAAGTGAATTTCGAAGATTGTTGCAGCTGGATTTTGATCGCTTGCTCTCCAGCCATGGAACACTGCTGGAGAGCGGGGCACATTCAGCGGTTGAGCAGGCCATAAAAAAAGCTTTCGCAAAAAAGGGCTAGTTCGAAGGAATCGCTCTGGTTTCTCCGGGAATTGTAAATAAATCGGCATTCCGCAGTTCGCGAGGTCTACGCAGAGGGTCTCCGGGAATAATAACTGGAACGTGGATGCCAACGCTTCTAACTGCTTTCATTCTATTCTCGAGAATATTTCTACCACCGCCCGCGCTAAAAAACCAATAGGGTGGAAAGGCCATGTCAGGGTAATTTCGATTCCAGTATTCGGCGTCTTGTGAGAAATGAATATCGTTTGGGTCCGCATCACCCATGTGTACGACGGTAGTCTGATCATTAAGCCTTACACGCCAAACAATATTCTCAATACCCAGCCGGCCCGTAGGCCAACCTGAATGCGGAATACGCACGGCTTCAATCATCAAACCTTCCATGTTCAGAGAGACAGGTTCATCTTTGTATTCAAGGCTTACCCCTGAAACGCGATCAAAAATTACAGCCTGATCATTACTCGCGATGGCGCGCATAGCGATTACGGCTTGCGCCGGTGCATATAGATTTATTTTTGGCTGAGCCTCCAGAAGGCGAAGAATATCTTCGGGGGAGAAATGGTCACCATGATGATGACTAATAAAAATTGCGTCGATTCCATCATAGGGTGCGGTTCCAGTGAAAATATTGCCCTCCATCTCTTCTGACATTAGTAAGTATTGACCATAAGATTCACGATAGAGTGGATCGAACAAGATTTTAGTGTCGCCGTTTACTATCATTATTCCTTCATTGGCAAGATAGTGAGCTTCAGATTCTTGAGCTTGTGCAAAGGCAGAGATACTCAATATCAAGAAAATTAGAACCGCAGGCACTTTTATTTTCAACATTAGTTTAGTCTCGATAACTAAAAAAGCGACAGAGGAATAAAGCTACTGTCGCTAAGATAATTTAACAATCAGTTCTTTTTAGATCCCGTATGGATCAATAATTGATTGATAGAGAAGTCGTTTGGATGTGGCGCGAACATTTGGTAAATTTCGACCAAACTGTTGAATCATGCCGACGAAGACAAGGTTCTCAACTGGGTCAATCCAAAACCAGGTTCCTGCTGCACCGCCCCAGTAGTATTCGCCTTTTGAATACGCTTCCGCTTCAACTGGGTCCTCGATAATCGCGAAGTCCAAGCCAAATGAAGTGCCACTGGCGCCGAGCACAGAACCGGCCATGTTGGCTGGAGTCTGATCGCGATGCATGAGATCAAGGGTAAGTGGAGCAAGTAATCTCACACCATCCAGTTCACCACCATTCAAAACCATCTGGCTAAAACGCATATAGTCCATAGCAGTAGAAACTAAACCACCTCCACCAGATTCGAAAGTTGGGTCTTCCAGGAAATTGGCACCCGGAAAGCCTTCACCGGGGGCTAACATGCCGGCGTCGTCGTAGCCGTAGACCTGAGCGAAGCGAGAAGCTTTTTCTTCTGGAACATAAAAATCAGTATCGGTCATTCCTAATGGTTCAAAGATGCGTTCTTCAAGAAACCCGCCAAAACTTTGCCCGGCAAGTTTTTCAACTAAATATCCTTGAACGTCTACAGAAACGCTGTATTCCCAAGTGGATCCCGGCTGAGTCTTCAGTGGAATCTGACCGAGTTTGGTAGCAAATTCTTCTAAGGTGTCGCCATTATCCAGCAGTCCGGCTTCAACATAAGCTGAGTCTACTCCCGACTGAGCAAAGATGCCGTAAGTCAAACCACCGGTATGACTCATTAACTCGCGAATAGTCATTCTGTGGTTGGCGGGTTCAGTCAACATATTGCCGTCTGCATCTTCGCCAGTATAGACCTGAAGATTAGCCATCTCTGGAATATACTTTTCAACTGGATCGGCTAAACGGAATTTTCCCTCTTCGTACAACATCATTAATGCCACACCAGTGATCGGTTTGGTCATTGAATAAATTCTGAAGAGAGCATCGTTAGTCATTGGTGACTGGCTTTCCAAATCACGGTAACCAACAGATTTGAAATGTACGAGCTTGTTGTCTCTTGCGGCCATTGTGACAACGCCGGCAAGCAGGCCATCATCTACATATTCTTGCATCGCTTCAGTAATTCTATCTAGGCGGATGGAGTCCATGCCGACTTCTTCCGGCGATGTAATTTCCAGAGCCTGATTTGGAGAGGAAGCTGCGGGTGCCTGCGTATTGTTATCAGCTATCGGTGTGCAGGCAACCAAAAAAGCTATAACACTGGTAAGCACTGTTTTAACCATCCAGTTAGCTTTTTCATTTAAACATAAATTTTGCATGGCGTTCTCCTAGTTCTTACTGGGCACTTTTTACAGTATTTTCTCGGATAATGAGAATGCATCTTTTCAAGCGGGGAATCAACTCAGAACATATGGGGCTGCACCCCATATAAAAATCGCTAAAGCGCTAGAGCATGGCGCCCATATGGCCGCAATAATTTTTAGACTTTACTCTAGCTTGGTCTAAGATTTAATCGTTCTCGCTGTCAGATTCTGTTGCACGTTGTTCCGCGATTCGTTCTCCCCGCAGAATATAAGTCATGGCATAGTTTCCTTCATGGCAGGCATATTCGAAGAGGGTGTAGTTATCTAGTCTGGGCATTGGGCGCACCGCAGTCCATGAGCTAGTGTATACATCAGGGTCTTCGATAGTGAACTGATAATCAATCATGTCATCCGCAACTCGGGTAAAGCGTTCGATTGCTTTCGTGTTCCGTGATGAAGGATATCGGTGAACTGTCTTATCACTAAAATTAGTGGTTTCAACAACTAGAGTATTGCCTTCCCAGTAGCCTCTAGAATCTCCATTCCACTGCCGAATATTATCATTTAATGAAGGCTTCTTTGTTATTGGAATGATGCGCACATCGTGAATCATTTCTACAACGATGGCGACGTAGTTTTTATTCTGGACAATTTGATAGCTGTTATTATAGCCAGTCGAGATCGGCGGTACTCCGTGATAGGTGATGCAGCGATCCCAATTGGTTCGATCTAGCCAGGAATCAGCTGGATGTTCACGAGAATAAAGGGCGGCTGCCTGTTGTTTAGCGATGGTTTCTGCCCGCAATGGGAGTCGGCCATCCGCAGGTTCGACAATTAAACTTGTACGTAGGTCAGAAGAAACTTCACCACGATCGAACCATTCAAAATTGTAACTGCCCACATCGCCTGGACGATCAGTTGGTTCGGTTTGCGTTCGGGCATAAATTTCAGCAGCTTCTTCTTCGGTATAAAACTCCTTATTTTCCAAACGCTGTGGCCTTTGTAGTGGCGTTAAGCTGGCATAGGACCACTTTCCCATAATATCAGGGTCGCCCCAGGGAGTTTGTTTGTTGTATTCGTTGGAATCAGCTTGAGCAATTGCAGCAGTGCTTGAAAGAGTGCCTGTTATAGCAATTACTATAGCGGATACTGCAAAGAGTATTTTTTTCATTTTTTTCTCCATCATTCGTTAGGGGAGAGCAAACACATAAACATTAGAGCCACGACTCGGGCGTAATTCTGGAGTCAAGTTTACTTGACCGTTACCAGTATTGACCGCAACATATTGTTTCCCATCTACGGCAAAGGTTATCGGATAGCCGCTAACAGAAGAGCCAAGATTTACTTCCCAAAGGATTTCACCAGTTTCATGATCGTGGGCGCGAAATCGGCCATTGGAGTCACCACCGAATATAAGGCCGCCGCCAGTAGCAGCTAGTGACATAGTTCCGGCACGTTGTTCATGTAGCCATTTAGTCTGGCCTGTCTCTGCGGAAATGGCGCGCACTGTTCCAAGGTTTTCTGTCCCTGGTGTAATTTGATGCCTCGCTGCCAATGAATAAATTGCTAAGCCGCCTTGCCCGCCAGCAGTTAGCGCTTGAGCGGTATCGCTTTCGAAATTTGCTGTTGCTAACATGTTTGCACAGGTATTACGCAATGGGTAATACATGGTATTGGTCAGCGGGCTATAAGCTCCGGCTTCCCAATCTTTGCCGCCGGTCCAGGTAGGGCAAACGAAAACCACTTGTTCTGACTCCCGAAATATCACTTCGGGATTTTCAGTGACAACGCCGGTGGCACCATCAATATCTTGAATTACATTTTGTTGAACTGTGGGTGTGGCCCAGAGAAATTCTCCAGTTGCTCGGTCTAGGGTATAAACAACGCCAGTCTTGCCAGGAATGCCAGTAATGACTTTACGGACTTCACCATACTGAAGGTTTGGATTTATCCAGGTCACTGTCTCAGGGTCGGGCGCAACTCGAGTTTCAACTAATAACCTTTCGAAGGGGTGATCTAAATCCCAGTGATCATTCAAGTGTTGGTAGTACCAGCGCATCTCACCAGTGCCTACTTCCAGAGCCATGGTTGAATTATGATAAAGGTGCTTGTTGTCTGTACCGCCAAGATAGAACTTGGGTGCAGGAGAAGTAACAGAAGTGCCAAGAATGATTAGTTTGAGCTCGGGGTCGTAGCTAGGGACCATCCAGGAGCCGACGTGTTGGCGTTGTTCGAACGGCACATCGCCCCAGGTTTCGTCACCGGGTTCACCTGGCGCAGGGATTAAGCGGCGTCGCCATAACTCTGCTCCAGTGCTGGCATCATGTGCTGTGATAACGCAAGCATTAGGGCCACCCCAGGGCCGGCAGCTGCGTCCAGAAATAACTCTGCCATCGGCAATAATGGGTCCGGAACTGTGAGTTGCAGAATTGACCTTGTAGTCAAAAATTTGTGTTTCCCAAACTATTTCACCAGTGAGGGCATCTAGGGCGAAAACAAAATTGTCATCGCTGGTGTTAATAATAAGGTTTTCGTAGATCGCCAGATTGCGGTTATTGCGAGCATTACCCCCAACCATCTCATATAGATCGTCAGGAATTGCGCGGCGATATTCCCAGATGAAATCGCCGGACTCTGCATCAACAGCCTGAATAACATCGTTGGCCTGAGGTATAAAGAGCATACCGTTATAGGCCAGTGGTGTAATTTCGCCAGTGCCAATTTCTAAATCTCGAGTCCACACCATGCGTAATTGATCTACGTTGCTGCTATCTATTTGATCGAGCGGACTGTATCCCCAGCTATCCAGCGTGCGTCGCCACATTAGCCAATCACTATCTGCAGGATTTTGCAGGATAGCGTCGGTTACTAGGGGGAAGTCGTTTTGTGCTGCAGAAGTGAATGGTAGAGAGAACAGCAAGATGGCGCAGGCCAGATACTTGCAATATTTTTGTGGCGGAGTGTGATCAAACATCGTAAGGCTCCAACGGCTGGTTTAAGGGCTCTTTTTCTAGGACGAATGGTTAACTACCCTACCTGATGTTCTACAATTTTTCTATGCCGCCAAATGTTCTGAAATTACATGCATGAACGCTGGGCCATATTTTTCCATTTTGCGCTCACCCACACCGGTAATAATCCCAAATTCCAGCATGTCTCTAGGCAACATGCTGCACATTTCCTGCAAGCTACTATCATGAAAGATCACATAGGGCGGAACCCCCAGTTCTTCTGCAAACAGCCGGCGACATTCACGCAGCGCTTCCCACAGCGCTATATCAATATCTGCCGCCAGAGGGGTTTTGGTTTGTTGCCTGACGGTTTTTTGTTTTATGTCCCGCCGAAGTTGAATGGGTTCTTCACCCCTTAATAGCGGACGGCATTTCTCTTCGAGCCGCAAAGCCCCGTAACGTTCAAGATCGACACTCATATATCCTCTTGCCACCAATTGCCGAAAGACCGAGCGCCATTGATTGTTCCCGATTTTCTTTCCTATGCCATAGCTGGATAGGTTTTGATGGCCAAATTGAAAAACCTTGTCGCTATTAGACTCACGCAACACATCGATTAGATGGTTTACCCCAAAGCGCTGTTCAGTTCGGTAAGCAACACTCAAAGCCATGCGTGCTGCTTCGGTTCCGTCCCAGGTTTCAACGGGCTCTAAACAGCTGTCACAATTTCCGCAGGGCTGTGTTAAATCTTCACCAAAATAAGAAAGCAGTGTTTGTCGGCGGCAACTGGTTATCTCGCACAATCCGAGCATGGCATTGAGGCGATGTTGCTCGGCGCGTTTATGCTCTTCGCTGCCATCTGAGCTTTCCATCATCTGACGAAGTTTGATGACATCTTGTAATCCGTAAATCATCCATGCATTTGCAGGCTGGCCATCACGGCCAGCTCGACCTGTCTCTTGATAGTAAGATTCTATAGTTTTGGGTAAGTCTAAATGAGCGACAAATCGCACGTCCGGTTTATCGATACCCATACCGAAAGCAATCGTAGCGACAATGATCATACTTTCTTCTCTTAAAAACCGGGCTTGATGATGAGCTCTAGTTTGGCTGGGGAGGCCAGCATGATAAGGCAGTGCATTAAAACCCTGACCTTGTAGCCAATCTGCAATGTCTTCGGTTTTCTTGCGAGATAAACAGTAAATGATCCCGGCATCACTAGGATGTTCAAGCTTAAGAAATTTTAGAAGCTGCGATTTTGCATTTTGTTTTAATGTTATCCGATATCGAATGTTAGGCCGATCGAACCCGGCGATAAATTGCCTTGCATCTTGTAGTTGTAATCGAGAGAGGATTTCTTCTCTGGTTCGAGCATCTGCAGTTGCTGTTAAAGCAATACGTGGGATTTGTGGAAACGATTCATACAGTAGACTTAGCTTCAAATAGTCTGCGCGAAAGTCATGCCCCCATTGGGAAACACAATGTGCCTCATCAATAGCAAAGAGGGCAATTTTGGATTGGCGTAAAAGCTGAAGAGTTCTTGTCTGATTCAGTCGTTCCGGTGCGATATAAAGAAGGTCTAGCTCATTGTCTCGTAATGTTTGTTCAATTTTTTGTGCTGCTTCAGGGTCTAGTGTTGAATTTAGAAATGCTGCTTTTACTCCTAATAACTGCATTGCGCTGACCTGATCCTGCATAAGGGCAATCAAAGGCGAAATGACAACACCACAGCCCTCTCTAACTATGGAAGGGATCTGATAGCAGAGAGATTTACCTCCGCTAGTAGGCATTAATACAAGAGCATCGCCACCCTCGATTACGGTATCGATAATTTCATCTTGGGGAGCACGGAAGTCAGAAAAACCGAATACAGACTGCAAAATTTGGTGGGGATTACTTGAATCATTTTTCATGACTACTGAGTATAGGGAGAATCTGGGGGTCTGAGTAAAAAATATCTGAAAATAAATTAGAAGTCCTTCATATCTATCTCAATAGATACTCGCAAAATTCTGCGATATAGTCAGCTTAAAACAACCAACAGTTCGTGAAATGTCACGTAATTTTTAGCAAAAGGACTAGTTAGAGCCATGGCCATTATTGATAAGGTTCCACCACCTCGAATTTTTCCAGTCTTATTATCGCTAATTGCCACGCCTCTTTTATTGGGTGGTTTGCAACTAATTATTCTGGGTGGCTCTTTCTACTATCTACTGGCGGGAATGGTATTGGCTTCTTGCGCACTGCGGTTGTGGCAAGGAGATCCCTTAGCCTCTTTGCTCTATGGTGGGTTTTTAGCTGTTACTTGTTTATGGTCATTCTATGAATCTGGCACTCAGTTGTGGGCGCTTGCACCAAGAATTCTGCCTTTTTCTGCGCTTGGCATTTGGTTTCTAACGCCTTGGCTAAGAAATTCATTGTATCAGGGAAATCCACCACCTTTGTTTGAATCACAGTTCGCCAAATATGCATCCATTGGCATCGTATTGATCGCTGTCTTTGTATTTGTAGATGGGACGGGCTACGAAGTTAAACCTTTGTCTCCACGTAGCGGCAATAATATTGCCAATACAGCAACTGATTGGCCTAGCTACGGTAATACACTGGCTGGTACTAGATACTCGCCATTAGACCAAATCGATACTAATAATGTTGCAGATTTAGAGCTGGCTTGGACCTATCGAACTGGAGCGGGGGGGGCCTTCAAAGCCACTCCTTTGCAAATAGGTGAACTGCTTTATATGTGTACCGGTGGAAACCTTATCGTGGCTTTAGATGCTCAGAGCGGGGATCTGCGCTGGCAGTTTGATCCACTTCTCGATCAGGCCCACTTAGCATCAATGCGTTATTTTACTACCGGCTGTCGTGGCGTTTCCTATTACCAAGCACCCGAGGAATATCAGGGCGAATGTCAGCAACGAATATTAACTAACACAACAGATGCTAGGCTCATCGCAGTAGATGCAATTACAGGCGCGCGCTGCTCACAGTTTGGTGATCAAGGAGAGATAAACCTAACAATTGGTATGGGAAACGATCCGCTAATCTCCAATTTCCAAACATCACCACCGGGAATCGTTAGAGGT
>Ga0302134_10000695_pt1 | contig 15068 bp, 12 predicted proteins | sample CB9_SCM_MG_FD_203123 | JGI IMG/M metagenome (GOLD analysis project Ga0302134, IMG submission 203123) | Marine microbial communities from Western Arctic Ocean, Canada - CB9_SCM | ecosystem: Environmental > Aquatic > Marine > Oceanic | place: Canada: Western Arctic Ocean | collected 2017-09-19
GCATTTAGTGGGAGTTATTAATGCCGATACAGCACTGCACTTTCCGGATTTCCGAGCTGGTGAAAGGACGTTTCAACTTGTCACGCAAGTCGCTGGGCGGAACGGCCGCGGAGACCAAGATGGGCGTGTACTTGTGCAAACATACTCACCAGAACATCTCGCAATCGTCGCAGCAACCCAGCATGACTATGCGTTGTTTGCCGAACAGGAACTGCCTGGGCGAGAAGAGTTTGGGTACCCGCCCTACTGCAGCATGATACGTTTGATCATTCGAGGTGCTGATGACGCGGCCAGCATGCAGTACGCTCAGCATTTGGCGCAGTGCTGCCAAGCCGCCATCGATCAATCACCCTCATCCGCCATCCGCATGCTCGGCCCAGCGCCTGCACCAATCACAAAAGTTCGTGATAAATATCGATATCACCTGCTACTGCTTTGCGAAAATATCACCGCGATTCGACAAGTGATCGCCCGTGTCTATGAAGAGCAAAAACCACCGACCGACATCCAATGGGTGGTCGACGTCGATCCGCAAAATTTGTTGTGACCACCTTGTGAAATTTACGCTGGTGCTCGCCGCAACCTCTACTCGGCATCAATCAGCTGATATACCTGGCCGTCAATAACAACAATTACGGTTCCCGGCAAAGCTAGTATTCGACCAACAACAGCGCCCTGTTTCGCAGCCAACTCAAAGTATCCCGGGCTGTATCTAATTAAATCTTGTGCTGTTTCAATTTGCTCTTTAGAAGCACTCGAATCAACCCATCGACCTTCCTCTAAAAAGAACGACTTGTCATCAACCTGCCTTAACGTCTTCACTTTTACCGCCCGATTGGTCACCGCGTCTTGGAATACAACCCCACCATCCGCATCAACTTTCTGGCTTGGCAACAGGTCTGCACTGCCCGCAACTCCTCGACCACCCAATCCACCACCGCCAGCATTCTGGAAAGCGGCTTTGTTTTGCCGACGAGCAAATCCGGCTTGGCCAGACTCTTCTGTCGCTAGAACATTTAAAGCCGTGGCTGCCCTTAATCGCGATTTTGCTTCATCCCGTGTGGCACCGTTTTCGTCGGCTAAGAATGAAGTGTAGGGTGTGAGAACTCCATGGCGTCGAGATAGCATCACCAGTTCATCCAGTAATTCATCGTTACGACCTTCGAGGTCAATTTTATCGATAATCTCACCAATACGTCGCACTGCCCACAACTTTTCTACAAACGATTGATTGCTGCTGGTCGATTTGCTTTCAAGTTTTGCTGGGAATTCAAACCGTTGTACCTCACCATTCACTCGACCGCTCAAAACTACCTTGGCAGTGCCCGCATGTTTATAACGCCCCACTAAAACTAGTTGGTCACCTGCAAATAGATCATATAAGTTACGCGGATAAACTCGATTCACCACACTACCTTGGGCAACCTTTACGCCGTCTACATCCACTCGTAACTTAACGTCTGTCAGTACGGGTGAAGCGATACGAGTATAGAATTCAGCAACTTTGGCTTCGATGTCCTCATCCGGGCGGACATATACGGATTGTCCATACCCAGTGCGAGCTAACTTATCCAATAACAAACTGTTGACATCGTAGCCCACTCCGAAGCAGCAAACTCGAGCACGAACTGAGTTGGCCTTGGCAGCATTGGCAACAATACGAGCGACATTTGTTTCACCAACCGTCGGAATGCCGTCGGTTAAAAATACAACATAATTTGGTGTTTCATCATCCTGCAACATGTCCAACGCTGCATCCAAAGCACCATCAATATTCGTACTACCTCCGGCGAAAATACTCTCAACAAAACCTAACGCTTTATCTCGTGAAGATTTATTGTGACGTTGCAACTCGGGTGCGAACGTTTCAATTTCAGAGTCGTAGGCCACGATATTAAACAGATCGCCAGCATTTAGGTTGTTGATGACAAACCGCAATGCTTCCTTGGCTTGATCTATTTTACGGCCCGTCATACTACCGCTGCGGTCCACGGCAAACACAACATTTTTAGAAATACTCTCCCGCTGCTGCGCTTGAATATCTGGCGAAATCAACATCATGAAATAACCGTCTTCATCCCCATCCGGTCGATAACTCAGTATACTCGTACCGATCGATTGCTTACCAATGTCATAGAACAAGCGGAAATCCGAATTCGGAATCACGTTTTTCTGTTCATAGCTAATTCGAGCTATCTTTGCCGCTGGCTTTTTCACAGTAAGCGAATGCGTGGGACTGTAGACACTCTTGATGGCCAGTGGTGATGAAATAGACACCTGTATCGATAACTGCTCAATCGGCTTTGTTGTATGTCGAGTGATTCGCAACGGGAACAACCATTCCGTCATTCCTTGAAACTGCCGGCAAACTTGAGAATATCGAATTGTGACTTTGCGAGTTTCACCAGGTGGGATCGGAAAGACGCTCGTCTTGAACATCCCAGAACCCATCCATTCCAACAGCGCTGGGTCTTGGTTACGGCGAACGTAACCTTCGAATATGCGACGTGCTTCAGTGCGGTCAATTAATTTGGCCTCATATTCTTTATTACCCACAAGTAACGTCAAACGATCAATCGCTCCATCATAAGGAAGCGGAAAAACAAAACTCGCTTCGATCGTGCGTTTCGATGTGTTCTTGAATTCTTGCGATACCTGAACGCGTGCAACCTGACCGTTCAAATTGACGTTCACGTCTAAGGACTTGATACAGTACGAGTGTAATGGCTGCACAATCGAAGGCGGGAGAATATCAGGTGGCATCGGTGGGGCAATCGGACGACGCAAGTCAATTAACGCGCCTTGACCAAAGCACTCCCCTAATAGAAAGCACGACAACAGTAAGCTAAAAGTTGCTGTCTTCAACAATTTTCCATTATCCCGGCTGAATGAAGCTCGCATCGCATTCTCCCATATCGTTCTTTTGCTTCTTCGATCTGATGCTTCGAACTAACTAACTCTGAGCACTGAATTCGTAAAACATCATTTCTATAAATGTATCAAAGTATCAGACGTGCAAATGCAACCAAAAGTTCCCCAATAAACTAAGCAATTCCATTATACGTTTTCCCTCTTGCTTCACGCAGGTGAATTTGACAAACTCCCACAAGTTAAATCCGGTCTTTCCCGCGACAAATATGCCTTGAATCGCATGCATTTAAAAAAACGAACGTTTGCATCCCCTTTAACAGCCTGTTTGGCTGCGCTGTTTTGTTGCCTACTACTACAAAGTGGGTGTATTAGCACCAGCGTCTGGAATTGGGGTGATAACGGACCGCCGCGGGAAGAAGAGTTGGTAAGATTGGCGGCAGAATCGCCAAAAATTGAAAATCCAATGACTATTCCTGTCCGAGATCGCGATTTTTTATGGTCCATCCTCGTCGATACCGTCGAAGATTACTTTCCGATCCAAAGCGAAGAGCAAATTCAATTAGTCGGTAATACGTTGACCGAAGGCTACTTAAAGACCGCTCCAAATGACGCTGCCACAATGTTCGAACCTTGGCGAAAAGACAATGTAGCTGGCTTTGATCAACTCCATGCGACCTTACAAACCATACAACGCCACGCAGAAGTTTACGTGCGACCCAACCGTGATGGATTTCGTATAGAAATCATTGTCCATAAACTTCTAGAAGATCTGCCGCGGCCCGAATATAGTACCATCGGTGGGGCAACGCTACGACATAGCGCATCGCATACAAGACCACAACAAGCAAATGGGAATAAACAAACTCGGCTAGGTTGGATTCCCCAAGGTCGAGATGTTGCTCTTGAACAAGCAATGCTGCAAGACCTACAACAACGCATGGCCGAAGCCACAATGCCCTCAGCAAGCCCTCCAGCAGCCAACAATGAAAACTCTACACTAGGTCTATCTGATCTAGGTCTATAGAGACCGATTTGTAGTAACTGGCGGTTGCAACCGTCCCCATGCAGATCGCAACTCAGAAGGTAAATCAACCACACCAATGCCAGCGTCTCTTATGATGGCAACCCCTAGTTCATGCAATTGCTCGAGCGAATTCTGAGATAAATCCAAGAAAATACTCTTTTTTCCGCCGTAAACGCACAATCCTGATGCGCTGCCGTCGAGCAACTCTAACCGGACTTCAATCCCCTGCTCGTTCGCAAAATCAATTCCAGTCTGTAATAGCGCGGCTGCGTGCATCTTACTTACTTCCCTACTTTACCCTGCCTTACCAACTCTTCCTAACACGAACTGCCTCTCTTCCCAACCCGGAAAATTTTAACATACAAGAGGTCAGCAAGACGGATTATAAACTACTTACTATGGTTAATTGAAGGTCAATTCGACGATATCAAACATGGTCGTTTAACACTTGTATAACAGATTATAAATAGTGCTGGTCAGGTAAGAAAACTAGTAAACAACTAACCAGGTAAAAGAGTTAAACTGTGCGGGTAATCTACACAACTCACGGATGAATTGACAGGAAGTCTCGAGAAATCATATGAGTACAACAGACGACATTCAAACTAAAGAAAATGCTGTCGCGGTAGAAGCTAGCGACACGATGGACACATCCGCGCCGTTACAAAATTCTAATAATACGGATATTGTCACTACCGTAGAAAAATCGGAAATGCTCGATGAAACTGCAGAGACTAATACGACGGACGTTCTCGACACAGAAGTAGCTGAAGTAGCCGAAGTAGCCGAAGAAGCTGAAGTACCTGAAGAAGCTGAAGTAGCTGAAGTAGCTGAAGTAGCCGAAGAAGCTGAAGTAGCCGAAGTAGCCGAAGTAGCCGAAGTAGCCGAAGTAGCTGAAGAAGCTGAAGTAGCTGAAGAAGCTGAAGTAGCTGAAGAAGCTGAAGAAGCTGAAGTAGCCGAAGTAGCCGAAGTAGCCGAAGAAGCTGAAGTAGCCGAAGTAGCCGAAGAAGCTGAAGAAGCTGAAGTAGCTGAAGTAGCTGAAGTAGCTGAAGTAGCCGAAGTAGCTGAAGTAGCCGAAGTAGCCGAAGTAGCCGAAGTAGCCGAAGTAGCCGAAGTAGCTGAAGTAGCTGAAGTAGCCGAAGTAGCCGAAGAAGCCGAAGTAGCTGAAGTAGCTGAAGTAGCTGAAGTAGCTGAAGTAGCTGAAGTAGCTGAAGTAGCTGAAGTAGCTGAAGTAGCTGAAGTAGCTGAAGTAGCTGAAGTAGCTGAAGTAGCTCCCGATCTTCAACAGCAGATTACTATACTGCAACAACAGTTATTTCAAGCACAAAAAATGACAGCACTCGGAGAACTAGTCGGTACAACAACTCACGAATTCAACAACATTCTCATGACCGTCCTAAACTATGCGCAGATCGGAATGCGCCATCGCGACGATGAAACTCGCGACAAAGCATTTGAGAAAATCTTGGCGGCAAGCCAGCGCGCAGCAAAAATCACGAACGCTGTGCTCGGCATGGCACGTAATCGTAACGACGTTATTGAACCAACAGATCTCTCAAGAATAATCGATGACGCGCTGGTACTGCTCGAACGAGAACTATCTAAGTACCGCATCAATTTAGAAACGACCATTGAAGAAATTCCAGACACACTATGCAACGGAAATCAAATCCAACAAGTTCTCCTCAACCTGTTAACCAACGCGCGACAAGCAATTGATATGGGCGGCACGATCTGGTTGAAACTTCAACACAATGAATCCGAACAAATGACTATGCTTACAATTCGAGATTCTGGTTGTGGTATTCCACAAGATCAACTACCTCAGATTCTTAATCCGTTCTACAGCACTAAAGATGGGCCCGATGAAAGCGGTAAAGGTGGCACCGGATTGGGATTATCCTCTTGCCACAAAATCATCGAAAACCACGACGGACGCATGAAAATAGAAAGTACTGTGGGAGTCGGCACGCAGTTCACTATTCTACTACCCACAGCGAAAGTCGCTTAACACACCCCGCCCATCAACGGCAATGTACAAATGAGCTTCTATCCATGCGTTGCTGTACCAAGATCATTCAGTCCGAATCTCTCCTAAATTAGGATTTCTTGTCAAAGAACTTTTCGGCTTCGACAAGCAACGGGTTAATCGTCTTTTCTTGCAAGTTGTGTGGTGGACACCAATCAACCCAGCGGTATCCGATATGCTCAGTCACTTTGACTTTCGCTTTACGACCTTTCTTGAGCTTCGCCATGTAGATCACCAGTCGTTTTTGAACATCTTTGCCGCGTTCCTTCCAGTTGGTCACTTTGTAGGTTCGCTCAAAACGAAACCCTTTTATCAGTTTGATCGACTCCGCAGCAATTCCGGTTTCTTCCGTGAATTCACGCAATGCGCATTCCCGCTTCGTCTCGCCTGGATCAACATGCCCCTTAGGTAAGTCCCAGCGACTGGCATGCTCCATAATTAGAAACTGTTTGTGGGGGTTTTTGCGGAATAGCAAAATCCCACAAGACATTACTTCTTTCATCGTAAAAACTGTTCCTTCGTCAGGACATCAATTAACTGCCTGAAACACTAGCACGCGAAAAGACTAATTCTCCGGAATCACAAAATCAGCAATAAATAACTGACTCTGATGCTCATCGGTTCGAGTGCTAGTCCACATCAACTGTTTTCCATTTGGTGAAAACACAGGCAACACATCTGCCGCCGCATTATCAGTCACTCGAACGGGTTTCTCAATGGTAAATTTACCCGAGTCCGATATCGAGTACTTTGCCAACCAGAGGTCGTAATTAGGCCGTCCACCGGTGGAATGATCAGCACCAGACCAAATCAAATAAGGTTTATTCGGATGCCAGTACGGTCCCCAATTAACACCAGTCGTATCAGTTAATGCTCGTTCATTTTTCCCATCGACGCCAATCACATAGATTTGCAACATATGCTCCTCTTTGCGATCACTGCGAAAAATAACCCACTTACCACAGGGAGATATAAACGGGCCACCGTCATACCCTTTTGCATTCGTCAACTGGCGTACTTTGCGGCCGTTGGATTTCATAATATACAAATCAGGATCACCGTCACGAGTACTACAAAATGCAATCCATTTACCATCACTTGAGTAGGCTCCTTCGGCATCATACCCGTCAACGGTGGTCAGACGCTTTAAGATATTCCCCTCTAAATCCGCAACATACATATCGGTATGTGGGTCAAAGGGCCACGAGTACCTACGACGCACTCCGTTCTTACGATCCTCATCCTGCTGCTTAATCTCCGCTTGTTCCGTTTCCGTCATCTGCGGATCTGTATGACTTGATGAATACATAATTCGTTTTCCGTTGAGCGAAAAATAACTACATGTCGTACGTCCCCGCCCAGTGCTTAGCATTCGAGGACGACCACCGGCCAACGGCTGCGTATAGATTTGGTAAAACGGATAGTCCTTGGTAATCGCTTGGTAAATGATTTGAGTTGCATCTGGTGAAAAATAGCCCTCACCCGCTTTGACAAAACCGCTGGTGACTTGGCGTATATTCTTGAGATATGTTGGTTCCACGCTAACTCCAGTATCACTGGCTGGTTGAGCCTCTACGGTACCTGCTGCGCCCACCGTTGCCAGTAATCCCACCAACGCCAGAAACCAACTGAGTGATATAACCACGATAGACTTCGAGATCGACCTAACTATTTCCATTTCACCCAATCCTTTAATAAATAATACGTTTAAATTCACTCTCATCAATGTAACAAAGTAACAAAGCAACCGCTATAATCAACCCGACTCATAATTCAGCTAGCTAATTCACGCACACACAGTTGTGTTTTATTCCGTTTAAACATCTAAGGCAACAGCATGAAAATATATACCCGCGGAGGCGACCAAGGTGAAACAGGACTCGTTGGCGGTGGCCGCATAAAAAAGGCGGGACCACAAATTGCAGCCATCGGTAGCTTAGATGAACTTAACGCACAACTCGGTATTATTCGCAGTTTCGACGTTCGAGCAGATCTTGATCAGATGCTGCAAGGAATTCAATCGCGGCTGTTTGATGTCGGAGCGATTGTGGCGGAGGGGCCGAATGGAGAATCTGACATCGAATTATCCGAGCAAGATAGCGTAGCTCTAGAGAGTTTGATTGACATGCTAGAGCAAGACCTCACTCCGCTCAAGAAGTTCATTTTACCCGGTGGGAATTCTGTCGCTGCCCAGACCCACTTGGCCCGAACTGTTTGTCGTCGTGCTGAACGAGATGTGTTCATCGGGGCGCCAACTGCAAACCCCAAGTTACCAATGGTCTTTAAATACCTCAATCGATTGTCCGATTTTTTATTCGTACTCGCGCGCACCTTTAATTCGTTGCACGACACAACTGAATCGACTTGGAATTAATATTCGACTTCGCTCCAAACATCCATTCCTAGGTGACAGCAAAGTACATCAAATCGTCGCTGCTGACATGGACTCGACGCATGCACATGATCCGCTTCGGTAAGAAACTGCATATCTTCCATCGGCCACACATCCGCTTCAAAAAGGATCTCTTCAAACGGGGTCAAATCATGGGCATACACCATTAGCATCTTATGCTCATCAAACTGCACTTCCATTTGATCCTGAGCATTGATTACTGCCACACCCGTACATCCGTCTTGCATCAATAGGTTTTCAAAATCACAGAACATGCTTTTCAAAACCGGTAAATCGATCTGCTCTCGGTATAAGTCCACATGACTTCCATCACGCTGTTGGTGACTGGTTTCGAGGACGACGTCGACAAGATTTCCAAGCGGATTGAGCAAATCCAAAAACAAATCAAATAAGGTTTCTCGCGTTGCCGATGCGAGAATCATCGGCAACATAACACCTTGCTTGGAATCGGAATACGTATCGCGACGGTACCCTTGTCGAAGCACAATTTCCGCTCGACTGTTCGGACGAACCGCATCGGTTAACTGAAACACTCCCGCTTGTGCCTTACAAAACAATGCTGCTGTGGACTGTTGATAGTCTTCAAGTTTATGAGCAGAATCAAGCTGATTATTAAGCGATTGATTACTATTTGCCCTTGGTGAGGATTCGTTGAAATCGTTAAGTGGTTCCTGCATCGTAATTCAATTAATCCAGTCCTGAAGTTAGTGATGATTTTGTAATTAGTGCTTGATTGGTTTGGGTTCGTTGTCAAAGCAACTCGTTAATCAAACCTACGCAACCCTAGGTCACGACTTTTCATGAAGACGGATTAAGCTTCACAAAATCCAAAAACTTTCACTTTCACCCTACGTAACCACTGCAAAGTCACACAGTAAAAACGTGAGATCTCCCTAATTAACACCGATTCCACGAATCGATACTGGGGGCCACTTCCACCAGTTCTGACACTATCGAGAAACTATTATTTTTTTTACCGCCTTTCTTAGCACTTTTGGTTGCAATACAATCGAGTACAATCGCTTACAGTTCAATTCACCTACTTTCTTTTAGCCAGCGGAATATAGGTCCAATTGCATTAGCCCATCTTTGAAATCTGTCTCATTACTGTTTCTCTGAGGATCACAATGAAAAAAATAGAAGCCATTATCCGACATTTCAAACTTGAAGACGTCAAGAATTCTCTCGCAGAACAAGGTATCCATGGTATGACGGTCGCCGAAGTTAGAGGATTTGGGCGACAAAAAGGTCATTCGGAAATGTACCGTGGCACGGAATACGCCATCGATTTTGTTCCAAAAGTCAAACTAGAAATTGTTTGCACAGCTGACAACCTCAAGAAGGTGATTGACATTATTTTACAGACAGCTCAAACCGGTAACATTGGCGACGGCAAGATATTTATCACTGACCTATCGGACGTCATTCGCATCCGCACCGGTGAAATGGGTGAAGACGCCATTTAGAATGTTTTCGTATTTCGTCCGCTTCTACTTGTGACACTTTACCTATGTCTAGCGCCCATTGTTTTAATAAGGCCGTTAACCAAGCGCGGGAGGATTTAGCGTCGCGGCGGGAGCGACTCAAATCACAGCATGACAAAGGTTCACCAGGCATCCAAGTCTGCGCTGGTTTGGCCGATATGTTTGACGGCATCATCCTCGATCTATATCACGCGGCACTCCATAGTGTTACCAGCAGCGAGGCGGAACGTGAAATATTAGAGCATAACATCGCGTTGGTCCCCCACGGAGGGTACGGTCGCCGAGACGTCGCACCCTATAGCGACGTGGACTTGATGCTTCTATGTACCTCAGCAAGTCAACCCGGCGTGACGGAACTAGCTCGAGCACTCACTCAAAACATCTACGATGTCGGACTGACCCTTGGATTTTCGACTCGTACTAATAACGAAGCAATTAACTTATCGCTGCAAGATCCCAAAATATTCACTTCGCTTGTCGAGTCACGCTTCTTGCACGGTAGTGTACAGTTATTTACCGATTTCTATTCGCGATTTAAAACTCGTTCCCACCGAAAATGGAAATCCATCTTACAGTTAGTCGCTCAGGCTCGCCGGAATGAACGCGCGACGGTCGGGGCTGCGGTTCATGTTTTAAAACCAAATGTCAAACGGTCGCCCGGTTCGTTACGAGATTTACAATATGTACGCTGGCTTGGCTTCCTCGTACACGGAGAGCAGGAACCCCAAGAACTCTATCGCCGTAACATCCTCAGCAAAGCCGACTACAAAATCATTCGCAGCGGGCGTGATTATCTATTGCAACTACGAAATGAAATGCATTTCCATGCGGGGAAAGCAACAGATGTATTGCACCCCGATGAACAAATGCGACTGGCTACGCTCAACGGCTTTGAGGACCAAGATGATCTTTTAGCCGTCGAGCAATTCATGCAACATTATTTCAATTGCACGAGTCAAGTTCGTTACACAGCGAAGCATTTTTACGCCTCCAGTAAACCGCGCGGCTGGAGGACTCGTCTAGCCGTTCCCGGATTCGTTCGGATCCTACATGGAAAATTTCGGCTCGGACCAAGTAATATCGGCGTCGTCCCTAAACATCTCGATCAGATAAAAACAAACCTCGAAGCTGTCTTACAGTTGATGGAATTGGCAAGCCACCACAATCGGCGGATCGACCATGCGACTTGGACCGCTATTCGAAATGCGATGATCAGTTCCAAAGAGATCGAGTCATCCCCATCCGTCGCCGAACAATTCATGGCGCTGCTTGCAAAACCAGCGCGACTTGGTGACCAATTACGTCGCTTGCACCGCATGCGAGTATTGGAAAAATGCATACCCGCTTTCCATCACGCGCGCTGCCTACTGCAATTTAATGAATACCATAAGTACACAGTCGACGAGCATTCGCTACAAGCAGTTGAATTTGCCACAGCGTTTGCGCAAGAAACATCTACGCTAGGAAAAACTTATTCTGGTCTAAAAAACAAAGGCTTGATGCACTTAACTCTGTTGCTGCATGACTTGGGAAAAGGATTCCAGGGTGACCACAGTGAAGTTGGTGAAACACTCGCTCGCCAAGCCGCCAAACGCTTGGGGCTTTCGCAACATGACACCGAGGTCCTAGCGTGGCTCGTGTTAAAGCACCTTAGCATGGGGCACACTGCCTTTCGCCATGATTTACAAGATGAAAATGTTATCGTCCGTTTTGCCGCTGAGGTCGGATCTGTTGAAAAACTTAAGATGTTGTTCATTCTGACATGTGCCGATTTAGCCGCCGTGGGTCCCAACGTGTTAAACCAGTGGAAACAAGACTTGATTACCGAACTGTTTCAAAAAACAAAACAACAACTTTCCGGACAATCTACCGGTAAGTACGCTCAAGATTGGATCACCCAACAAAGCAGGAAATTATTATCCCAACTCACCTCTGCATGGGCTTCCTCAAAACAGTCCGCTGCATCCTCAACAGAAAATCCAGCCGGTAAATCCAGCGATCCAACACCATCAAACCAATCATTTCAAAGCTATATCGACATACTCCCGCCCGCTTTGCTCGTCAACGAACAACTCTCTGCCACAGCCGACTACTTACAAACGGTTATGCAACTCGAGGGTGACCAAATAAAAACATGGGCACGCTTCCATCCACAACAAAATGTTGTGGAGTATGCGATCGCCGCAAATGCCGCTTCCTTAGCCGGTTGCTTCCACCGAATTACCGGAGTTCTTTCAAGCCAACAAAACTCCATTCTAAGTGTTGAGATCATTGAACTTCCAAACGGACACGTACTAGACCGTTTCTTTGTCACCGATTTAGCAAGTAATCAAGAACCTCTGGCACACCGCCTGGACAATATCCAAGAACAAATCAATCATTCGATTCAAGAACAAAAAGCGAGTAAGCCGAGTTTTCCGGTTGTTTGGTCTGGGACTTCTGAAATAACTGCTGCGGAACTCAACCCGCTGCCCGCTAAGGTTAACCTAGATAATGTCACTTCCGAAAAACACACGATCGTTACCATCTTTGCCTACGATCGCGTCGGCTTGTTGTACAAAATCACCAAAGCCCTGTATGATTTGAAGTGTGAGATTTACTTGGCAAAAATCGGAACTTATATCGACCAAGTTGTCGATGTTTTTTACGTGACGGATCGCGAGAATAATAAAATCGATTCCAAAGAACGACTGGACAACATTCGTGAAACTTTGCTTGCTAAAATCGAAAGAACCAACAAATAACATTCATCCATGGACGCAACACTTTTTACGGAGTTTTTCCCTATGACTGTCATCAAGACCCTAACCCCAAACCACACTGCTACTAGGATTCTAAAAACTCTCAGTGCAATTCTGTTAGTCCTAGTAATGGGACCTGTGGCAACACTATCAGCCCAAGCTGAAAAGCCAGCAGCGAAGGAAGACACTCCGGCACCAGTGGAAGTAGAAAAAACACCCAGCACTGATGACGTTGAAGCCCAATCTGCCAAAGCTCAAGCACCTAAAAAATTCAAAGTCATTTTTGAATTGAGTACTGGAGATGTTGAAATCGAAGTTGCTCGAAAACTCGCACCGCTGGGTGTCGATCAGTTTTATCAAGCTGTGAATGATGGGTTTTATGATGAATGTCGTTTTTTCCGAGTGGTTAAGGGCTTTGTGGTCCAATTTGGGATCAATGGAGATCCCAAAGTACAGCAGAAATGGAAAGATCATCCGATCAAAGATGATCCTGTCTTGTTTAGTAATAGCAAGGGTACGATTTGTTTTGCGACAAGTGGTCCTGACACTCGCACCACACAAATGTTCATCAACCTTAGTGACAATTCACGATTGAACAAACTCGGGTTTGCGGCGTTTGGTCGAGTGAATAAGGGAATAGAACACATTGAAGCAATCACGGATGAATATGGCGAACAACCGCAGCAAGACAGAATCCAAACCGAAGGAAATACCTACTTAAAAGAAGACTTTCCTAAGATGGACTACATCAAACGAGCGTACGTTGTCGGTCGTGATTCCAAAGCCAAATAATCAGATCGCAACGGCATGCCGGAATTACCTGAAGTTGAAACAATGCGTCGTGGAATTTTAGCGATCCAAGGCGCTACGGTTACGCACGTTGAAAAAGTACGTTGCACCCGCAAACCAATTTCCATCAAACCGACGATCAGCACGATTCGCCGCCGTATCGTTGGGCAACAGGTCAAAGCAATAGAGCGCATTGGCAAACGTGTACTCATTCGATTTGAAAATGACGATCGCTTGGTTTTCGAACCGCGCATGACCGGTTTGGTACTCGTAAGTGACCCGCCCAGTAGTGCTCATCTGCGATTTAGAATTGGATTTTCCAGCGGGATCGAGGAAGTTTTTTTTTGGGACCGACGCGGACTCGGATTAATCTACTTACTCACTGCCGCACAACTTCATGAACGGCTCGGTCCCGACAAACTCGGTCCTGACGCTTTGGTCGTTAACGGAGAAGATCTACATAAAATATTCGGTGCGTCGAAACGCCCGATCAAAGTCGCTCTTCTCGATCAAAAGCGGATCGCCGGCGTGGGAAATCTGTATGCATCGGAACTACTTCATTTAGCGGGTATTCATCCCGCTAAAATGTGTCATCGTATTACGCGCCAACAATGGTTGACAATTTGCGAAGCGATGCAAACGATTCTGCAAACCGCCATTGAACACGAAGGCTCAACGCTTTCCGATGGAACCTACCGCAACGCATTGAATGATCCAGGTGGATATCAAAACATGCACCGTGTGTACGACAAAGAAAACAAAATATGTTCAACCTGCCATAATCAGACTATTGAAAGAATTGTCCAAGCCCAACGCAGCACGTTCTTTTGCAAAGGCTGCCAAACTCGCAGGTAGGATTTGCTGACTAGACGCGAACCCCACATTCGTGATAATTTGTGTAAGCCTGTGGTTGAAACTGTAAAACTTACAGCTACGGGGAGGCCGTGTTGGTTTGTCGTATGCTGGACGACGAAGGGGCCACGCCCTGATTCAGGACTAACAGAAAATAGAGTTTACGTCTAAACTAGAACAAGTGGTTTTAAGACATCACTCTCATTTAACTTCACCAAACCCGTATTTACACTATGTCTGACATATCCCCCTCCACATCAAACGTCCCAAATGAAGCAGGCCGGTTTGGTCTTTTTGGTGGGCGATATGTTCCCGAGACGTTAACCAAAGCGTTAAACGAATTGACAACGGCCTATGCCGAAGCCAAACAGGATCCTGTTTTCCTACAACAACTCGCGGAACTCTTCAAAGACTTTGTAGGACGCCCTTCTCCACTTTACTTTGCCGAGCGATTAACCGCACATTGTGGCGGCGCTGATATTTGGCTCAAACGTGAAGATACCAATCACACTGGTGCCCATAAAATCAATAATACGCTTGGCCAAGCCTTGCTTGCGATGCGGATGGGTAAAAAACGGGTTATCGCAGAAACCGGTGCTGGGCAACATGGTGTCGCCACCGCCACCGCCTGTGCACGCTTTGGACTTGAGTGTGTCGTCTATATGGGATCTGAAGATATTCGTCGGCAAGCTCCCAATGTCTTTAGCATGAAGCTACTCGGTGCCGAAGTGCGCCCCGTGGAAACGGGATCTCGGACACTTCGGGATGCCATCAATGAAGCGATGCGAGAATGGATGAGTTCTGTCGAACATACGCACTACATCATCGGATCCGTCGTTGGTCCACACCCATTTCCTTTGATTGT
>Ga0302134_10000702_pt1 | contig 15031 bp, 16 predicted proteins | sample CB9_SCM_MG_FD_203123 | JGI IMG/M metagenome (GOLD analysis project Ga0302134, IMG submission 203123) | Marine microbial communities from Western Arctic Ocean, Canada - CB9_SCM | ecosystem: Environmental > Aquatic > Marine > Oceanic | place: Canada: Western Arctic Ocean | collected 2017-09-19
GGCCTCGAGGCTGGTCATGCTTGGAGTGTACGGGCGTCTTCGACCGCCTGCATCAGGTTGATAAGTTGAGGCATCACCTGCCCGTATCGATCACCGTCATCGATTCCGTAACCCTTGTGGTATGACTCTCGGAATTGGCCGGCGGTTCCGGTGTTGCCTCGCGAGGCATTCGGGTCCCAGAGTCCGCTGTGCAGGATCTCAGGAACCGCTGAGGGGTCAGTGAAGACGTTCATGGGAGTACCCCCGTCCTCAACGAGTCTCGATTGCTGATCCAACTGACACCTAAGATGGAAGGCTGCTCTTCGGATGCGGAGTGGTCGTTCACTTGCGGGTAAATGAGGTGGAAGTCGGCTCGAAGCCGCCGCTTTCGGACTCTGGTGTCGCGCATGGTGTGGTATGAAGCCATGTGTTATATTACCAGTTTACTGGCAAGACAGCTTACAACTAATATTGAATCCGGATTGCTGGGTAATATGGTGCTCGTCTCTAGGCCCGGCATTAGCATATCGGTCTAGGGTTTTATAAAGGTAAAGGGAAGAGTCCCTAAGTAGGTGCACAGTCCTATGGCAAACGAATCCAGGCCAATGATCATTGCCGTGGCAAATCAAAAGGGGGGAGTGGCAAAGACGACTACTTCGGTCAACCTCACGGCGCTTCTAGCGGCAGCAGGCAAGCGGGTGCTGTTGGTAGATATGGATCCACAGGGGGGCTGCGCTGTATGCCTGGGAATGGACACGACTACCATGGAGCGTTCGATCTACGACGCCCTCGTCAAGCCGGACGTAGCGATCGCCGATGTACTAATCGCTACCGCTTTCAATTTCGACCTCGCTCCCGCGAACATTGACTTGGCTGGTGCTGAGATCGAGTTGAAGCAAGCGCTAGCGGCTGAGACTGTACTGCAGCGCAAGCTGAAGCCAGTGCTCGGTAGCTACGACTACATTGTGATCGATACTCCGCCATCGCTCGGCATTCTGACAGTCAACAGCCTTACGGCAGCAAACAAGGTACTAATCCCTATCTCCGCGGAGTACATGGCGCTACGGGGTCTGCGGATGTTGCTGGATACATTAGAGAACGTTCGCGAGGTGACGAACCCAGGTCTGTCAATCATGGGGATACTGGCTACACGATACGACGGCAGGACTCTCAATAGCCGGGAGGTTTATGAGTATCTCCGTGAGTTCAGTGAGCGTGAGGGGGTGCATTTGTTCCCACAGGTAATCAAGCAATCGGTTCGGTTCGCCGAAGCGCCGGGCTATCAGGTACCGTTGGTTCTTTGGCGTAAGGACCTAGACGGCGCGAAGCAGTATCAGAAGCTTACGGAGGAGGTGATTAATGGCGAAGTCTAGGCGTCCCACATTCGTATTCCCGGAACTCGATAGTCGAGGCCGACGTACGATTCTGCGTTCCAGTGAAGAGGTCTCGGCAGAAGTGACAGCCCTGGAGCAGTCTGAGACAGAGCCGCAGGAGCGAGTGAAGGTGACATACCGGTTCCTGCCGGAGGCCGTCGAGGCCGTCGAGGATATACGCCGCATCCTTCGCCGGCAGCACGGGATTCGCAAGGTAAATCGTGAGGACATCGCGCAGGCAGCCGTAATCGAGGCGTTACGTAATCTAGAAACCAATGGCGCTGAAAGTTTTTTGGCGAAGGAATTTGGTCAAACTGCGAGTTAGTTAGTCACCGCGACAGTGTCGCCCATCGCGCTTATCCTTCACCTGGTTCACCTATCGCATATCCCGTTCCTCACTACTGTACCTGAGTGGGAGAGGGTGCTTAACCGCATTCATCATGCTTAGGCCGGAATGAAAGGGGCGCGGGAGCCGTCGAAGAGGAGGCTTGAGGGAAGAAGTTTGGAGAGTTCGTCTATAGTCCATTTGCCTCGGTTGCGCCAATCTTTGTTGATAGTTCGCATTTCTGCTGGGTGGGAGTAGACACCGATTTTACCGGATCCTGACCGGAAAATGAGGCCGTTGACATTGGCAGCTAGGTCCGAGGCTAGGTAGACGACTATGGGCGATACGTGCTCGCCCCCAGGTCGGTTAGTGGTGAGTTCATCGCCTGCTTTTTTGGAAGCGAGACCAGCGTCCGCAAGCATTTCGGGATGGCGGTAGTTGTCGAAGGCACGGGTTTGGGCCATGGGGGCGACAGCGTTAACGGTGATGCCGTAGTTGCGTAGCTCAAACGCAAGGTCCCAAGTGAGACTGACGATAGCACCCTTGGCTGCGCCGTAAATGAGGCGTCCCTCAGGATTACGCCATTGGCTAGAGGCAGTGTTGATAATCCGTCCTGAGCCTTGCTGCATCATGATGGGCACAGCATGCCTGCATGTGTTGAAGGTCCCTTTGAGGTGCACGCCTATGACCGCGTCGAAGTCGGCTTCGCTGATTTGGTGGATGAGGCCATCGCGAGAGACCCCCGCGTTGTTCATGAGGATGTCGAGTCTGCCGTAATTGTCGATGGCGGTCCGGGTGAGCGCTTCGGCTTCGCCGAAGTCTGCTACGGAGTGGTAGTCGGCAACGGCCTCTCCTCCATTTTCGCGGATCAGCGCGACGACCTCGTCCGCAGGAGCTTGTGTGCCGCCGGTGCCATTGCGCTCGACGCCAGGGTCGTTGACGACGACTTTTGCCCCCTCTGCTGCAAGTGCAATAGCGTGGGCGCGGCCGATACCGCGTCCGCTGCCCGTAACGATGGCTACTTTGTCTTTCAGGTATTCGCCCATGGTTCGTTTCTCTTTTCGGGATCTAGCGCTGAGCTAGGGAATGAAGGGAGCTTTGGTGTCACCCGCGAGGAGGCTGTTAGGCAGGAGCGTTTCGAGCTCTGCGATTGGCCACGGGCCTTCGGTTTTCCAGTCACGGTAAATGGTATTCATCTCCGTGGGGTGGCTATAACGCCCTACCTTGCCGGAGCCGACCCTGAACACAATGCCATTGATGTCTTGCGATTGCTCCGTGGCCAAGTAGACGACGGTTGGGGAGGCGAACTCAGGCGCCGCTCGGTTAGCTGCCTGCTCTGCCGGGTCTTTCTTCCTGTCCAACCCAGCCTCCAAAAGCATGTCACGGTAGGTGTTGTCTCCGGAAGCACGCGTAGCGCCCATAGGGGCAATAGCGTTAACGGTGATGCCGTGGTTGCGCAGTTCGAATGCTAGTCCCCAGGTGAGGCTAACAATTCCCCCTTTGGCTGCGCCATAATTCGCTCTGCCTTCAGGATTTCGCCACTGGCTGGACGTGGTATTGATGATGCGACCGTAGCCTTGAGCCATCATGAACGGCGCGGCGTGGTGGCAGGTGTTGAACGTTCCTTTTAGGTGGACGTTGATGACATTGTCCCAGTCCTCTTCGGACATCTCCCAGAAAAGTCGGTGCCTAAAAATGCCTGCGTTGTTGACGAGAATGTCGAGCCTGCCGTAGTTGTCCATGGCGTCTGCAACGATGCGCCCCGCGCCGTCGAAATTGGCGACTGACTCGTAGTTGGCGAGGGCCTCACCTCCACCTTCGCGTATCAGAGCGACGACTTCGTCAGCCGGACCGCTCGTGCCACCAGTGCCGTCGCGATCAACACCAAGGTCATTGACGACAATAGATGCTCCTTCATTGGCAAGGGCGAGGGCGTGTTCACGTCCGAGTCCGCGTCCGCCTCCAGTGACGATGGCTACGCGGCCTTTCAATAAGTCACCCATGGTTCTCCTTCACTATTTTCGTGGCAACGATTGCAGCCCAGTGGGGTTCCGCAGGTCGGTTACTAGGAGCATTGTCGCGCCTTGGCTGGCTGTCTGCCATTTCTATTCCATGTTTTGCTATTTCTTCTGAGCCCATGGGGCAACGAATTTGAAGTGGTAGCCGCCGGAGGTACTCAGACAGCATGGACATGTGGGTGAGGTCGTGGTCTCTTTCGAGGTGACTCCTGCAAAAAAATAGACAATGGGGGGAAGGGGCGGCCCGTAGGACGTCAGTGTAAGGCAGGTATATACATGCCAGGTCGCTAGTAACGAGGGGCCAGTGGTCGAGATGTTGTGCTGAGAGGCTCATGGCAATCTTCTACAACCTACGCTGGTGTGCTGACCGTGACTATACGCTTTGACCAGGCTCGTTGCTCAGGTAGACATGCAGAACGTCGAGGCTTTGTTAGGTTCATTGGCTTCGGTTTCTGGCCGGGCTGAAGGTCACAGGGAGCTCCAGGGTGAGTGCTTGGTGCGTCTTAATCTGTTGCCTTATATAGCATTTCTCTCTGGGAGCCCGGGCAATGAGAGGGCGAATCGCGCGAGGAATTGTGTTTTCCCTTAGGGTGGACGGGAACGGCCAGGGAGGGTTTATAGGGGAAGAAGCCGGTCTCCCTATTCGAGAACGAACCAAGATTCGAGCGCGTCGTCGATATCTTCGGGTTCGTCATCAAAACGGACGGAGCAGAGGGGCAATTCGGCAGTGACCCCTTCCCCAAGAGGGGCGATATCGGGGAAGCCTACGAATGTAATCATTCCGCATTTCCCGTGGTGCACAGTCGGAGCCGTTAGGCTGTTTGGTTTCACGCGAACACGGTCTCCAATGTCCAAATGAACACTCCCTGCGGTCTTGGTGTCGCTAATTGGGGTGGTACGTTACGCAGGACCAAGAGGTGCATACATCGCTAGAGAGTGCGGTATGGAGGCCGGGCCCCAGGGGGATTATTCGCCCGAGCTGTTAGTAGCAGCAGGCTTGCTCGTGCCCGCAGAGCTGCTGGAGTTGTCATTGCCAGACGAGGAATTTTCAGAGGTAGTTGACGCTGGTTTGACCGAGTCGGCCGACGAGCTTGATGAATCCGATGAGGGGGAATTTGACGACGACCCGGTTGAGGTATTCGCCGTAGATTTGTCCTTACGTGCGTAATCAGTCGTATAGAAGCCCGAGCCCTTGTAAATCACCGGGGGCGCGTGGAATTGGCGTTTGGCGATTTGCTGGCACTTAGGGCATTCGTATCGAGGTTCGCTGTCAAAACTCTGGCGAACATCAAATTCATTCTTGCAGTTATCGCAGCGGTATCCGTAAGTAGGCACTGGTGATGTCGCTCCGGGGTTAGCAGTTGAAGCTGCCGACTGCTAAGGAAGATAGCGGTTCAGGCGCTAAAATGTCAACCAGACCGGTGTGGCTCAACAGAGTTCGCGGCCTATGGGTGCTCGGCGAATGCATCTATTTTTCTACGCACGTTTTTACACGCGCCCTGGTTGCGTGATAGCATTCCTCATGGCCCAACGCGACGCGTAAGAACGGGCAGTGGAGTGCAAATGGCGATCGTAACGATTAGAGATGGCGAGCCCCCCGAGGGTATTTTGACCCGATTCAGGGCAGCTGTGACCCGTGGTGGCATTCTCAAAGAGCACAAAGATCGCAAGTTCTTCCGCTCGAAGGGCGAAAAGGAACGGCTGGCGGCGCGCCGGTCCGCACGTCGTCGCCGTCGTGTAACTGCCCGTTAGGCTTTCATTGCCTGATTATAGATAGATGGGGAAAGCGTCCTTCGTTAGAAGGACGTTTTCTTGTTGCCATTATTAGGCTGATAAAATGGGCCGGATATAGGGCCGGTATGCCAAGGAACGGGCCCTCATGCTAGGATTCGATTTAAATTCTTCCGCTGACTAGGTAGGCATGCGACCCCTTCGATTGGCCCTCGCTCAAATGAACCCTACTGTCGGCGATCTGCCGGGGAACGCTTACCGCATCATCGCACTTGCGCGCGAGGCACAGGCCCAGCAGGCTGACGTGGTTGCGTTCCCCGAACTGGCAATCACTGGCTACCCTCCGGAAGATTTACTCCTGAAGCGCCAGTTCCTGGCTGAAGCAGACCAGCAGCTCGATCTCATCGCTGCGGCATGCCCTGAGCTGGTGGTGGTGGTAGGTGTGCCGCATTTGGTAGATGGGCCAGTATTCAACGCAGCGAAGGCGGAGATGCCCGACGCGATGACGGGGGCTCTGTATAACGCGGCGGCTATACTTTCCGGTGGTCGGGTGCTCCATCGCTATCACAAGATTTTCCTACCCAACTACGGAGTATTCGATGAGCAGCGGTATTTCCGTCAGGGTAACTCATGCCCCATTTATGAAATCAGGGGTGTCCACGTTGGCGTGAATGTGTGCGAAGACATCTGGCACGATAACGGGCCGACCACAGTGCAGCGGTCAGCAGGTGCGGAGGTAATCCTCAATATCAACGCTTCACCATACCATCAATTAAAGGGATTCCAGCGCCAGGAAATGCTCACCAAACGAGCGACCGACAGCGGGGTGTTCGTAGCGTACCTAAACATGGTGGGGGGCCAGGATGAATTGGTGTTCGATGGCCAGAGTATCGTGGTTGGCCCTGCAGGCACGGTGGTTGCTCGCGGCCCGCAGTTCGAGGAAGCGCTGCTGATCGTCGATATCGACGCCGACGAGGTGGGCGCTGCGCCGGCCTCGGTGGAGGCGCCGGAGCCTGTCGGGCGCGCACAGAACGTGCACCTATCAGCGCAACAAGTGGCGACCGCTAGCCGAGAGCCAGTGGTGGCGCCGATTTACGAGCCGCTAGATGAGCTTACAGAAGTGTACCGTGCACTGGTGCTGGGCACGCGTGATTACGTAACCAAGAGTGGGTTCCACGGCGCAGTCATCGGCCTGTCAGGCGGCATCGACTCAGCGCTAACCGTGGCTATCGCAGCTGAGGCATTGGGTGCAGAGAACGTTGTGGCGTTTTTCATGCCTTCTCAGTACACAGAAGACCAATCCAGTGAAGATTCAGTGAAGCTAACTAATAATTTGGGCGTTCACTTAGTCACGCTGCCCATAAAGGCGCTGTTCACCCAGTATCTCGATGAACTTGCTCCGTTGTTCCAAGGGCGGGAACCGGATACGACTGAGGAGAATTTGCAGGCGCGCATTCGTGGCAATCTCCTGATGGCCGCTTCGAATAAATTCGGATGGATAGTCCTGACGACCGGCAATAAGAGCGAGATGGCGACGGGCTATGCGACTCTCTATGGAGACATGGCGGGCGGATTTGCCGTGATTAAGGATGTACCGAAGACGCTAGTGACGGCTCTTTCCCGGCACCTGAATGTCATGGCCGGCCGAGAAATCATGCCCGAGTCGATTATCGTGCGCCCACCAACGGCAGAGCTACGACCCGACCAGAAGGACCAGGATTCGCTGCCGCCATACGCAGTACTTGATCGCGTAATCGAAGCGTACGTCGAGCGGGACTGGAGCGAGTCGGAGATGGTGGAGGCTGGATTGCCTGCAGAGGCCGTGGAACTAACAATGCGATTAGTAGACCGCAGCGAGTACAAGCGACGCCAGGCCCCACCCGGGATTAAGGTCACACGCCGTAACTTCGGCCGTGACCGGCGGCTTCCGCTGGTCAACAAATACCGGCCGTCACCTGAGAATCAGGGAAAGTAGTTCAAATCTGTGAAAAAGTGGGTCCATAGTGGCTTGCGATTAGAACATGTGTTCCCTCACACTGGCATCGCCGTCCCGCTTTCCTGTCTGTGGTAAAGTAATTCTTGTTAATGGCGGTAGAGAGACGAGGCCAAAGTGTCTGGTAAAGCGTCTGAAAAAGAACAAGCCCTCGAGCTTGCCCTCGGTCAAATTGAACGCCAATTCGGTCGTGGTTCAATCATGCGCATGGGTGATGTAGCCAATGCCATGAAAGTAGAGGCGATTCCAACTGGTTCGATTTCCCTTGATCTTGCGTTAGGCGTCGGCGGGATACCCCGCGGTCGAATCGTTGAAATCTTTGGAGCAGAATCTGCTGGTAAATCTACCCTCTGCCACCACATTGTTGCTGAGGCCCAGCGCCTCGGTGGGACAGCCGCATACATCGATGCAGAACACGCGATGGACCCGGTTTACGCAGCAAAATGCGGCGTGAACACTGAAACCCTTTTGATTTCCCAGCCCGATTCAGCGGAGCAAGCGCTTGAGATCGTCGAATACCTGGTGCGCAGTGGCGCGCTTGATGTCGTCGTTATTGACAGCGTTGCAGCACTTGCACCTCGAGCCGAGCTAGAAGGTGACATGGGCGATGCCCACGTTGGTCTTCAAGCCCGGCTCATGTCTCAAGCGCTGCGCAAATTGACAGCAGCGACCAACCACTCACATACGGCGGTTGTATTCGTGAATCAGCTTCGTGAGAAGGTAGGGGTGTTCTTCGGTAGCCCCGAAGTCACGCCTGGGGGACGGGCTCTAAAGTTTTACAGTTCTGTGCGCATCGACCTGCGACGTATTGAAACCATAAAGCACCAGACTGAAGCGGTTGGCAATAGGGTTCGAGCCAAGGTCGTGAAGAACAAGGTAGCGCCTCCGTTCAAACAGGCGGAATTCGACATCATGTTCTCTTTGGGCATCAGCAAATCAGGTGATCTTTTGGATTTGGGCACAGAGATGGGCCTTCTTCGGAAATCCGGAGCGAACTATTCGTTCGGTGAGACCCGTCTTGGCCAGGGTCGAGAAAAGGCAAAAGATTTCCTCAACACGAACCCCGAGGTCGCGTTGGCGTTAGAGCGCCAGATCCGTGGAATTGACGTTGCAGCAGTCGAGTCGGTCGATGCGAGCGTCGGTGAAGGGGAAGCTGTTATTGTTCCTGAATTCGGAGAGGTGCCAGTAGGCGCTTCGTAGAGTAGACGTGCGGCTCTAAATCTTGTTTCAATACCACCACCGTCCGTTTTGGCCGGTGGCGGTGTTGGTTCTAGAAGCAGCATCGTGCAGTCGGCAGACAACAGATAGCGATGGCTGGTTGTAGTGAGCGGAAATTGAAGGAGTAATTGGGGTATGGCCTAGACAGTGCATCGTAGGATCGGTGCCTAAGTCCAGTAAATATGGTCTCGCCCGTCCGATCCCGAAAGTCGGGAAACGAGCGCAGGTGAGACGGAAAGAGAGAATTCATGGACGCTGTTATTGCAGTGATAGCCGCAGTGATAGGAGTAAGTGTTGGCGTAGGTGGGGGGATTTTCATCAAGAACTCGCTACTACGCCGCGATGCCGGAGCCGCAGGGTCAGTAGCGGAGCGAATTATCAGCGATGCCGAGGCCAGTAAGAAGAGGATTCTGCTTGAAGGAAAAGAGGAGGCGCTCCAGGAGCGTCGCAGCACGGAGCATGAGATACGAGATCGCCGGAAGGAAGCGCAACGCGCTGAAGATCGGCTGACTACCCGTGAGGAGAGTTTGGACAAGCGGGAGGACAGCCAGGAAAAGCGCCAGGAGACAATTGAATTGCGCGAAGATCGGCTAACAGAGCGTGAGCAAGAGGTTGAGGAGACTCGTGATCAGACCGAAGCGCTCAAAATAGAGCAAGGCATGAAGCTGGCAGAAGTCGCGGGGCTTTCAGTCTCAGATGCCAGAGATCAGATCATGCATACCGCTGAGGGCGAGATGGAGCACGAGCTTGCCAAGCGGTATTACAACCTCGAGCAGCAAATGCTCGCAGAGGTGGATGACAAGGCGAAAAAGGTAATCTCACTGGCTATCCAGCGCATGGCTGCCGATGTCACATCAGAGAATACGACATCTATTGTGCCGCTACCAAGCGACGAGATGAAAGGGCGATTGATTGGTCGCGAAGGCCGGAACATCCGTGCCATCGAGGCGGCGACTGGCGTAGATTTGATCATCGACGACACACCGGAAGCAATCACTATTTCGTGCTTCGAGCCGGTACGCCGAGAAGTTGCGAGGCTTGCGCTGCTCTCTCTGATTCAGGATGGCCGTATCCACCCGGCTCGTATCGAGGAAGCGGTGGAGAAGGCCCAGAAGGACGTCGAAGAAACGATGCACCGTGCTGGCGAGCAGGCGGTGCTCGATGCGGCGGTACATGGTTTGCATCCTGATTTGATCAAGCTGATCGGTCGGTTGCAGTTCCGGTACAGCTACGGTGAGAACATTCTTCAGCATTCAGTTGAGGTTTCACGCCTCTGTGGAATGCTCGCGACCGAGATCGGCGCGAATGTCGAAGTGGCGAAGGCTGGTGGTCTGCTGCATGATGTCGGGAAAGCTCTCGATCATGAGTTCGAGGGTTCGCATATTGAGTTGGGTGACGAAATCGCAGAGCGGTATCACTTACCAGCGGCAGTGAAAGCAGCAATCGCCGAGCACCACGATGATGCTCGTGGGTCGGTGGAGGCGTTCTTGGTTGCAGCGGCAGATGCTATGAGCGCAGCAAGACCGGGCTCACGACGAGACACTGTAGAGCTGTATTTGAAGCGATTAGAGGCTCTGGAAGACGTGGCAAATAGCTTCCCCGGTGTAGAAAGGTCGTTCGCGATTCAGGCCGGTCGTGAGGTACGCATCATGGTGGAACCTGAGCAGGTCGACGACATTGGGGCGTCTAATTTGGCACGGAATGTAGTGAGGAAAATTGAGGAGAATCTGGTCTACCCAGGTCAAATCAAGGTGACGGTGGTTCGCGAGACCCGCGCCACCGAAACCGCGAAGTGAGCGACCGGCAGCTGCGTCATCGCGCGACGGAGATATGCCGCTGGGTGGAAGTGGACGTTTGACGGAAGAAGGCGGGGAGGTTTGTTGGGTGATAATGTCGCTCGGCAAATCTCCCATCGACCTCCAGGTTCAAGTCCGAATGGTAGAGAGCAGGGCATGAAGATACTAATGGTTGGCGATATCGTGGGTAAGCCCGGGCGCAAGATATTGAGGCGTGTATTACCTGAGCTGAAGCGGGAGCTAGAGCTAGATTTTGTGGTCGTCAACGGTGAAAACGCAGCGGCGGGCTTCGGGACGACGGAAGCGACGGCGAGCGAAATTTTCGACGCCGGAGCCAACGTGATATCGGGTGGTAATCACACGTTCGATCAGCGGGATTTCATCCCTGCGCTGGACGGTGAGTGGCCGGTGCTACGCCCAGCGAATTACCCAGAGGGCACGCCAGGCCGGGGTGTTGTTCGGATAGGGAAGGTTGCGGTGATCAACGTGCAGGGGCGTGTGTTCATGCCCGAAGGGCTCGATTCGCCGTTCGTTGTGGCCAACCGGTTGATTGAAGAGATGCAAGCCGACCCCCCGACAGTTATTTTGGTGGACTTTCACACCGAGGCTACTTCCGAGCAGGCGGCGCTAGGTTGGTACTTAGACGGTCGAGTGTCGGCTGTTGTGGGCACACACACGCACGTTGGAACGGCTGATACGAAGATCCTGCCTCGCGGTACGGCGTTCGTCACCGACCTCGGCATGACTGGTCCGGTTAATTCGGTGATAGGAAGCCGAGTGGAGGATGTGCTAGCGCGCTTCCTAACCGCAATGCCGCGCAGACTGAACGTCGCGGATGACCCAGGGCCAGCTCAGTTCAATGCGGTGATCATTGACGTTGACGAACGTTCGGGTCTGGCAAATAGCATCGAGCGTGTTGATCGATTCCTCGATCTCAGCGATATCTAGTCATCGACGAGGCTGGGAAGCAATATAGATAGCGAGGGTTGGCGTTTGAAGATCGATTTACACATGCATACGACCTATTCTGACGGGAAGTTAACGCCTGCGGAGTTGGTGCGTTTGCTTCATGACCGGGGTGTTGATATAGCTGCCGTGTCCGATCATGACTCAACAGAGGGCATTACCGAAGCGTTGGCTGCCGCTGAGGTTTATCCAAACCTTCGCATTGTGCCGGCGGTTGAGATCAGCGCAGATCACCCCACTGATGTGAAGGGAGATGTCCATGTATTGGGATATTTCCTAGATCATCATCATGTCGAACTCTCCGCGACATTGGCCTCATTCAGGGAGAATCGTTTGTACCGTGGCCAGAAGATGGTGGAGCGGTTAATTGAGCTCGGCTACAAAATCACGTGGGAGCATGTCCTAGGCATTGCAGGCGAGGCAGGGATCGGTCGCCCACACATCGCGCAGGCGCTAGTGGACGGCGGCTACATCGCGCAAATCAAGGACGCGTTCGATGGCATCCTAGACGATGATGGGGTTGCATTCGTGGATCGCCCGCACATTTCGATGGCCGAATCGGCAGCGCTAATACGTTCGGCAGGCGGAGTGGCGGTGCTTGCGCATCCGGTCTTCATCCCCGATTACGAGTCATTGCTCCCGCAAATAAGTGATATGGGGTTCGTTGGCTTCGAAGTGCACTACGGCGACTTTGATACGGGCCTTCGCTCTTCGTTGCTGGCGCTTGCTAATAAATATCAATTACTGCCATGCGGAGGAAGTGATTACCACGCAATGGGCCACGAAGGCGAGCACTTGCCAGGGACGGCAGGGCCTCCTCTAGAGGTTTTCGAGGAACTCGAGCGCCTCGCTATCGCGGGTCGCGGGTAGCAGCGAGCAAGGCTAGTCATGGATGAGCGCATCGCGATCGCGCTAGTACTCGCATACGGATACCTGATGGGGTCTATACCCATGTCTTACGTCACCGGGCGGTTGGTCAAAGGTATAGACCTGCGCAAGGTTGGCAGCGGCACTGTTGGGGCCTCCAACGTTTGGTACAACGTGGGTCATGCGTGGATTTTCCCGGTGAGCATTTTCGATGTGTTCGTGAAAGGGATGACTCCAGCCCTTCTAGCGCGTGCTCTCGATCTCGGCTTGGACGTGCAGGTAGCGGGGTCATTGCTCGCTGTCGCCGGGCATAATTGGCCCGTGTATTTAAGGTTCCAGGGCGGAAGGGGCATCGCACCGACAGTCGGTATGCTTCTAGCTATGGGGCGCCTAGAGTTAGCGGTTTTCATGGTGATGTCGACTGCTGGGTGGCAACTTACGCAGTCATCAGCGGTGTGGGTGTTACTAGGGTTTGGCTCGCTGCCGCTAGTTTCGCTGTGGTTGGGCCGTCCTGTCGAAATCGTTGGCCTGATGGTGGGGGTAGTTCTGATCACCGTAGCGAAGCGACTCGCATCCAATTCCTTGAGGAGCCCCGGGGTAGCGTTCCTTCAGCTGATGCGGAATCGATTGTTTTTCGATCGCGACATTGCCGATCATGATGCCTGGGTACGGCGCAACACGAATTCCGTATAAGCAACAACGGGCACCTAATCGGCGAAAGCAACGCTCTGCGGGCTTCTAAAAGGATCTATGGCGACAGCAACGTGCCATTGGCACTCAGGTAGAGAAACAGGGCTGCGATGCAGTAGGTGCGGCAAGTCCGTCTGCGTGGAGTGCGTGCGCGAACACCCAGTGGGCATCCAGTGCAAGGGGTGCGCCAAGGAGGCGCTCTTGCCAATGTTTCAGGTGTCGCGCGAGTACTACGTCAAAGGCATTGCGGCGGCGGCGGTGGCAGGGCTGGCGGGGGCGATCGCGTTGGAAGTGGTGCTTCGCTTTATCCCTGGTGGTGGGTTTCTATTCTTCTTCGTAATGGCCGGGCTCGGGTACGCGATCGGCGAGGGTGTAGGATGTGCGGTTAATCGTCGTAGGGGGCGCCATTACCAGTACATGGCGATCGGAGGAGTACTGCTGGCGACCGCGCCAATCGCGCTCATCAGCCTATTCGTATTACCTATTGGGGCTCTGGTGAATCTGATCGGCGTTGGTATCGCGCTCAGCGTTGCTTGGCAACGCCGCGCAACCTAGGCAGGCAGGGTTTTCTCAGCGCTCGTATTGCTGCCGCTTGGTAGCGAGCGAGCAAGTGTGAAGGCGCAGGTGCAGTCAACGGCTAGTGCTAGTAAACTATCTCCGAGCGCGGGCGTAGCTCAGTGGTAGAGCTTCTGCTTCCCAAGCAGACGGCCGTGGGTTCGATCCCCATCGCCCGCTCCATTTTCCCTTTGACTGGGTACTCACGCTAGGGCTCCTTTGAGCTATGGGCGACGAGCCGGTTTTTACTTCCAATATCTGTGCACCATTTATTCAGAAGGATTGTTCCACGCACGTGACAGAACAGCACCACAGCGGCTTCGTGGCTATCGTAGGGCGGGCAAATGTCGGCAAGTCCACGCTCATGAATGCACTGATAGGCCAGAAGCTCTCGATTGTTAGCCCGAAGCCACACACGACGCGGCACAAATTGCTGGGAGTGTTGAATGGCGAGTCTTTCCAGGTGGCGCTCCTAGACACTCCCGGTTTTCTCCGCAATGGCCGTGACCAGCTCGACGCGGCTATGTCCCGGCAGATGGTGTCGGCGCTTAGCGATGCGGATCTGGCGTTGCTGGTGGTGGAGCCGCGAATGCCGGGGGATGTCGAGACAACGCTGATGGAGCAGTTGGCGAAGGCCAACACTCCCACCATTCTGGTGATGAACAAGATCGATACTGTCGCAAAATTCAAACTGCTTCCTATCATGCAGCACTACTACGACACATCTCTGTTCCGTGAGATAGTGCCTGTCTCCGGGATGGATGGTGAAGGATTAGATACGCTGCTAGAGCAGGTAGTTAGTCATTTGCCAGAGCAGGAAGCCATTTTCCCACCGGATATGCTGACCGATCGCTCGATGAATTTCGTGTGCGCCGAGATCATTAGGGAGAAGGTGTTCCTGTTATACCAGCAGGAGATTCCGTACGATGTTGCGGTGGAGATTGACGAGTACACCGAGCGAGATGGAACGCAACCTGACCTGATCAGGGCGACAATTTACGTGGATAAGCCTTCCCAGAAGCAATTACTGATTGGCACTGGCGGCCAGGCTTTAAAAGAAGTTGGCACGCTCGCTCGCGAGGAAGTAGTGGCGATCGTTGAGCGGCCTGTATTTCTAGAGCTATGGGTCAAAGTGAATCCGAAATGGCGCCGCAAGGCGGGGTTCATTCAGCGCACGCTTTAACGAACACCGTCAGGCGTGGCCGAATTCTTACCTTCCATTCACTACAGGTCGCCTGCCCTAGACATAATCTCGATTATGATTAATCTCCGCACTCCTTCTCTCTACTTGCGCAGGGCTAGTGCCCTCGATTAACGCAACGCTCGCTGGAAATTGACTCGCTCATTCTCCCTACCCTTGATGTTATTGAAGGTGTAGCGATGCTTTTCATTCCAGCGGTACAGGGTGCGACAGGATTGGAAGTCAGAGTTTCATCGTGCCGACGCTGGTCGTGCCGCTGGGCACCAAACGGAGAATGGGTGCCCATTCTCCGTTTGGTCTCGTTCTCCGCTAGCTCCGG
>Ga0302134_10000703_pt1 | contig 15030 bp, 14 predicted proteins | sample CB9_SCM_MG_FD_203123 | JGI IMG/M metagenome (GOLD analysis project Ga0302134, IMG submission 203123) | Marine microbial communities from Western Arctic Ocean, Canada - CB9_SCM | ecosystem: Environmental > Aquatic > Marine > Oceanic | place: Canada: Western Arctic Ocean | collected 2017-09-19
GCGGGTTTGCAACCCGCGGCAAACTTGGTACATGATTCAAAAACGCGCAAAACCTCGCGAAATCAAAAATTTGGGGCCGTGGTGCGACTGAAAACCAGCCTGATTTTCACGATTCTGCGCCATCGTGCAACTTCAAACTTGAATCTTCCCGATAGCTACCTCAGGCTGCGCCCGCCGCCCCGCTCAATCGGGGCAGGTAAAGCAAGTTCCCATGAAAGCAATCCTCGCACTCGAAGACGGACGCACATTTGAAGGTGAAGCCTTTGGACATACTGGAACCACCACTGGAGAGGCCTGTTTCAACACCTCCATGACTGGTTATCAGGAGATTATCACCGACCCCTCCTACCGTGGTCAAATTGTTGCGATGACCTACCCATTGATTGGTAATTACGGAGTCAGCCCCGAGGACGCCGAATCCAGCCAACCACACATCCGTGGCCTTGTCATCGGAGAGCTCTCCCCCATCGCATCAAACTGGCGCTCCCGTCAGTCTCTGCCCGATTACTTTTCCGAGCATCAAGTCATCGGCATCGAAGGTATCGATACCCGTGCGCTCACCAAGCATCTACGCTCAGCCGGTGCCATGCGTTCATGTATATCTACAGAACTATCCGCTGAAGATGCCGTCAAGGCCGCCCAAGAGTCTACGCCAATGGCCGGATCTGATTTTGTTCAAGAAGTCTCCACCCCCGAAACCCACCTCTGGGAAGGCGAGTCCCGCGAGTGGACCATCCCTAACGTCTGCACCGGACAAATAGGAAACTACATCGAACTTCCCGAGGTGAAGTACAACATCGTCGCATACGACTTTGGTATCAAGTGGGACATCCTCCGCCACCTCCGCCAAGGTGGCTTCAATGTCACTCTAGTCAACTCCCGCACACCTGCCGAGGAAGTGCTCGCGATGAATCCCGACGGAGTTTTCCTTTCCAATGGCCCTGGCGACCCAGCCGCACTCGATTACATTCACAGCGAAGTGAAAAAGCTGCTCGGCAAGACTCCGATCTTCGGAATCTGTCTCGGACACCAGATCCTCACCCACGCATTTGGTGGAACAACCTACAAACTCAAGTTCGGTCACCGCGGTGGTAACCAACCTGTTAAGGACCTGCGCACGGGGAAAATTTCCATCACCGCGCAGAACCACGGTTTTGCATCAGATCCCGATTCACTTCCCGATAGCGTCGAGGTCACACACGTCAACCTGAACGACCAGACTGTGGAAGGCTTCCGCCACAAGGAACTTCCCGCATTCTCTGTCCAGTATCACCCAGAGGCGGCTCCCGGCCCGAACGATGCCACCTATTTCTTCGCAGAGTTTGCGGAGCTTATCGAAGCCAATCGCTAAGCAGCAATCTACTTGCTACCTGCTACTCGCTACAAAAAAAATTCTATGAATACCATCATTTGCGGTCTCCAATGGGGAGACGAAGGAAAAGGCAAAATCGTTGACTATCTCACCGAGACAGCTGACGTCGTTGCACGCGGCCAAGGTGGCAATAATGCCGGCCATACCGTCATCGCTAACAACACAAAATACGTCCTCCACCTCATCCCCTCCGGCATTCTCTGGGAAGGCAAGACCTGTATCATCGGTAATGGTGTTGTGATGGATCCAGTTGGACTCTGTAAGGAAATCGTCGAACTCGAGGAGGCTGGTATTCCAGTTCCTCCGGAAAAACTTCTCATCTCCGACCGCGCTCACATCGTACTCCCGTACCACTGTGAGCTCGATGCTGCACGCGAAGCCGCTCTCGGCAAAAACAAGATCGGCACTACCAAGCGAGGTATCGGACCTACATACGCTGACAAAGCTAACCGAATCGGTCTCCGTCTCGCTGACATGCTCGATGAAGCCACCGCTCGCGAGTTGATTGAAATCCGCCTCGCTGATGCCAACCAAACTTTAGAAAAGCACAGCCTGCCCACTTTTACGGTCGACCAAGTCTGGGAATACGTCGCTCCTGCGATTGAACGCCTCCGCCCACACGTCACTAACACCATCCCCGCCCTTCACAAGGCTTGGAAAGATGGCAAGACCATCCTCTTTGAAGGTGCTCAGGGATCCTTCCTCGATGTCGACTTCGGCACCTACCCATTTGTTACCTCATCGAATACAACATCCGGTGGTGCTTGCACAGGCTCCGGCCTGCCACCCACAGCCATCGACCGCGTCGTCGGCGTCTGCAAAGCCTACACCACCCGTGTTGGTTCAGGTCCATTCATTACCGAAAACGATGACATCTCCGCCTACTTCCACGCCCGTGGCATGGAGTTCGGAGCTACCACAGGCCGACCCCGCCGCTGCGGTTGGCTCGATATGGTTCTGATCCGTTACGCCTGTATGGTCAATGGGGTCACCGACCTCGCTGTCACCATCGTCGATGGTCTCGACGAGCGCGAAAACATTAAAGTCTGCGTCGCTTACGAGATCGATGGCGAACGCCACGACTTCCCACCAGCCAATCGCGCTGCCTGGGACAAAGCTCAACCAGTTTACGAAGAACTTCCTGGCTGGCAGGCCGATACCACCAGCGCCCGCACCTGGGACGATCTTCCAGAAAACGCCCGCGCCTACCTCACTCGCCTCGGCGAGCTTGCAGGAGCCCCCGTCACCTACATCGGTAACGGCCCCAAGCGCGAGCAGACGATTGAGGTTTAATACAAAGCGGTTTTCAAAATCGTAAATCAAATTCCGTTCTTACAATCAGGGTCGCCATTAATAATGGCGGCCCTTTTTAATGACTGTCATCATACGATCACGATGATGACATCAACACCAAACAGTATCTTTTCATGGAATTCAACACTCAGTGGTGAAGGCCATCGCGCAGAGCTCAATTTCAATTTGATGAGCGAGCAAGGTAGCATCTCGCTGAATGGAAAATACTATTCCGTCAACAAGCACGGTATATTCAGTGAAAAATAGACCTTATCCGATCAATCTAGATCACTTGTGTCTGCCAAAAAACTTTCTGCATTCATGCGAACTTTTACGATTTCAAGTCCTACAGGAACTTACACCTTGGAGGCTAGATCGGCTATGGGGAGATCCATGGTTCTTCGAGGTAATCGCGGCCAAACAACAATTGCCCCGGATCACATCTTTACTCGGCGGGCATCACTCAGTGGTACATTGCCTGATATCGAAACTACCTGTCTTGCAATGTGGTTAACGCTTCTGACCTGGCACAGAAGTAGAAGCAGTAGCAATGGAGGAGGAGGAAACTAATCTGATCGAGTCACGGAGCTAAGCGCTCGATTCTCCAGCCGCCCTCTTCCCTTGTGTAGAGAAATCGATCATGCACGCGGCCTTTGCCTCCCTGCCAGAACTCAATACGTTCGGGTCTGACACGGTAACCGCCCCAGAAGCTCGGGAGTGGCACATCGCCGCCTTTGAACTTGGCTTTGAGTTCTGCCATTTTATTGAGTAGCAGGGCGCGGGAATCGATGACACTGGACTGATCAGATACCCAAGCACCGATCTGGCTTTCGCGTGGGCGTGATGCGAAGTATTTGAGGGACTCGGCTGCGCTGACTTTTTCAACGCTTCCCTCGATACGCACCTGCCGCTCTAACTGGAGCCAGGGAAATAAGAGAGACGCTTTGGGAATGGTCGCCATTTCCTTCGCCTTGGCGCTGCCGTAGTTGGTGTAGAAAACAAATCCATTTTCATCGAAAAACTTCATCAGAACGGTGCGCGCAGCGGGGCAACCGTCGAGCCCGATCGTAGAAAGCGTCAGGGCATTCGGTTCGTGGAGCTCCACCTCCCGGGCTTCGGCAAACCATTGCTCAAACTGGAGAAATGGACTATCCGCCATCTCGGCACGATGCATCTCACGGCTACCATACTCTTCACGCATGGCGGCGATTTCCTCACGACTCTTTGACATGCTACTTATTTAAAGCTCCAAACACCAAATTCCCAATACAAAATTCTCAAATCACGGTTTATCGTCCACCCAGATTATCAATGGTCTGGAAGATCGCGGTGATCATGAGGTAGGCCATGGTGCCGATGAGTAGGGCCATGACAACTAAAACGACGGGCATGATAAGCTCCATCACACGGGCGAGGCTTTTGTTGAGCTCGGTATCGTATCGTTCTGCGGCACGCCTCAGGGAGTTATCAAGTTTACCGGTTTTCTCACCGACGGAAACCATATCGATCAGCAGAGGTGGAAAAATACCGGAATTAATCAATGAACGGGAGAAAGATCGACCATCGCCTACCATCTCGATCACCTTGTCCATATGACCGCGAATATGAAGATTTTGAGTGGCATCACGTGCCAGCTCTAACGACCGTAGAAGTGGCAGGCCGTTACCTACAAGGTTAGCAAGGGTTTCGAGAAACTGCACATAGAAACGCGACTCGATCACCTTCCCGATCAGAGGGAGTTTTAATTTTATCCGATCCCAGGTAAGCCTATTTGACTCCGCATCTTTCCAGGCTTTGAAAATAAGTGATCCCCCGACGATTGTGAGGATCAGAACCAGCCACCATTCTTGAAAAAAGTTACTAGCACCAATCAGGATTTTAGCTCCTAGAGGGATTTTCCCTCCGGGAGTGCTAGAGATGAGATCAGTCAGCTGAGGAATAAGTTTAGTAACAAAGATGATGCCTACACCAATACCAGCCAATACAAGAAAGGCAGGGTAAATAAGGGCCAGGGTAACTTTGCTTTGAAGTTCTTGCAAGGTCTTCAGGTAATGGGCCTGACGTTGGAGAATGGTGTCCAATGCTCCACTCGCCTCACCTGCTGCGGCCAGACTGCAATAAAGGGGACCAAAACTATCACTGGTCTTTTTTAGAGCGACAGAAAAGCTACCACCGTCGCGCACAAACTGCCTAACTTCGCGTGATACGTCCTTGAGTGATCCGAGTTCCTCCCGGCCTTCCATCGATTTCAAAGCCGGCTCAAGCTGCAGACCAGCTCCTAACATTTCACTAAGCTCCTCAGTAAACATGACGACCTCTGAGCGCTTGAGTTTAAGCAGGCCATTGGCATCGCGTGGCGTACTTTTGCTCTCGGATTTTGCCTTGGGAGCTAAACCAGACTGGCCAGATTGCCCTGGTTTTTCTGAGGCCTTGGATCCGGGTTTAGATTCTGTTGAAGACGGCTTCAAAGCTGAGCTTTCAGTGAGATTCACTGGTTGTAGACCTCGCTTACCAAGTAATCTCAGCGCCTCGGGACGGTCATCCGCTGTAATTTCGCCGTTACTAACGGCTCCATTTTTCCCCAGCGCTTTGTAAGTAAATACCCCCATGAATGATCAGTTAATACGTGTAACAGATGAACGAACTAGCAGAGTTCTGCACTGGTGACGGAGATAACCTCTTCAAGAGTTGTCTGTCCGGAGAAACATTTATACCAACCATACTCACGCATCGCCACGTATCCGTCTTTATAGGACTGCTCAAGCAGCTTGCGGTTGTCTTCGCCCTTGACGATGAGATTCTGCATTTCCTCAGTGAGGAGAACGACTTCGTAAATGGCGAGTCGACCGCTAAAGCCAGTATTCCGGCAACGATCACAGCCCACAGCATCGTAACACTGGCCGGTGATGTGGTCAGGTATTTCCATCTCCTTCCGCTGGTGCGCGGTGAGATCGTGAGGAGTTTTACAGTGAGGGCACAAGCGGCGCACAAGACGCTGCGCTAGGAATGCCCTAACGGAGGCTGAGAGTAAGAAAGGTTCCACTCCCATATCGATGAGTCGACTAATACCGCCTATGGCATCGTTGGTGTGGAGGGTGCTGAATACTAAGTGACCTGTTAGCGATGCTCTGATTGCGATCTCAGCCGTTTCCAAATCACGAATCTCTCCAATCATGACAATATTCGGGTCAGCCCGGAGAATAGAGCGCAGACCACTGGCAAAGGTGAGACCGATCTCAGACTTCACTGCGATCTGCATCACGCCGGAAAGTTTATTCTCCACCGGATCCTCAATCGTAACAATACGAGTATCCGGAGAGTTCACGGCACTGAGGAAAGAATAGAGGCTGGTGGACTTACCAGAACCAGTGGGACCTGTAATCAGACAGATGCCGTTGGTAAGCTTCAGAAGTTGATTAATTTTTTCCTCTACAAAGGGTTCCAACTGAAGCTTGGAAATGGTGAATTTTTCCTGGTTCAGAAGACGGAGGCTGACGCTTTCGCCCTCGACCGTCGGCACGGTAGCAACGCGAACGTCGATGGTTCCGCCCTCAAACTGAAGGTTAATACGTCCATCTTGAGGCAGACGGCGTTCGGCGATATCGAGATGCGCCATGATCTTGAGACGGGCGATCACGGAGCTTTGCAGAGCCTTGATGTTATCGGGAACCGTGACATCGATCAGTAGGCCGTCGATACGGTAGCGAATACGCAGATTATCATGCAGTGGCTCGACGTGAATATCGGTGGCCCGCTGCTGGAGTGCTTCACGGATGATTTGGTTGACGAATTTGACCACGCTGGCCTCCTCGTCCTCATCGGCATCAATGACATTTGCCTCATCCGCGTGTTCTAAATTATCAAAATCGAGGTCTCGACCTTCGAGAATCTGCTCAAAGGTATCCGCACCCACACCGTAGAGTTTCCTCAACGATTCGTGAATACGTCGGCGTGATGCCATTTTCCAAATAATGGGAAGCTCAATCTGCTGCGTAGCCGCTTGGCGGCCCACGAGGTTCAGTGGGTCATAGGTCAGCAAAACAAGACTTTGATTCCCCTCCTCTCCTTCAAGCTCCATCGGTAATAAGCGGTAGGCAAGAGCGACACGTGGACCGCACGCAGCACGCAAAGGCTCCACCTTTTCAAAGTCAGGGATGCTCGCAACCCATTCCATACCGCTTTTTGCAGCCAGGGCAGCAAGATACGGCTCCTCATCAATTGTGCCCGAATCTAGGACATCTTCGATAGGAGAACGTTGCTGCTCGGCAGCCGTCTTTACGACGTCGGCAAGGGCTTCGAGGTCTTCACAGCCGCTTTCGCGGGCAGGTGCAATTAGTAGGTCAGTCATTCATGGATGGGCGGTTATCGCCTTACGTGGTGATCACTATTCATTTAAACGCCAGAAAGGCAATATTCTGTCTCTTTAAATCCCTTGATTTGACAGTAAGTTGCGGTCGGATTTCATTTTCTGGGGAAAAAGTACCTATTTCCCACGTAATCACCCCATGTTATCGTATTTCAAACTGGTGATCATCGTCCTGTTAGGCGCTATCATCACGTCCCCAACACATGGCCAGAATCATTACCCGAACCAAAGAGAGTTCGCTCCGGGGAAATGCGGTATCGAGATTGGGCCTGATCTCAGAGAGCTTCCTGCCCCTGCGTAAAACTGAAGAAGGTTTAAGCTTCGATCTCCTCGCCTCCCACATGGAAACCGATTTTTCGCCGAGGTTTTTCCTCTTGAATTTTGCGTGTGTAGCACACCACCTGGAAACTCGATTGATGACTTATAAACATGCAGGACGAGCCGTTGAGATTCCCTTCAACCACCACACTGGAGTGACCGTCCTCGCCCAGTGAGTGAACCTCCACGGCATCACCATTGCACATGAGGGCAAAAATCGCAGGCTCCTCATCCTCGGGAAGCCCTTCACGCCATTTGCTGACACGGACCGCCAATCGACGGATAAATTCCCCTGAAGATTCAAAGCGATGTTTCTGCTCGTCCGGCATGCTGGCGAGAATCTCTTGGACATTCGGCATTCCGGTGGCACCGGGAAGAGTCAAATACGGGCGGCGGAGGTAGGCGTCATCAGACATAGGCTCTTTTTACCCCAGCATGAAAAAATGGCACGTACGTTTTTGGGAAATCCTGATAGGCTCGACTATGAGGTGGCCTTTTCCACCACCGCGTAGGCGTTGTGATTGTGGATTGACTCATAGTTCTCAGCTTCAACCTTATACCAAATGATATTTTCCTGAGCGTTCGAGCGAGCAGCGATGTTGCGCACCAGATCCTCAACAAATACTGGATTATCATAGGCTCGCTCGGTCACGGCCTTTTCATCCGGACGCTTCAGCAGACTATAGAGTTCGCAACTTGCAGATGACTCCACAAGATCGATAAGATCCTCGATCCAGATGGGCTCTTTGAACTTAACAGAATAGGTTACCGTGCCTCGTTGATTGTGGGCACCTCGATCACTAATTGCCTTAGAACACGGACAGAGCGTAGCTACAGGAACGATTACCGTGAGGATAAAGTCATGCCTACCGTCGATGTCCGACTCTGCCTCAAAAATCACCTCGTAATCCATTATACCGGGCATCTTGGTCACCGGTGCTGACTTGGTACGGAAGAACGGGAACCGAAATTCGACATGTGCCTTCCGGGCCTCGAGTCGACCAAGCAACTCGTTCGGAATAGCTGTCATTTTCCGCACATCGAGACAGTTACCGTGAGAGTTTAGCACTTCTACAAAGCGGCTCATGTGGGTTCCTTTGAAGTGATGGGGAAGGTCCACAGCCAGAGCCGTGGTGGAAACAGTGCGCTGCGTGCTGCCGTCCTTATTTCTAACTTTAAGTGGGAAGCGCAACGCCTTAACGCCTACACGGTCGATGGCGATATTCCGATCGTCAAACTCGTTTTGAGTGTCCTTGAGTTCCTTCATAGTCGAGGGTAGAGGGGTAGCAGCTAACTGAGTAGTAAAAATAGAAAGAAAAAAGCCTGCCCGAAATCAACGGACAGGCTTGGAAAGTGATTTATTCACCTGAGTTGGATTAACCGAGGAGGTTGCATGCGCGGGCACGCTTAATCTCACGGGTTATCTTGCGGTGAAGCTTGGCAGAAACACCCGTCACGCGACGTGGAAGGATCTTACCGGTCTCAGTGGTGAACTTGCTAAGCAGATCGACGTTTTTGTAGTCAACCTCTGCAGCGGGAACGTCATGACGACGGTGCGGCATCGGGCGGTTAGCCTTCCAGAATGAGATACGGCGCTCTTTGTTCTTAGGAGTGGATATTGAGGACATGATAAAAAGTGGTTAATTCAGTGGGTATAAAAAAGCTGTCTAGCGCAACTCACGGTGGAGTGTGCGGCGGCGCAGGAACGGGTTATACTTAATCTTCTCCAGACGACCTGGAGTGTTAAGACTCTTTTTGTTGCGGGTGGAAGTGTAGCGTGAAGTAGGTCTTCCTTCAGCTTTTGCTTCTGTGCATTCGAGGATAATGATGTCGCGGGCCATGGTCTAATATTAGTAAGAAATTGGAGAGAACTGTATGAAAATGATGTGATTTCAGTAAAATCTGTGTCCTTCCCTCAAACGAATCTGAGGTGGGACGGGAGGCGCAAACTACGCATTTCCGCCAGTTGGTCAAGCAGAGAATCCCATCATTTGGGTTTTTTCGTTATTTTTATCGGGTATTACCATTGGAGAAGCCAAATTCGCTCTTTCCATTGTTACGGAGATGGCCGTTTTCCTTTTCCCAGGCAGCCTGGCAATCAACGGTGTATCGGGCGAATGGAATGGCTTCGAGGCGCTCCTTGGGAATACGGTTACCAGACATCTCACAAACACCGTAGACACCGGTCACGGCGCGTGCGATGGCTTGCTCGACTTCACTGAGGGCATCCTGCTCCTTGGCGAGTAGATTGAGGGCGAAATCGCGGTCGTATGAATCACTTCCGGCGTCACCTGTGTGCATACCGCCGCCGCCGGTCTCAATACCATTGGTATTTTTTAACTGATCGTGAGTCACACCATACATGGCGTCGACAATACCATCACGGAGGTCGAGCAGACGCTGATGCTGTTTTTTGGCAAATCCTTTGAGCACAACAGGTTTGAGAGGCGCAGCCTTCTTAGCAACTTTTCTGACAATTGGGGCTGGCTTAGCGGCCTTAGTAGCTTTGGGTGTCGCTTTCTTAACGGCTTTCTTAACGGCTTTCTTGGCAACTTTCTTGGCGACCTTTTTAGGCTGGGAGGCCTTCTTAGCGACTTTTTTGGCTGCCTTTTTAGCAACCTTCTTTGGTGCAGGCTTCTTTTTAGCCGCTTTCTTGGCAACCTTCTTGGCTGCTTTTTTAGCTACCTTTTTAGCTACCTTTTTAGCCGCCTTCTTGGCCACTTTCTTTACAGATTTTTTAGCTGCTTTTTTCGTAACCTTCTTGGGAGAGGCTTTCTTAGCCACCTTTTTGGTTACTTTTTTGCGTGGAGCTGCTTTTTTAGTAGCTTTTTTGGCTACACGTTTAGCGGCTTTCTTCGTCGTTTTCTTTTTTGCGGCCATAGGTTTAGGTTAACTAGAACTGTTAAAAATTGATCATTGTGAGGCAGCCCAGAGGGCTAATTCTGAGTAAATCTCAATTGAAGGCGGCAATCGCTAATCGCTTTTTCATCTCACTGCAAGCGAAAAGTCCAAGATTTGCACCCTCTCAAAGTCTATACACTAACTCCCTTAACTGCTTACGATGAGTAGATCACCCCTCATCGAGACCTCAGTATCTCACTGGCCCTTTCGGGCTTCGTATTTCTTTTTCTGAAGTAATACCCATGCCTGATCAGCATCCGATAGCTTTCTAAAGGACGTTGTGCCACGTTTTCCATCGGGATCAATCAAAGTCACACTCCCAGGGTTAAAGTGATAGAGCTTAGCGAAAGTCTTCCTACCATCTCGGCTCGTCCACAGCCGGTAACCACGACGTTCATATTTCTCCCGCCATTTCCCGTAGCCTTCCTCAGCTTTGACCACAGCTTGTTTCAACCGCGCCCAGTAGTAATCAGAAGTACCCTTTTTGTAACCCCGGTAACGGGCATGCACTTCACCTCCTGGCATGAGGAGCAAGACTGTAGGATGTCCATGAACAGCGAAGCGTTTCTTCAATTGCTTTACGTATTTGGATTTTCGCACGCCAAGGTCCGAATGCTTCTCCTTGGCTGGGACCGTCGCATCAACCCTCAGGCGAACCAGCTTTTCGGTAGTCCAGCCCTCGAACTCAGATTTTGAAAATAATTCCTCACTTAGAATTCGGCAAAGTCGACTATGCATGGAATCAGTGAACCAGATCATCATCGGTTTTCCATTCTGTCGAGCCTGCTGGGCTGCTACTTGGTAGCTCATATGCCAGCTTTTGTTTTCAGGCTGTTTCCAGAGTTGCTCAAGACCTCCACCTATGGCTTCATCAGGATTTTCAGGCGCCCACACAATATCCTCGTCTCTTGTAATACCGGCTCCACTAATAGGTGAACCCCCTCGAGCTCCTCCACCTGCAACTGACGCCACTCCTGCCGCAGCTGCCGTGGCCCCGCCAAATCCACCAATGCGGCCACCTGCTCTCGTATAAGCACCCAGACCGTAAGGGTCATCATCTTTCTTATTTGCTCCCCCCATCTTTGTGCCCCCCATCTTTGTGCCCCCCAAAATGGAACAGGACACCAACGACAAACAACCAAGCCCCGTTAGCGTTAGCAGAGCGACAGATGATAGTTTCCAGTCCATATCCCCATGCTTCATGAGCACTAGCCGCTTGGCAACTCACAAGTTGAAGAACTTCATTTGGCACGATTAAAACAATCGGCTGAAAAACCTTCGAACCTCATCTTGACAGATCGTCCAATTTCTTCGAAGTATCTCTACAGCGTCACCTATGCCCGATTCATCAGATTCCCCCATCCATCTCGAGGGTCAGCTCTTGTTGGCAGATCCCTCGTTGCGCGATGGTATCTTCAATAAAAGCGTCGTCCTCCTGGCTGAGCACAATAACGAAGATGGAGCCTACGGACTGATACTTAATCACCCAACCGGTCAGGCTGTAGGAGACTTGCTGACGAGCCAAGAGTTCGTAGCATTAAAAAACATCCCCGTTCACCTGGGCGGCCCCGTGGGTCAGGAACATCTCACTTTTGCTGCTTTTTGGACGAAGGAAAACACCAAGCTCAAGTTCGCCACACGGATATCAGCCCATGAAGCCATCAAACGCACTCACCAACCTGGCACGCTGGTTCGTGCCTTTGCAGGATACTCTGGCTGGACTCCAGGCCAGCTCGAGGGTGAACTGCGAAAGAGTTCATGGATTCCGACCCTACCTACTCCAAGCATCCTCGCTAGCCACCACGAAAAGGATTTGTGGGCAGATTTACTGAGAAGTATCTCTCCCTATCATCAAATTCTAGCCGAGGCTCCCGATGATATTTACGTCAACTAGTCTAGTATTTTTTCCAGAGAGAGGGCATAAACAGCACCAAGATCGCGTAAAGTTCCAGACGTCCAAGGATCATCAGCAGTGATAGGAAAATTTTGGTCACTGGCAGTAAATGAGCAAAGTTCTCCGCCGGCCCCACAGAGCCAAATCCTGGTCCGATATTTGCAATCGTGGCAATCACCGAACCGAAGGCACTGATCATGTCCATGCCATGGGTCACTTCTAACAATGACACTACAAAGCAAGACGCGATAAAGATAAATACGAACAATGCGAGGAATACTATTGTCTGTAATCGCTCCGACTCGCCTAACGAGTTACCGTTGACATGCATGCGGAACACCTGACTTGGGCGAAACGCTCGGACAATCTCAAAGCGTGCCGTTTTCAATAATACAATAAAGCGGCTCACCTTGACTCCGCCAGACGTCGAACCCGAGCAGCCACCCAAGATCATCAGAGCTGCCAGAAGCACCAATGTATCGCCCGGCCAGGCGGCATAGTCCACCGTGCTGTATCCCGTGGTCGAGAATACCGACAACACATTGAACCAGCTGTGACGAAGCGCGGTGAGGAAATCCATCGGCTCCTCTCCTCCTATTTCCGTCAGATTCCATGCAATGATTAGCGAAGCAGCCACAAAAATCAGAACAAAAAGTCTCCCCTCTTCCTCGGCCCTCAAGCGCTGCCATCGTTTGCGCAGCACTACCACCCATACAAGAAAGCTGATACTACAGATGATCATAAAAAAGCTAAGCCAGAGTTCGATCATCCAGCCGTTCCCCCAAGATGAGTAATAGCCAATACTCTGATTATGCGGACTAAAACCACCAGTGGATACTACGGTAAACGCATGTGAGATCGCGTTGTAAGGGGTCAACCCGAGGCCTATCAACCCACAGATACAAATTAAAGTAACGCAAAGATACAGCTTCCAGAGCGTCATCGCAGTGTCCCGAATACGCGCCGTGTAGGCCTCGCCAGTCTGAAAGGAAGATTCGTTGCGGAACAGCGATTTAGATCCCATACCCAGATAGGAGAGCAACGCGACAAATAGCACGAGGATACCCATACCACCCAACCATTGGGTCACCGACCGCCACATGAGGATCCCCCTCGGCCACGACTCAATATCATTGCCTTTAGTAGGATCTGTTCCCATCACCGTCGACCCAGTCGTGGTAAAGCCGGACACCGACTCAAAAAACGCATCTGCAAATTCCATACGTGGCTCGCCAAGCATATACGGCAGACTGCCAACCATTCCACAAAGGATCCACCCCAGCCCCACGACTGCGATTCCTTCTCGGCGCGGTACGCGATCAATTTTTCCGATCCCGCAAACCATCAGCAGAACTCCGCCCAAAAAAACGATACTTGAAGATAAGAAGAGAGAATACACAGCCTCCGACTCCCCAGCCACAGGGTCAAGTACGGCAAACACGCCGCATGCTGCCATAGCTACGCTGGTCAGGATCAGCAACGCGCCGAGGAACTTGGCTAGAATACGGTAATTCATCGTGCAGATAGAGTGTTAGCGAACTAGTTTGAGAAATTTCTTACGCACCTTAGGAGCCACCATCGCATAGAGCGTATCACCTGGCTGCAGAATATCTTCCGGTCCAGGAACGATTGCATGAAGCCCACGCATTCGGGCAACTAACACGCAACCTTCTGGCCAGTCGATTTCCGAGACCATGTGCTCGGCGGCAATGGAGGCCTTAGCCACCTCAGTCTCAATGACTTCCCCTGCCCCCATTTTCTTAACGGTATGATATTGATCCGATGTCAGGAAACGCTCAAGTTCTCGGCGGGTCGCTTCGCGAGGACTCACAGCAGCCAAGACACCGAAGTGACGACCACTGGCACTAATAGCATTCGCGTAATCCGCCCGGTGAATCAAGGTCAGGCAGTTTTTTGTGCCCAGATTATTAGCCTGAAGACAGGTCATGACGTTATCCGCATCACTACCACTGGTGGCAATAAAGAAATCGGCATCACCGACCTGCTCCTCTTCTAGCTCGGAGAGCACCGTTCCATCGATGTTAATTACTGTGGTATCAGACAATAGACCTGTTAGCTCCTGACAACGAGCTCGATCCTTCTCGATGATACGCACCTTGCACTGAAAACTTTCTAACATTTGAGCCAAGGAAAAGCCATACTCGCCACCGCTGAATATCACAACACGAAGCTCCTCTTCATTGCCACCTCCCTTTTGAAGTCGAGTTGACAATTTACGTAGTTTGTTAGGTTCACCAAAAATCGTTACGACGTCACCTACGCTCAATGCGTCTTCGGCAGATGGAACAAAATGCTCACCACCTCGGGTGATGGATGCCACGCGGGTTCGCTCTGGGGCTTTTAAATCGATTAGCCGCTTACCCACGGCATCACTGCGTTCGCTGACGCGGACCTGCTGAAGTTCGATACGGCCACGCGCGATCTCTTCGACGATTAATGAATCAGGGTTCCTTACAAATTTGGAAAGTTCAATGCCAGCCAATCGCTCAGAGCTAAATACGTGATCAATTCCAAAATGGCTGCGGTAATCAAACAACCACTCTTCACGTTGCAGTGCGGGGCTCACCCGTGCGATCACTTTGGCAGCATCGAGTTTCTTTGCCATCGAAGCCGACATCAGGTTCACCGTGCTGTCGCTGGTCAGTGCGAGGAAAAGCTCACACTCCACCACTCCAGCCTCAAGAAGCACACTAGCACTTGCTCCGCTCCCTGTGATGACCCGACCATCAATCTGCTGCTCGAGCTCCACTGCCACTTGGGCGTTGCACTCAATCACAACGATACTGTGAGACTCACGCGACAGGGAAATCGCTAGATGACGTCCGATTTCTCCGGCTCCGACGATGATGATTTTCATAAAATACA
>Ga0302134_10000705_pt1 | contig 15029 bp, 7 predicted proteins | sample CB9_SCM_MG_FD_203123 | JGI IMG/M metagenome (GOLD analysis project Ga0302134, IMG submission 203123) | Marine microbial communities from Western Arctic Ocean, Canada - CB9_SCM | ecosystem: Environmental > Aquatic > Marine > Oceanic | place: Canada: Western Arctic Ocean | collected 2017-09-19
TAAGCACCGCATGCCCGCACCGCACCGCACCGCACCGCACACTGCTGACGGCCCGTTGTATACCCAACGGGCCGTCGGTAGGTGCCCGCATCACCGGCGTCGACGACGCCACCTTCTCCTCCACGGGTGAGGCATTCAGCTCGATTGGTACGTGGCACGCCTCGTACCACCGCCCGACCGCCCACCAGCCCCATCCTCGCGTGCTCGACTGACCCTCGACCCTAACCCTCGGCGCACAGTCATGCCCAACTCCGAGACCCACCGCGAGCGCGAGCTGCAGTCCGACGATGTCTCGCTCGGTGAGTGCCATGCCCCATGTGCACGTGGCATGCCGGCGCCGCGCTCACTGCTTGGCTCGCCCTCTCGTGTTGCGCAGCCTACGAGTTCGCCAAAAAGTTCCCGGTTCGTGCAGCATACTTAGCCAAGCGATACTGCTTAGCATGCTTACTATACTTGCGTATGGCTGCTGCCCGTTTGGGATCCATGCCCTCGAGTCGCTTATCCTCGGCCGCGAGCCGACGCGCCTCCGTCTCTTCTGCTTGCTTTTCCCGCTTGCGATTCCATGTCTCGCTGCACCGTGGATGCGGCGCTTGCCTGCCATTGCGAACAATGCCGGCCTTGAGCTCCTCCTTGCGCTCACGCCTGCGAGCGAGGTTGCCCTTGCGGCGGAGCACCTCTTCCTTATCTGCTCCCTCTAACTCTGCCTCAAGCTTGCGATCCCACGTGGCTCGCACCTTGGCCACAACCTCTGGGTTGAGCATCGGCGAGCTCTCGCCTCCGGGCGTGCAGTTCAGTCCGTTGCGATAGGTGTCGTGCTCAGCAATGAGCCGCACCTCTTGGTCACTCAGCTCACCCTCCATGCACCATAGCAGTATCTCCTTCTTGAGTGCATCCCAACCCCACTTGCGAATTGAATTGCCAAGCGCCGGGCATCCCTGGCCACGCCGCGCATCGTCTTTATGGCCTTGCCACCGCTCGATATGATCATGCGCTTGGCCAACATACCCATTGTCTGATGGATCTGTGAGCTTGTAGATGCATGGTCCACGACGCTTACCCCTGTGATTGTCGTATTTCTTCTTGCGCGCAGGGCTACACTTCCCAGAATCTTTCTGAGAGTAAACGGCCGTGCCCTCGACCCCGCCGCTTCCTTGCTCAATGTCGGTCTCGTAGCTGACGCCTGTCGTCTGCGTGCTCAGAGGGAGTTCATGAGGTTTCGCAGCGCCGCTTTGTGCTTGTGGCCGCTGACCATCCGATAGTGAGCGCAATCTCTGAGAATGGTTCGACGATTCGGTCGAACGATCTGCGCATTCGACACCAGCCGAGTCCCCGCTCACGCCTATGTTACCGTCACTGTGCTCACAGCCGACAAATTGCAGATGGGGGAGATTAGCATGATGCCCGAGGGCCTCGTCAAGGTGATAAGCCCCACGTGCCGCCCTGTTCTTCAGAGGCCCAACCCCGATCGACGGCGAGGCTGACCGCTTGCTCGTGTGTCTCGTTTTCAGATCGGGCAAACCCTCTACGAGTCCATCCTGCCCCGTACGTTGCGCTCCCTTCTTGAAAAAGCCTCTGCTCTTGAACCAATCGCGCATTGACGGTTTGAATGTGTCGCTCATGCTCGCAGTCGTGAAGACCCAGGTCGAGTCTCAAATCAAAGGTCCGTGTCACACCACCCTTAGCGCAAGGGACCCTGCCGGGGGTGTCACTTGGTACTGACACCACTGTCCTCTCCCCCCGTTCAGTGCGCGACCTCTCGAGGGCCCAGGTCGCCATCCAGCCGGCCGAGTTCGCCAGCTGGTCCGAGGCGCGCAACGGTGAGCCGTGACTGACGTCCATAGTTTGCCCATGCGTCGCCTTGGAATGAGACTGACCTTGCTTGTGTGTTGCTGTGCTCGCAGAGCTGATGGTCGAGGCCAAGGTACGCTGCTCGCGCACCCTTGTGAAGGTGCCCCCATCTGACCCCCACCGCCCCCGTGTTCACAGCGCCCGCTCAAAGCACAGCTCACCGCCGAGGTGTCCGCCGCGTCCAGCGACGGCGAGGCCGCCCAGATCAGATGCGCATTCGATCAGCGCGAGAAGGCTCTTGAACACGAGATCGACCACCGCCCGCTCGAGATGCACATGGAGATGGAGATCGCCTACAACTTCCTATCTAAGTGAGCGCGCTCCTAGCCAACCCGGGCCACTCGACGAGCGCACTCGAGCCGGCCGACAAACAACCGCGCACAAAAACTCTCTCTCTCTCTCTCTTAGTAATGTTACCGTTCCATGAGCGCGTACCGGGGCACAGTGGGGACCGCAAGGGTGTGTGTTCCTACTAGGGGTGGTATCTGTTGAAAAAGGCGTTAGCCCAAAGCTCTCGATCTCCAAACAAAGTTTCATGTGGCGCTCTCCATGGCGGCGTCGAGGGCCGCGCCGACCCGAGGGGGCGGCCGGCACCACGTGGGTGGCCGCCTCGCGCGCGGCCGACATGTCGGCCGCAAACTTCTTCAGGGCGGTCGCTCTGGCGCGCGCCTCCTTGGCCAGGCGTTCGGCATGCTCCGACTCCTGCTTGGCGTCAAAGCGATCCGAGCGGATCCCGCGCTTCTCGCGCTCCTCGTGATCCTTCAAAGACGCCTACTACGGCCAGAACACCAACATGCTCCGCAAAGCGCTCGTTGCATACTTGCGCTGACGACGTGATCTCATGGATAAGGTTAGTTTGAGAAGCGGTGCGACAGCACCCGCTGCTGTAAACATATTTTTCCCCATGTCATTCTTGACAAGGATATCTGTTAGCCCAGCTGCCCGTGTAACAATAGTGACATTGTAGGAAGAAAGAGAACGAACAATATCTTGGACGATTGACGTGGCACCGATTGCTAGAAGTGCTTGGTCAGTAACGACGTGGGTGTCAGGGTCCATGAGAACCAGGGCATCGGGTGCGTGATAAATGTCCTGCATCTGGAGATTTTCAGCTTTGTGGTTGTCCGCTTCTTCATAGGCAATTGTCAACAACTCTGTCAGATAATCTAGCAATCTCTCATGTGCTACATCATCAACAAGTTGCCTCTTGAGGACCGCATCGACATGGGTGGATGAATTACTCACCAAAAACGAAATAATGCCAAACGCACTAAAAAGCAACATCGCTGTGTACTGGGCAAAAGTGCGTCTCTTTAGAATTGAACTGCCAAGGGGCAAAGGGCGGTTGAGAGTGTCCGTGTCAGATGCCACGTGGACAGGGCCGAAGGACCCTTGCGGGGGTCAAAGGCTGAGAGGGTTCCAACGGACGGGCCTATTATCACCTTGTTGGCAGATTTGGGTTTTGTGACGATACCCTCATCACGGTTATGGTGAACCTCATCACGGCGTCGGCGCTTGCCTTTAGATTCCCGCCAAAGCCACGTGCAAGTCCCCTGAGAATCTCCGGAGACGGTCCCATGTGTCCCCGGAGACCGTCTCAGGGCCCCCGAAGCATCCCCGGATACAGACAGGCTCGACCCCCATGCTCTCTCTCTTTCTGGGAACAGCCATACCAATGCCCCACTACCCCATACTCTGTGTCTCTCTCGCTCTCTCGCTTCCCAGCGGCGGACCCAGACTGAACCATAGCGCGTGTGTAACCCTAACCAAGCATTGTTGCCCTAAACAAAGCGGCGGTAAAAAAGAAGAGAGGACATCTTTGCTTCCGGGGTTGAGCTTGGTCTTGTGCGATAGCCCGGCAGCTGCCCCAAACCAACAGGAGCTTAAGAGTTGAAGCGAGCGGGGCCGTACATGCCCTCGTACAAGGGCTCCGCGTCCATGCCGAACGCGTCGCCACCCGGCACGAAGACGACCGAGATGATGACAAAGTTGAACAGAGCGCCGATGAGCGCAAAGGCGTAGGCCGCCGGGTCTTTGTTGTCGACGGTCATGAAGCTGAGCTTGTACACGCCGAGGATGCCGGCGGCCAGGAAGGGCGCGAGCACGAACGAGCGGAGGAAGGGGAATTCGCCGATGTCCTTAACGCCCTTGCCACCCTCGACGACGCGCGTCGAGCGGCGAAGGAAGACCATGATCACGAGGGAGCCAAAGGTGAAGGCGGGCACGAGCCACGCGATGGTCTTCTGGGAACTGGTGAAGGGAATGTCATCGGCGTTATCGAAGTCGCCGGACGAGATGGCGAGGGCGGAGATGAACTGGACCGACGCGCCGACCGAGGGGAGGAAGGCACGCGGGAGCATTAGCACGTTGAGCTTGGCCGATGTGCAGTAGAGGAGGACCTGAGCGTACGTCTGGAAGATGACCGTGAAGAGCGCGAGCCAGAAGTAGCCCTGCGTCGGCTGCGCCGCCGCGTGCATGAAAGTGTAGTAGCTGCCCACCATACCGTAGACCGTGAGGAAGGTGATGGCGCTGTTGAGCCACGCCATCTTGCGGTACTCCTCCGCCGTGAACCAGGCGGCACCAAACAGAAGGGCGACCACGCCGAGGATGGTCGAGACCGCGCTGAGGACGGCGATGGTGAACGAGGTGTCTGAGATGCCCCCGTAGCACGTGTTGTCCACGGTGGAGTTGCCGTAGCACGATTCGGTGGTGGCGTTCCTCTTGTCCTCCATCGCGCTCTTCGACATGAAGTTCATCGTGGCGCTCAGGACGAGCGCCACCACCCACACGCCCAGGTGGAAGTAAAACTTGAACCGGTCCATCTCGGTCGGGTTGTTGGTCGGGTTGACGACCGTGGGGACCCAATCCGAGGCCAGGACGGTATTGGCAAAGCGCTGGGCCCGGCCCAAGTCACCGGTCTCGGCTCCTTCGGGGTGCTTTGTGTACACCGCGCGCGAAGAGTCCATTTTTTTCTGTATCTGCTGACCTGGTCCCTCGAGGGCGGTGTTGAGTCGGGGCTAGGCTCTGTCCTGCTAACACACTGGGCCATCCACCTTATCTCCAGTCCGGACCGCCTACCGGCTCGACTCGACCACCTCCCACCCCAAGCAGATCTTGGCGTAGTTGACGAGGTGGTGGGGAACACGCCCAACCATCCGTACACGTAGGGAGACCTCTTCGCTGGCGCGGCGCGTGTTGTGTCGGTGTGTCGCCCAGCCATCCTGCTCGAACAGCTTGCCGTGTGTCCTGCCCATGCGCGGCCCAATGTCGACGAGGCGTTCCTCCTCCTCCGTGAGTGGCCGAACGGGAGCCGGAGGCGGCTGTGCGCCCAGCGGCTTCCTTGCGCGCAGCCGCATGTATACGAGCAGCCTCCAGTGTGGACCGCTGGCACTTCCCCTATGGTACACCTCGGCGAGCAGCTGGACCACGTTGAGGCCGGTAGGCACGACGAAGTCGCGCAGCCTCAGCGCCGCCTCGACGGTGCGCTCTCTGTTGGCCCTGTTCAACAGTGCCACCGCGCGATCCACCCATGCCGCGGTGGCGGCATCGACTGCGGAGCGAAAGGCTTGCGATACCTGCCGAAGCGCGGTCCATCGTGCCAGCGCTTCGTGGGCGGGCGTGTAGACGTAGGCGAGCACGAGTGGGTCCAACACGCTGTCGACCGCGTCGGCGGTAAGAAGGTTGAACGGGCACGTCCCATCCGACCGGAGGCGCTTTAGCACGCACGCCGTAGACAAGTGCAGGGGCTTCGTCGGCTTCAGGTCCTCACGCGGCTGCATGAACCGTGCCACCTCATTGGGCTGCGTACTGCCGTAGACGGTCGGCCGCACCGCGGCGAGCACCATGTGCTCACCGTCTGGAATCTCAAGCCCCGGCACGCGGTCGAGCTCGGTCGTACCGGACAGGTCCAGCCACGAGCAGAACGGCCGTTCCCCATCAATCTGGAACCATGGGCAGAAATCGGTGACCAGCCTCGACCCCGACTCGGACGGGCTGTTTGCGAGGTGCTTCCAAAGACCGAAGGCGTCCATGGGCGAGAGCGGCCACAGAAAGCACCTCCCGATACTCTTGAAGGGTGGCCCGGCGGTGCTGTGGATGTTTACGCGCATGCACCACAGGAAGCGGTCTTCGCCGCCGGACGCTAGCACGCGCAGCACCACGACCGGCATGGCGCTCAGCTTCCACGCCTTGAGCAGCAGCATGGCGTTGAAGGCTGAGTGCACGCCGTCGCGGCAGAAGCGGCTCCACATCTCCGCGCGTATGGGGTATGCCACGTTGTAGTCCCGCTCGATCCACCGCTCGTCAATTTTGTAAAGCTTATCGTGCTCGTACACATAATAGGGAGGGTACTTGCTGTCCACTCGAATGGTGGCGGCCATGCGCCACGCGTCCGTGTCACTAGCACCGCGCCACCAAGGACCCTACCCGGGTGCGGGCTAAACGCGCGTTAGATAGGATAGCGTCCATACTGCCACCCCTGGTGCATGGTGGGCGGCAATAACACAATAACACAGCCATGCAGCCGGCCTTCCAAGCCCGATCACGAGGTGTCCATACCCGATTCAACGTCGGTGCCCTTGAGCGCATTGCGCGCAAGCAGGCGAGGGCCTCTGTTCTCGGACGCCTTCTTGAGACGGGCGGCACGCTGGGCCTGGAGTGCTGCCTCCTGCTCGGCCTCTTCCTCATCGACGGTCGAGTACACCGGGCGTTCGACAACGTCCACCCAGTCGTCGCAGCCGCCGTTCTCGTCCTTGCGGTGAACCAGGTTCACCACCTCGCCGTCGCGCAGCTTGAGCGAGGTCTTGTGCATGTTGCAGGTGGGGCAGCGCACCTGGTCGTACGACTCTGCATTGAAGTCGATCGTGCATGTGCACTTGGCGCAGACGCGGTTGTTGTTGCGGGCACAGGCACACTCGGGCAGCGAGGTGGCGAACTGCGTGAGTGGCTTGCGATCGTGGCAGACGACGCACATTGTCTCCGCGGAGCAGTCGGGCAACGGCGCCCAGTCCAACTCGGGCGCACAGTCGAGGCACGCCCATGTGTCCTGGTCGGGCTGATGGGAGTCGCGCTGGCACCACCAGTGGAACCACTTGCCGCACTTGCCGTCGCACTTGGTCACAAAGCCTGGCTCGCCGCAGCAGGCACAGGCGTCGTCGTCCTGTTCCTCGGGGTCCGACTCGCAGTCGACCAGGCGCATGCTGCGCTGGGGAATGGGCTGTCGCGTTTGGGTGCCAAGTGCCGGCGACAGGCGGACGTCCACGGGTTTGGGGGGAGATGGCAGTGGCGGTGGCGCCGGCACCGGTTCCGAGGATCCGGAGCATGAGCCCGAGCCACCGGTGTCGACGTCGCTGTCGGCGTCTCCCTCGGCGTCCTCGGGGTCCGACTCGCCCGCGTGTGGGGTGACGGAGATGGCACCTGGCGGACGCATTCGGGACACACTGGACGGGCGACTTGAAGAAGCAGCACTGGAGCTGTTCAGCGAGCAGATGGACGGTGTGATGGTCGTGGATCTGATGACCCACTTGGCCGCGGTCTCGATTCGTCCGTCGTGCCACAGCATCTGGCTGAAGTTGCCGACGACTTTGGCGGTCGACCCGTCCAGGATGCGCACAGGGCTGGCTAAAACAGCACTGTGCGAGCGGCGCTGCTTGACTCTCCGATCCACCCCGCGAACGCAGAGCTCCCAGAGCGCCTGAAACACATCGAGGTGGACGCACACGTCGAACCACATGTCGATCGAAAGGTTGTGCGACATGAACGCCTTCTTGAGCGAACGGCGCTCGTCCGCCGTCGAGCCGTTCATGGGCTGGTCGTCCAGGCGGAGGACGTCGAGGATTGCGCGCATGTCGCGGTCCTGATGTGCCTTGGCTACCATTGCCGATGCAAGCCGGTTCATCGCCCCGTCGGCCGGAAGGCGCAGGTGCGGTCGAGTGGGGTCGGTCTGCTTCATCTCGGGTATGTCCTTTACGAGTGGTGCATCCGAGCGAATGCCCTCGCGTGCCGTGTGCAACTGCTGTGTCATCGTATCTCTGTCGCGACGCAGGCTGGCGTTCTCGCTACGCAGGCCTTCGCTCACTTCGCGCTGCTGTCGGAGCTCCGTCGCCATCGCCTCGACCTGCCACCGCTGCCGCTTCAGCGCGGCCTTAAGATCGGTCATGCTCATGTTGTCTATGGTGGGGTCGACGCGCTGGCAGACGAGAGCAGTGCTCCCCGGGCGTTCTTGTACGACCATCGCCATGATTATGATGTCTGCCTACCAAGGGCCGTGGGTCGATGTCCGTGTCAGATGGTCTCAGCATAAGGACCCTGGCGGGGGCACTGGATTTTGGGATTGGGTCTAACGGTTGGTTACCGGAAAGGCAAGCTTGTGGTATTCTTAGAAACCATACAGTTAATGATCTTACCACCAACATGCACATGTAACGGACGGCACACATGAGCGGCAACAGCGGCGACAACCACCAAACACCATCACGGACTCTGTCCCTCGGCGCGCTTTCCGGCGCGCTTGTTGGACTCAACGACCGCGGGGCTCAGCGCGGGGTCGGCCGCGCGCTTGCGCTTTGGCGCCTGCGGCGCTGGCGGGCGCATCTTCGCGAGCTCCCCGAGAAACTCAGCGGTGGCGCCCCCCTCCTTGAGCACGCCGACGACGGTGTCAAAGTTGGTGCGATCGAGTTGCTCGATGGAGTTCCAGTGGCCACGCGCGGATAGCTCCAGGCACGTTGCCTTGGCAGCGACGCCGATCGCGGTGAGCACCGGTGGTTCATGTGCCGCGCTCGCAAAGTAAGTGGCTCGCTTCATCTTGCGGATCGCAACGTCGACGATGTTTTGGAAGCGCTTGATAGTGTCGGCGACGATCACCGGCGCCAGCTGCCAGCCTGTGGCGTAACGAGCGGTGGACACGACGACGGCTGCGTGGCCAACCGGTTCGCCGGGCGAGTGGGCATTCATCAGCACGGACGCCGGTGACTTGTTCCTGGGCTGGTGGGGCTTGCCTCCCATGGGCGGCTCTGTGAGCCCGCCCGCGCGAAACTCGGTAGTTGCCTTGTCGAGGAAGCCACGAAGCGGCTTCAGGATGGAGTTGGCGGCCTTGCGGTTCTGGGCATATTCCAGAAGCTCTCTGGCGTGCTTCAGACGCAAGCGAGCAAGCCCCTGCTCGACCGTATCGCGCTTGCTGGAAGCCATCGAGCCCGAGTCCACGCTTCCCGCCTCACTGGGCGTGGCCACCACCGGCCGCTTACTCGACACGGTGTCGCGCTCTCGTGGACCAAACAGACTCTCCTCATCCTCCTCGCTCTCCTCGCTCTCCTCGCTCTCCGCCTCGTCCTCCTCCTCCTCCTCCTCCACCTCCTCCTCCACCATGGCGGCCGTCGCCTCGGAGGCTATCCCACACGCAAACTTCCAGCTGAAGATTGGCAGCTGGCCCACGAGGTCCTTCATGCCCTCGACCACGCGGCCCATCATGAGCACGTCCTTTTCGACACGCTTCACGTGGGTGACCTTAACGATGACGGCGTTGTGATTCTTGGGTTTCAGCAGCACATACATGGAGTCCACCTCGTCGCCCTTCCACTGCTCAACGCGCTCCGTCACCTCGATAGAGTACTCCTTGGGTATCTCAAGGTCGTGGCCGTCCCAGCTCACGCAGTCGTCCTTGCCGTTCGTGTCGAGCTCGCCCATGATCGGGGTGAGGCGCGCCTCCTCCTCGTCCCACTCCTTCTTCACCGCCATGCTAACGATGCGCGTCCACGAGAACTTGACCTGATCCGACGGGTTGCGCACGGGCCATCCGTGCACCATGGCCCCACCCTCGTTTTTCTTGTCTCGACCGGGACCCACCGTGTACCGGTTGCCGTCGGTCAGCGTCACGATGTTGCCCTCGACGATCTCGTTCCACTTGCCCTTGAGCCAAAACTCTTCCCACGCAAGGCGCTTGCACGTCTTGCTGATATCGCGCGCCTCTTCGGGGATCGTGTTGGGATTCGTGTCGATGGGTTCAGTGGTCATCTGTGAGGGTGGATGGGCGTGACCGTTGGACCGGTAGGTGTCCGTGTCACATGAGGCAGGAGGACCCTGGCGGGGTCAGCCTGTGAGGCACGTGTGACACGGTCGCTCACCTTCGCTGTTTCGTTGATGGTGTATTTGAGTGCAGTGACTATTATCTCAGCACGCGTCTCGTGATTCTTAATCAGTTGGTGTAAAGGAATCCACGTGCGCGCCGTGAAAGTCCCCTGCGATGCCACTGTGGGTCACAGGGGACTCTACGGGTAGTCCCCTGTGAGTCCCCTGTGAGTTGGCTGGCTCTGGCTGGCTGAGCCAGAGGAGACTCACCGGGGACTCCCCGTAGAGTCACCGGTGACTCTACGTGGAGTCCCCTGTGAGTCTCCTGTGAGTCCCCTGTGAGTTGGCTGGCTCTGGCTGGTTGAGCCAGAGGAGACTCACCGGGGACTCCCCGATGAGTCCCCGATGAGTCCCCGATGACACATAGGAGCCCGCCGATGTAATGAAGTTGGCTAATTAGGTAATCACCCCGTCTCGTCACCGCCTAACCGAGGTCTGATCACAACCCAAACACAGATCGCGTGACACTACAGGTGCGTCCGTGCGTCCCATCACCACTCCCAGTGGCGGCATCCCGCCAGGGTCCTTCTGAGGCTGCCACGTGGCATGTGACACGGACACCCCTAACGGCTGACCACCTCATCAACCCAGCACCAAACCCACGTAACGGTCACCCTGCCACGTCGCTCGCTCTGTGACACGGGCTCCGCCAGGGTCCTCCGCCAGGGTCCTTCTGCCCTCGTGTGACACGGACGCCGGCCCGCCCGCCCTTGGCAGATTCAAATGTCGGCCGCGAACCCTATGAACTTCCACCTGATCACCGGCGAGCAGGCCGACGCGATAGGTCAACTGACCACCTCCGTGCTCCATCAGCTCAACCACGCTGCCAAGTGCAAGGGCTGCAATAACCCCTTTGGTCGCGACTCCGAGGTCTGGGGCGGCTGCGCTCCGCAGAGGAACGGCATGCACGACCACACCTCCGTCAAGTGCGAGTCGCACCTCTTCTGCACGGCGTGCGTCTCGGGAGATGAGCCTCACTACATCGGCAAGTCCGGCATGTGCGCCGGCTGCATCGAGGAGGCCACCGAGGAGTGGCTCAAGACGCCCGGCGGTGCAGGCAAGACCGCTGCCGACTTCAAGCCGCGCAAGCTCCCGCTCGCGCTCCAGCCGCCGGCCAAGTTCGGCATGGTCAAGCACATGCTCGAGGCCTCTGTCGGCGGGCTCGAGGACGCTCGTGACGCGGCCGCTCGGCGCGTTGCCGAGGCGCAGCGCGCGGAGCGCGGTGAGATGTCTGGAGGTGAGCAGCGCCGCGCTGTGCAGGACGCCGGTGGCGTGGTGGCCTTCCTCGAGGCGGCGCACGCGCGCGGCTACACAGGTGACTGCACCTCGACTGGCTGGCCCGAGTACATGGAGTGGGACCGGGCCGAGCGCGAGCGCGAGCAGGCCAGGGCCCGGCAGCAGGCCGAGGTGGCCGCCACTGCCGCCGCCGCCGCCGCCAAGGAGGAGGCCGAGGCCGCCGCCGCCGAGGCCGCCAAGGTCGAGGCCGCTAAGGTCGAGGCCGCCACCGCCGCCGCCGCCGCCTTGGCCGCCAAGGAGAAGAAGAAGCTCGAGGCCGCCAAGGATAAGGCCGAAGCCAAGGCCAAGACTGCCGATGAGCGCCGCAAGGCTGAGGAGCAGCGCGCCAAGGACGCCTCCAAGCGCGCCGTCGATGCCGCCAATGAGGCCGCCGAGGCCAAGGCCCAGGTCACGGCCTCCCTTCATGCCTCGCCCACCGCCGCCGCTTGCGAGCCCGTCTCCGACGAGGCGGCCGCGCTGGCCGCCGGTGTCTTTGGCCCCATCGCCGCTGTCATGCCCGCTGCGCCCGCTGCGTTCGAGGAGGACGAGGACGAGGATGAGGCGGCGGACCGCCCCCTGGGTATCATGGCCGGCTCCAAGCGCAATCGTGGCAAGGGCCAGGCCAAGTCGCAGCGCCAGAAGGAGAAGTCGCCCGTCGTCGCTGCCCCCCACAAGAAGAAGCAGAGGAAGGGTGGCTCAACCTCGCTTGCGGTGGAGGCGACGGCACTCGAGCCCGCGCCCGCGTCTGGCCGCCCTCTCCGCGCCGCCGCCGCCGCCGCCTTCAGTGCCATCGCCGCCGGCGGCACGGTGCACGCCGCGCCCGACGATCTCGTGGAGGAGACCGAGGACGACGAGATCGTTGAGTGCGTCGAGGCGGAGGAGGCCGACGGAGACGACCCCGACGCCGAGGTGGTGGACTCGCGGCTGGTCGACGACGAGGACGAGGAGGAGGAGGAGGAGGAGGAGCCTCCGCCCAAGAAGGGCAAGGGCAAGGCTGCCGGTGGCGGCGCCTTCTTCGAGACGCGCAAGCGCGCCGGCGGCCGCTCTGACGATGCCAAGCGCTACCGCGCCAAGCAGCTGGACGTGATCGAGGCGGCCGAGGAGACCTGCACGCGCATCCGCAAGTGCCACCCGTTCGCGCTGACCGTGAACCGCCACTCCAACGGCGCCAAGAAGAACGATGCCATCCCGCACCCTGGCCACGCCACCTACAAGTCCTTCGAGCACAAGTGGCAGTGGGTCAACATGGCCACGTCCGTCCTGGAGGAGGTCGGTGAGCTTGTGGAGCTCGACCACGGCAACTCCAAGGCCCTGATGGCGCTGCTCCTTGAGCACGGCTGTGGCGGCGACAAGGCCAAGCTCGCCACCATGCTCACCGGGTCGGCCTACAAGGGCCCTTCCAACGACGCTTCCGACGAGGACATGGCCGACGCGCCGTCCCCCGCCGTCGACCATGGCGACGCGGCATGAGCACCCTTGAGCGCTATCCGCATGCACACGCACGCACGGGAGAGCAAGCGAGGGAGAGAGACAGAGAGAGACAGAGAGAGACAGAGAGTGAGAGGTGGTCCGGGCACGCGCGCAGGCAGAGACTCGAGTGCGAATGCTCTATGCCTGCGACAGTGTGCAGTACATTATCCTGACGGGACAGACCCATGCGCTCGCCATGTGCGGCGTGGAGGCATGTGCATGTTGCAATGATTGGCAGCGGGTACCCAGCTCGCGACGCAAGGCGCTCGCACGAACGCGTGTGACGTGGACAACTGACGGAAGGTGTGGTAGCATGCAAGGACTGAGTCTGGCGCCGCGCGGGTAGATTGTGAGCTCGTTGCATGTAGCGCTAAGAATTTACTCAATCGCTTCCTTTGGCGTCGACCTCACCGGCAACCCAGAGCGTGCACATGCGCAGTTCTGACACTCGGTCAGAACTGTCCAGAACAGTGCCAATTTGTCACTCTATCGTGAACGGTTCACGACCCCGCCAGGGTCCTGTCCGTGTCATACATCGATGCCAGGCGATCGTCGTACCGATATGCCGCTGCCTCAGCTCAACCAGTGGAAGGACGCCTCCACGCAACTGGTTGCACACTTGCCGCCATTCGCCCAATTTGTGCTGCCTCCACTGCCTCCGCAGCCTCCGCAGCCTCCGCCACACCCTATGGGTGTGAATGGATGGTACGTGGCTGTGCCACCCCTGTCGCCCCCGTCGCCACACAGCCACCAGCGCTTCGCGTACCCACCGCTCGCAGCGGAGAAGACGCTGCTGACCATGGTGCAGCCCGAACCGACCACTCCAGTGACCTATCGCACCGTGGTCGCCATCCCTCCCGTGTCACCGACCAAGACCATCGAGTCGGGCTCGCCGTGGGCACCCAAGTCAAACCCATGGGCCCTGCCCAATCCACTGCCGCCCATGGAGGCGACCGTCGTGGGCGAGCTCTTCCGAGCCGGTACCGGCGCACAGACGAAAGATCGCTGGAAGCTGCTGAACCCTCAAGCCCGCTCCGACCTGGGCTTCGACGAGTTCCTCTACCAAGTACGCGGATGCTACCCTCCGGTGTCGAGCCAGTACGAGACGCTCTTCTCGCGCTTGATCGAACTGGCGTGCGACTGCCCGGAGGACGTATACCGCGCCGCATTCTTTGAACAGCTCGGCGAGCTCCTTGGGCCCGGGTTCAAGTGGGCCGTGTTTCCCAAGACCAAGAGCTTGGCCGGAAGCGGCTCGAGCAAGCCTTGGTGGTAGGATTATGGGTGTAGAATGGTGTAAGGGGGTGGGGGTGGGGGGTGTGGGGTGCACCTGGTCCGTGTCAGCTTCTGTTGGTATAGAATGCGACTGTCGCAACTGTGACAAAAACTGTTCAACGGCGACCGTCCGGTCCCAGTTACTCCCCAAAGGCAGCTCATAAAGGGCACCTGCCAGGGTCCTTCGCTTCTTTTCGTCCGTGTCACATGGCGGAGGGAGACAAGGAACTTACCTCTGGCAAGTCGCGCACGATCGCCACCGATGCCTACCTAGTCAAGAAGACGCGCGCGCACCACCAGGACCTCGCCAAGGGCCTTGCCCAGGAGATAATTCCCAACAACATCGACCACACGCCAGGCGTGGGCGTCGACACCGCCGCGCGGGCCGCCGTCGACATCGTGTACTACCCGGCGAACACGCTCGACGTCGTTGGCGAGCCAACCCTGTGCATCGCCTCCAAGTCCAAGCTGGAGTGGGATGCGGCCAAGGACATGTTCAACCTCACGGGCAACCACGGTGCGTCCCACCTCAGCTCCGAGCTCGGCCAGGGCCAAAAGATCTTTGCCATGGGCCACGGCGGCGCCGTCCACGTCGAGACCATCGCGGTGAACCGCGCCACAGGCGACGGTGTCTACCTGCTGTGGCGCCGCTTTCCCGAGGAGGGGAAGGGCACTCGCCAGCAAGAGCTCAATGCCGACCACGAGGCGCTGTACATCAGGTTCTACGTGAGCGTCGAGGCACCGGCGGCCATCACGTGGTGCAACCTTGACGGCACGCGCTCGCCCGCGGACAGCGTCAACTACAACATGCTCGTGCAGAACACCGCGTTCAAGGTCATTTCAGCCCAGGGGGTCTTTAGCCCGCGCAAGACCGAGGACCGGATGGAGCAGGCCATCAACGACTTCGCCGTCCACCTCGCCGACGACGACCGGTTTGGCAAGACGGCCGTCGTCCAGTTCTACACCAAGCTGGACGAGGTGCCTCTGCCCAACGGCTCAAAGGACGAGCCCTACCGCCTCGCGACTCGCTGGAACGAGGATAA
>Ga0302134_10000707_pt1 | contig 15019 bp, 13 predicted proteins | sample CB9_SCM_MG_FD_203123 | JGI IMG/M metagenome (GOLD analysis project Ga0302134, IMG submission 203123) | Marine microbial communities from Western Arctic Ocean, Canada - CB9_SCM | ecosystem: Environmental > Aquatic > Marine > Oceanic | place: Canada: Western Arctic Ocean | collected 2017-09-19
AATTGAGCGGCTTCTGCGCCGTTGACTGCTCGGTGGTCGATACCGAGAGTGGCGGTTAGGGTTTGCTGAATGACAATCTCGTTCTTGGCGACGACAGGCGTGGGTTTGACACTGGATAGACTTAGCACTGCGACCTGCGGCGCCACAATGATGCTGGTGAAGGAGTCGATTCCGTACATGCCAAGGTTGCTGATGCTGAATGTACCCGAGTACTCAGCTTGGCGAAGAGTGCCGCTGACTGCTCGTAGGGCAAGCCCTTTGGAGCTTTCGGCGATGTCGCGGAGCGATTGGAGTTCACAGTTGAGGATTGCGGGCACTATCAGACCGCGCGGCAGGGCGATGGCTATGCCGATGTTAACGTGGGGATGAACGCAGAGGTGGTCACCCTCGAATGTTGAATTGAATACGGGGTACTTCAGGAGAGCAAGCGTGGCGGCCTTGATGATTATGTCGTTGACGCTGATTCGAATTGTTCCTGTTTGCGAGTGGTTGATGACACGCCGGAGTTCCAAAGCTGCGGTCATGTTGATAGCGACGTTGAAATGGACGTGCGGCACATCGCGAATTGTTGCTTGGGTTCTTCGGGCTATGGCTTCACCCATGGGGCCAAGGATAATGTTGCCATTGAGGTCCGGTGTTCGCGGAGGGTATCCCGTACGTAAGCTATTGGAGGCTTTATTGGGATAAGCCGTCGCGGCAAGGACGTCGCCTGTAGTTATACGCCCCCCCGGTCCGGTGCCCGTGAGGAGTGCTGTGTCCAAGTTGCGTTCAATGGCGATGCGCTGAGCGACGGGTGAGACGCGTGGCGCGGGCCTAGAAGGCTCGAATGTGCCGAAGATGGAGTCTGCGTCACTGCCATTGCCTAAATGGGCTAGGAGGCCGTTTACGGGCACAAGGTCGCCTTGCTGGGCAATGATTGCCAGTAGAGTGCCTGCAGCTGGAGATTCAAGCTCTACGATGGCTTTGTCTGTCTCAATCTCTGCTATGACTTCCCCAATTGCAACAGAGTCTCCTTCATGCTTGAGCCATCGGACGATGGTTCCTTCTAGCATGTCGAATCCCATCTTGGGCATTGTCACGGGTTGGGCCATTAGCGCTCCTGTTGGGTCGGTCGACCGCGGGCGTAATTTACTGTCAGTTGATTTTGGGCTGGATGGATTCGGCAGTCAAAAAAGAGGGGCGCTCGGAAGAGCGCCCCTCTTTTTTGACTGGGAGATGGGCCCAGCAATGCCGGCTACATCAAGCGGCTCTTGAGGCGGTCGACTTGCTCAGTGGTAAGGGACATGGACCGCTTGGCAATGGGACCGCCCTCTTTCAAAATAGGGTCGAGTTGTGAAAGTGACTCTGACTCAACCTCAAAGAAGAGGCCTGTGTAAATCGTGTCACCCCACTCCATTGCGTACTCGCAAGCGGCTTTCCAGTCAGATGCATCATGGTCAACTTCGCCGAGCTTTTTGATGCGCTGCTTGAAGAAATCATGAGTGTTGTCCATGTTGAATGTAACGCACGGGCTGTGAATGTCGATAATTGAGAAGCCCTTGTGCCGAATGCCGTCCGCGATGAGCTTGGTGGTGCCACGAATGTCTCCACTGTATCCCCGCGCCACATACGTAGCTCCATTCATGATGGCCGCCGTAATCGGGTTGTAAGGGTATTCAATACTCCCGAACGGGGTACTTTTTGTGGTGAGACCGGGGCGGCTGGTGGGTGACATCTGGCCTGTAGTGAGGCCATAAACCTGGTTGTTCATCACCACATAGGTGATATCCACGTTACGTCGGGCAGCGTGGGTGAAATGACCTGCGCCAATACCGTAGCCGTCACCGTCACCCCCGGTAGCGATAACGGTGAGTTCGTGATTAGCCATCTTGACACCGGTCGCGAACGGTAACGCGCGCCCGTGGAGGGTATGCATGCCGTAGGTGTTGATGTACCCAGGGGCATTTGATGAGCAGCCGATACCGCTGACCGTCACAACCTCGTGAGGCTGAAGGCCGACGTCGGCGTATGCCCGCTGAATGGAATTGAGGACTCCGAAGTGGCCGCAACCAGGGCACCAGTCGGGGTCAACGCCCTTGAAGTCTTTTGCTGTCAGCTCAATGGTCGTCGTCATTTCGAAACTCCTTAGACCACGATTTCCTGGAAAGGAATGAATTGTTGGGTGTTGTTCTTGAGGTTGTCTTCTACCCCATCAGCGATGTGGTGGGGCATAAAAGGCTCACCGTCGTACTTACGGATGTGCCCCTGGGGCACGAGACCAGTTTCACCCCGCAAATAGCGGGCAAACTGTCCCGATTGGTTGTTCTCAACGATGATTGTGCGCTTCGCGCTGGCGAAGACTTCCGCAAGCTTGTCCGCATGTAGGGGGACTATCCATTTAATAGATAGGAAATTTGCGGTGATGCCTCGATCAGCGAGGAGGGCCAAGGAGTCATGCATCGCCGCAAAGGTAGAGCCCCAGCCGATCATGGTTACGTCGGCGTCTGCGGGGCCGACCAATTCAGGCGGTGCAATCTCGGAGACGATGTTCTCGAATTTGCGCGATCGCTTCTCGACCATGGCTCTCCGCTTGTGCGGGTTAGTGAACTCGTCGGAGATCAATCCGGAGTTTTCCTCGTGCTCGTCTGTAGCAACCACGTGGACGTAACCCTCAAGCCCTGCGACGGCTCGCGGGGAAATGCCGCTCTCCGTGAATTTGTACCTGTGGTAATCGGTCTTCCCTACGGCGCCCTCGGTGATGGTAGAGCCACGATCGATGACCGGGAAGAAGTCCAACTCTTCGGGGTTCACTGAGTAATGGCCCTCAGAAATAAGGAGATCGGAGAGGACGATTCCAGGGCACTGGAATCGGTCCGTAAGATTGAACATCTCAGCCATGAGGTTGAATGCGTCTTGCGCGTGAATCGGAGCCGCAATGAATCGTTGGAAGTCCCCTTGGCTAGCACCTAGCGCTTGCCAAAGGTCACCTTGCTCAGTCTTGGTCGGCACACCAGTTGAAGGACCCGCTCGCATGACGTCGATGTAGACGGTAGGAATTTCCATCATGGAAGCCGCTCCAATCGCCTCTGTCATCAGGGCAAACCCGCCCCCCGAGGTGGCGCTAAGCGTGCGTGCTCCTGTGTGGGCGGCGCCTATAACGATGTTGGCCACGCCTATCTCATCTTCAATTTGCCGTACCATTGCGCCAATGTTTCGGCCATTATTGGCGAACCAGTGCAGGACGCCGGTGGACGGGCTCATGGGGTAGGCAGCGTAGAACTTGACGCCCGCTGCTGCCCCTCCCATCGCGAGTGCGTCATTGCCGGACCAAACACCACGAGGCGTACCAAGCATCGGAATCTCGTCAGGGAATCGTTCGAAATTCTTAATCGCATGCTCATACCCGGCTTGTGCGACCTTGACGTTTTCGTTGACGATTGCTTCACCCTTGCGCTGAAACTGCTGGGTGAGGCTGTCTTTCAGTACCTGAAATTCCAGACCGAGCATGTAGAGAATCGCCCCCACCGCAACGGTGTTCTGATTCAACCCAGCGCGAGCGCTGCCCGTTAGCTCAGCAATAGGGAGCCCGCAGAGCTGTACTCCGTCGGCAGCGCTACCAGGGGTGACGTTGTCACTGTTGTAGATGACCTTGCTGCCAGCTTTCATGAAGTGCAGGTGCTTGTCCATCGTGTCCTGATTCAGGCATAACAGGATGTCGAGCTTGTCTCCATGGGAGTACTTCGTCTCCTCTGTTGTTCGCAGGGTGAGGAAGATGTGACCTCCTCGAATGATCGATTGAAATGCGTTGTACGAATTAAGGTGTAGACCCCTTCGTACGAATAGTCTTGCTAGGATGTCACCTGGTGTGGCGATTCCTTGCCCTGCCTCACCGCCAATGGCGATGGCCATATCGTAGCTACCCATTCATGCCTCCTTGAGCTAGAGCTCGTTCTTTCGCGGTCTATCCGTGGACCGCCCGGCCTTCAGCCGCGAGCGCAGCTTCCTTGACCGCTTCTGATAGCGTGGGATGAGCGTTAATCACTGCCCCTATCTCCACGCTTGTCCCTTCCATGAGCCGGGTCAGACTGAGCTCACCCAGCAATTCTGTCACTTCATGCCCTAGAAGATGAGCACCAAGCAACTCGCCGGTGCTCTCATCTACGATAAGTTTTGCGAACCCTTCATACGAGTCCTGCGCGAGGGCTTTGCCATTCGCAAGGAATGGGAATTTTCCTACCCTTACTCTAATGCCCTGTTCCGCTGCTTCACGCTCGGACAACCCCATGCTTGCGACCTGAGGGCTGGAGTAGACCGCGCGGGGTACCGCCATGTAGTCAATCGGGTAAGTTTCATGCCCTGCGATTGTCTCGACGGCATAGATTCCTTGGGCCTGCGCGACATGTGCCAAAGGCATCTTACCTGTTACGTCGCCGATTGCGTATATGCCGTCGCCGTTTGCCCTTAGCTGGTCGTCGATTTTGATGAAACCGTTCTCGATCTCAACCCCTGCGGATACGAGACCCAGATTTTCAATGTTGGCGATAATCCCGATGCTGATGAGCACACGATCGGCCGGAATGCAGAGATTTTCGTCACCCTGCGTGGCGATATGCACGATGACACCGGTGTCGGTTTTTTCGATCTCGGTTACACGAGAGTCGGCGAGGACATCTATGCCTTGCTTGCGGAGTGACCGCGTGAGGCCGCTGGAGACCTCATCATCTTCCTTCGCCATGATCCGAGGGAGTGCTTCCACGATGGTGACCTTGGCCCCATAGGAGTTATAGACGAATCCGAACTCTACTCCGATGGCACCTCCTCCGATGATGACGGCATTGGTGGGAGCAGTGTCCTGTAAGATGGCCTCGCGGTAGGTCACTACTGTGGTCCCGTCAATCTCAATTCCGGGTACGAGGCGAGGCCTCGCGCCTGTGGCAATGATGATGTTAGTGGCTTCGATGCGCGTGTCCCCCACTGCGATTGTGTGAGGGCCTACCAACTGCGCCTGCCCCTGCACGTGTTCCACCCCGTTTTTCTTGAATAACCCCGAGACTCCCTTGGTGAGGCGCTCTACTACCTTGCGACTTCGCTGGAGGGCAACGGAATAATCGGCCGTGACCGCTCCCGTGACAATCCCGTACTTCGCTGCGTTGTTCACGATACTGAGGACTTCGGCGTTGTGAATGAGAGATTTACTGGGGATGCAGCCCCAGTTAAGGCAAACACCACCGAGCACGTCACGCTCTATGCAGACGGTTTTCATCCCCAGTTGCGCGGCCCTGATTGCAGCGACGTAACCGCCTGGTCCTCCACCTATAACGGCCAGGTCGTAATTTGCCATAGACGGAACCTTTGATATCCCGATATGCGCCCGGAATCGGCGACCCACACTTGAGAGCGAGCGGAGGACAATATTAGGAGTATAAATTACCCATGTATCCCCGCAAAGGGGGGCGCGTTCCTCTCATGAGCAGAGGCACTTAACTCCAAGCCCATGTAAAAAAACTATGCTACCTGGGGAGGTACACCCTAAAACCATTGAAATTGAGCACGCCTCAGCAGCATGCATGAGGACGCAATTCACGAGATTGCGCCACACCGCAGCTCAAACTACGTAGAATGTCCCGGTTCCATCATAGTTTGATAGGTCCCTTTGTGAGCGACCCTGGTATTACTGAGGCAACGTCCCTGCATCGTTGGGGCCACGCAAGGAGTAAGAGTGAACGGCATTGAAGGAAAGGTAGCAATCGTAACGGGCGCAGGGAGGGGCATCGGTCAAGCGGTTGCGCTTGGTCTGGCGGAGGAAGGGGCACTGATTGTAGCGAACGACCTCGACCAGGAGCCATTGGATGAGACTCTGCAAATAATCCATTCGATGGGTGGCAAGGCTGTCGGGCTGGCTGCCTCGGTTGGAGATGCTGCCATCGGTACGCGCTTGGCTGATCTTGCTGTGTCAAATTTCGGTGATATTCATCTCGTGTTTACCGCAGCAGGCTTCACGTGGGATGGGATGATTCACCGAATGACTGACGACCAGTGGCAGGCCATCATTGACATTCACCTCACAGGAACGTTCCGGGTTCTCCGCGATGCATTTAGCGTTATGCGCGACAACGCGAAGACGGCGATGGATCACGGCGATGTTCCGGTCGCCCGACACCTAGTTACGGTTTCTTCACAGTCAGGGTTCGGGAACCTGGGGCAGGCAAATTACGCGGCGGCGAAGGCGGGGATAGTAGGGCTGACACGGACAATCGCGCTGGAAGGTGCAATGTTTAACATCGTGGCGAATTCGGTGGCCTATGGTGCAATTGATACCCGGCTTACGCGCGCCCGCGAGTCTCAGGAAGAGCGATTGGGCGAGGCCGTTCTTGGTATCCCCCAAAATCGGCGCGACGAGATGGTTGGGGACCTACCAATGAAGCGCGTGGGAACGGTGGAGGAGGCTGCAGGACCTGTAATCTTCCTGTGCTCAGACCAATCTAATTACGTTTCGGGCGCTCTGTTGGAGATCAACGGCGCGTCACATATCTCCTAGCTAGAGACAGAAGGATTCAATCGTGGAAAATTCTCAGAATGACCTTCGTAGCCCCGGCTCACCAACCCCGATTGACGAGCCGGGACTGGAGCCCCTGGAAATACCCGAGCCCCTGGTCATCCCTCCAGACAAGCTGCGCGAACAGTACCTCGCAGAGTACGAGCAGATGAAAGATGACGAGATGAACCGCGTCTACTTCCACCTAGCGGAGTACGTGAAGGTGCTCTCGATCGGGCAGGTGTTCAGCTTCATGCGCGCCCATATGAAGATGTATAACGAGGCGAGCGAGCGCAGCGGTTTCGCGGACGGCGGGATTCGAGGTAGGTGGTGGGCCAAGCGATTCTGGACATACACAATCTGGGAGTCCCGCGAAGATATGAACCGCTTCATGAATGGCGGGGTACACGGCGATTTGATGAGTCGTATGCGTGAGGTCGCAGCGGTTGGTTCGTGCTATGTCGTGTGGGAGGCGAAGGGGGAATCCGATTGGGCAGGAGCGCTGAGCCGCTTGGAGCACCCAACGCGCTATTACGTGGCCCCTTACCTCGAGTAGGACCTAGTAGAGATTGATTAGGTGCGATCGTAACGCCCGCTGTATTAATAGAAGAATGAGCACTGCGGTTCCGATGAACACAATCAGCCTCCAATCGAACCCATGGGCAATTATGGCTAGGGCAGTTCCCGCTGCGGGCGGGTGTTCCGTATTGGTTACGGCCATGAAAAACATGGAAATACCTACGCATAGAGCTGCGTAGAACGCAAAAATTGCGGGTATCTTTACGACCCACTCAGTACCGATGCTGGTATCGGCGAGAATCGCCATGGGGGTAGCTACTACGATTGCGACTAGGTGCCCCCCAAAGGCGTGCTGCGTGGTGGCCGACGGACTGAAGGGCGAAATGAACAAGACAAAGGCAGTGGATGCGATGGCAGCGACAACCACCGCGCGCGCTGCTGCACCGCCGGATATGATTTGCTCGACTAGCAGAGCAGCGAATAGAGCGAGCGTGGCGATGGACACCTGGAACACGTATCGCCTGAGGTTTCGCCGCCGCTTAGGATCAACTAAGGATTGGAACATTGCTACCTGCCTCGAAATAGGCCGAGGAAGCGGTCTTGGTACTCGTCGAAGAGGCCCCAACGCTCAAGTTCTCTGTGCACGTCTGCCGGGTCGGCCTGCCCTACACGTGCGAGATGCATCAGACGTTCGATACGGTGACGAGCGTCGCGTGGTACCCCGTTGTCGACGCCTAATAGTCCGTTACTGCGTAGATCGTCGAAGTTCGCGCGCGCGGAGCGATTCGTGAGTTCGTAGATGAACTTCATCAGAGATACGTCCCACATCTCATCAATCCCGCGGACTACTGCTTCCAATGAACGCTCTTCGCGATTAAGTCGTTCACCGATGCGAGCCGCGACCTCGTCTGGCGTGCCCGTGACGATGCTGGTCTCCATGGCTTCGTTCTTGTAGGTGTAGAGAAGGCCGGGAGAATCGGGGCCGTATTGTTCGATGAGATGGTTGAAGTACTCTTGGGTGTGGTCGCCGAAACCTTCGTGACGAGAAAGGAAATAGGGAGTGACCACTTGAGGGCGCTCTGCTCGCACCACGCCTTCTCTAACCACAGATTCGGGCTCGACGCTAGCGCCGGGTAGGTCACGAAAGGCGGGCTCGGTCACTAGGTAGTACCGTACTGCAGTAGTGCCGAAAGTTGCGAGTGCCTGCCGAGGGGGACGCACGACCGAGGTTTTCTGGATTGCGTCAGCTAACTGGTAATCAATTGTATCGTCGTCCATACGGGGTTCTATGGTAGCAGGGAGGCCTGAGCTGCTGTTGGTTAGACGAAATTGACGGTGACCACTCCGAGAGTGGTGTAGGCCGCCGCGACGCTGTTCCCGGCTTTAACGTTGGGCGGAGGGACGACGGATCCGGGAATGACGAACTGGCCTGCAGCGATTCCTCGACCCTGCTCACCGAGCTTGTTGGCAAGCCACGCTACAGCGTTGGCTACCCCCCCCAGTACTTCTGCGCCGGTGCCCCGTCCTGTTTCCACTCCGTCGATTTCCATTACGGCTGCTTCGGCCTCAAGATCGAACCCGACCGCTGACAGGCGAGTGGCACCAAGCACAACGTATGCCGATGCGGTGTTGTCGGCAATCAAATCTTGTTCTTTAATACGCCAGCCCTCGAACCGGGAGTCGACAATCTCAAGGGCAGGGAATACGTAGTCGGTAGCCGCGATGACCTGGGCGGCGTCGACGCCTGGACCTTGTAGGGAGGCCTTGAAGCGGAACCCGATCTCGGCCTCGACCTTTGGGGCAATCAGAGTGGACATCTTGACCCGGCCACCGTCGCGGACGGTCATCTCGTCGAGAATCACACCGAAGGCGGGGCCATTCATGCCAAACGCCTTTCTAGAGCCTGCGGTGGTCGCTCCGACCTTGTAGCCAGCAATTTTACGGCCGTCTCCGATTTTATGCCCAATGATGTCGGAAGCAATCTCATAGGCGTCCGACACTTCCATGTCGGGGGCATCGTCAGTAAAGGGAGGGATGGGGGAATGGGAATTTCCTGCGTCCATCAGCGAATGAGCAAAGCGGTGAAGGTAATCGTGGTCGAGGCTCATGGCGGCTCCTAATACGGTGCTGACTAGCCGGGAGATTCTAGTCGAAATACTCGCGGAAGAGCGAGGCCATAGGCTCTCAGACCGTGGAGCCTTCAACGGTATATAACGCGGGTGCGGACATTACCGCCGAACCGAAGTACGCCTACAGATGCACTGATTGAGTTTGCTTAGTGCCCTATGGTAATTGAGGTGAGGCTTGGCATGCCCTGCTAATATTCTAGGAATGGTTAACCCGCTCGATGATAATCAATGGCTCCTTACGCTAAAGCTCACCGGCCTCGGCCGGTTGGGCGAGGCTTTGTCGGAGGTTGATGGCAAGCCTGTGTATGTCTTTGGTGGCATCCCTGGTGAGACCGTTGTTGCTGAAGTCATCCGTGAACGACGAGGTTACCTCGCAGCTCAGGTTGTGGAGGTGTTGGAAGCATCGCCCCACCGCGTCACTCCTCCGTGCCCGTACTTCGGCGCGTGCACCGGGTGTCAATTCCAGCATATCTCATATGAAAGACAGCTTGAGATGAAGCGCGAGGCCGTGGTCGACGCGCTGGTACGAGTTGGCGAAATGGATGGTGGAATCGTGGGTGAAACGCTTCCCTGCCCCGACCCGCTGGGCTACCGCAACCACGCGCGCTTCACGGTCAGCAAGCCTTTGCCCCGCCCTGGGCGCATCGGTTACGTTCATCGAGAGAAGCGGCAGCACGTTGAGATTGACCGCTGCCTACTGATGGCAGACTGGATTAATGAAGCGGTTGAGAAACTTCAGGGCAAGGTGGCGGAGACTACGCAGTTTTCACTCCGCTATGGAATGAACACTGGGGATTGGTTGTTGCAACCGACTTTTGTTGAGAACGTTATGCCGATGGTGTCTGGTCAGAAGCACTACACCGAAAAATTGCTGGGGCATACATTCCAGGTTTCGTCGCCTTCATTTTTTCAGGTGAACACACGCCAAGCTGAGCGGATGATGACGCGGGTAATCGAGGCGCTGGAGCTTACCGGTGATGAGACCATTGTCGATGCCTACGCTGGAGTCGCGACTTTCGCGGTTTTGCTGGCGGATTACGTCAAGCGGGCGATTGCGGTCGAGGAGTCGGCTTCGGCTCTGGTGGATGCTCGCGTGAACGTGGCTGGAATTTCGAATATTGAGCTTCGTCAGGCGCGCACGGAAGACGTGCTGGCTGAGCTTGTGGCTGAAGGGGTGGATGCTATCATCCTCGACCCCCCGCGGAGCGGCTGCATGCCGGGGACCATCGAGGCACTTCTAGATACCCCTCCTCTCCGCATTGTCTATGTTTCCTGTGACCCTGAGACTCTGGCGCGTGATCTTGCTTTACTGACGGCTGGACCATTCACTTTGGATTCAGTGACGCCGGTAGATATGTTTCCACAAACGCAGCATGTAGAGAGCATAAGTATTCTGAAGTTCGATGCTGTGAGGCACGCACGGCTTCAGAGGCGCTCGCAACTGGTGCTCGCATCAGCGTCACCGCGACGGCACGAAATATTGGACAGATTGGGCCTAATGTTTGACTCTGCGCCGAACGACGTGGAGGAGCCAGCCGCTCGGCCTAATCAGGACCCTGTGGATGTTGCCGTTGAGCGCGCACTCATCAAGGCTCGCGCATCATTAGCATTGCGTGAGTCAGGCACAATTGTGGGAGCGGATACTGTCGTTGATCTTGATGGGGAAGTGCTCGGCAAGCCAATGGACGCCGACGACGCTAGGCGGATGCTCATGGTGTTGCGGAACCGCGAGCACCGAGTGATTACCGGAGTGGCGCTAATCGACGCGGCGACCGGTGACGAGCGAACATCTTTCCGCGCCTCACGCGTGTTGATGCGCGATTATAGTGACGATGAAATCGAGTCGTACATAGCGTCTGGAGACCCCTTCGATAAGGCGGGTTCCTACGCGGTACAGAATGAAGAATTCTCTCCCGCTTCAGAGGTACGCGGCTGCTACCTGAACGTGATTGGATTGCCTGTATGTACGCTGTTGAAGGAAGCAGAGCGCTTCGGGCTTCGCCTCAAGTCAACGCCAGTTTTCCCTTGGGCTGCACTCTCGCACTGCCCTGAATGCGCCAAACGATCAGGGACTCCTGTGGTAACTAAGGGAGGGCGGGGCGGATGAACCTATTTGGCATCGGTAACATGGAGATTTTTGCCATTTTGGTGGTAATGTTGCTTGTGCTTGGGCCGGCAAAAATGGTCAACGCGGCTCGCCAGACCGGTCACTGGTGGCGAGAGTCTCAGCGATTTCTACGGTCGATGGCTGACGCCGCTACTGTTGCATTAGACGATAAACCGTCAACCAATACCCCTCCACGAGATTCGGTCGTTGGGCCGGAGGGTGCGGTTGCGCGGGGAGATTCTGATGTGCTCATAGACGAAGGACCTGGTATGCCCAGTGGCGCGCAATACCCGCTTACCCATCACGCGGAGGCAGCGGGCGATACGCCCGCTGATCGCTAGATGGCTAGCGAGGCAATGACGCTCAGGGATCACCTAGATGAACTGCGTAAGCGGTTGATGTTCACCGTGGTTTTCTTGGTTCTCACGGTTATATCGGCTTTTCTTTTCCGTGACTTGCTCCTGGAATTCCTGTTGGAACCCGGCTACGGTTCTACGGACGATAGGCCTATCGCCACCGAAGTGCTTGAGACTGTGGGCGTGATATTCAAGGTCACACTCATGACTGGCTTCGTAGCAGCACTGCCGGTCATTCTTTATCAAGTCATCATGTTTATTTCACCTGGGCTTACCCGCCGTGAGCGAGCGTACCTATACGTGCTGTTGCCTGCTGTCTTGGTTGCCTTTGCAAGCGGGGCGGCCTTCGCCTATTTCGTTTTGTTCCCACCTGCTTTTCAGTTCCTTTCGGAATTCGGCATCGAGCACGTCAATCCTGAGATTCGCATATCAAGCTATGTCGGCGTGATTGTTTCGCTAATGTTCTGGATGGGAGTGGTGTTCCAGATACCGCTGGTGCTGTTCACACTTGCGCGCTTCGGGGTTGTTACTCCCCGCTTGCTGTCACAGTTCCGGCGATTTGCCATTGTCTTAGCATTCATCGCTGCGGCGATCATAACTCCGACGTTCGACCCGGTGAATCAGGTGCTGGTTGCGGTGCCGATTATCATCCTGTACGAGCTTGGAATCATCCTGGCGCGTATGGGGCAGCGGTTGCGCAAAGGAGCTGCTGCGTCGGATGCGCGCATCGGCCGAAGAGGCAGGCTCGCACGATTGTCCGCTGCATTGCACATCTGCAAATTCTGGCGATGGCCATCGCGTTTCTGGAAGCGCGGTGGCTAAAGTCGTCGACGGTGTCGCGCAGCGCCTTTCTCGAGTTACGCCCTTCTACTATGGCTGGGTGATTGTTGTCATCGCCGGGCTTGCAAATGCTTCGCGCGTTTCGTCGGCGGTGGAGGTATCTAGCGTTTTCGTCCCCGCGCTCACGCAGGAGTACGGGTGGAGCAAGACGGTGATTGCGAGCGGAACGACAATCGGAGGGATTGGCGTAATGCTTGCAGGACCGGTAGTAGGCAGGTTATTGGATCGCCATGGCTCGCGTGTCATTGTGCCCGTGGGTGCAATCTTGACGGGAGCGGGTTGTTTTGTGCTGGCAGGTGTCACTGCCGCGCCGGTATTTATTGTTGTCTATGCGCTCGTTCGCCTCTCGGGGCAAGCGCTCGTGCAGTTCCCTAATCAGGTGACGGTGGCGAAGTGGTTTAGCAGACGGCGCGGCAAGGCTTCCGCGCTACTGGTGGGCCTCGGTGCGTTGGGGCTAATTTCTGCGCCGGTTGCGGTTACAGCGATTATTGGCCGATACGGCATAGGGGAGGCATGGATGGCGCTTGGTGCACTGGCTATCGCGCTGGGGGTCGTGCCGACCTTGGTGTTCGGCGCCCGCCGCCCTGAGGACATCGGCTTGCTTCCGGACGGCGATGAAACCCCACCTGCGCATGCGTACAGCGATGCAGGTGCGATTGTTAGTCCGGACGATTGGACTGCCTCAGAAGCTATCCGCACCCCGGCCTTGTGGCTGGTGGCAATCTCTGCAGCTTTGTACTCGCTGTCGTCGACCGGAGTTGGATTCCATCAGTTGGCGTACTACGTCGAGCAGGGGATATCGGCGGGAACGGCTGCTGCCGTAGTGAGCACGTTTGCCATCGGTCTGACGACAGGGGGCATCACCTGGGGACTATTGTCGGACCGGGTTTCGGTTCGGGGGCTGATTACGTTGGAGTACGCACTAGCAACGGGCTTGATGCTTGCGTTGCTGAGTGCCGACACCCCCCCAGAAGCGTTCGCGATATCTTTCGCGTCGGGCCTGCTCGTGGGCGGTGCGCTGTCGATGCCAACGTTGCTGTTTGCAGATTATTTCGGGCGGACTGATTTGGGAGCGATTTCAGGAATTCTCCAGATGACGCGTGGTGTGTCTCTGGGCTCTGGCCCTGTCGTGGCTGCGTTAATCTACGATTTCACGGGCGGGTACGCCAGCGCGTTCATGACGTTCGCGGTGCTTTGCGCGACGGCGTTCGTGCTCATGCTGTTCGCGCGCCGACCGGCGAGGCCTATGAGCGCTACCCACTAGCGCAAGATGTGTTTGAAAAGAAACGGCACTCGACGAGTAGGGGTGGCTTTGCCGGCTACGCGCAATGTTGGGATGAAATAGCCTAGGGCTTGGTAGAGATATCGGCCTTGTCTTCTTCTGATTTTGCAGGATCCTCGTCTTTGCCTTCGACCGAGGACTTGAATTCGCGAATGCCCTTGCCGAGAGACCTTCCGATTTCCGGAACGCGCTTGGCGCCGAAGAGTAGCAGGATGGCCATGAGAATCAGACCCAGCTCCCAAGGATTCAGTCCAAACATCGCACCCACCCTTTTCCGGTCACGTTCCTAACCAACGAGTAAATTCTAACATGCTGTGCGTTAAAGGCGGGGGCAGTGCGGGTCAGCGTGGCTGGTGAGTCGCGCGGCCGGTTGCTTGGAGAGAGCCTGCCTGGGCGAGGAGCTCGGTGAGAGCGAGCTCATCGGTGATGTCACTGGTCTTCATGGCCATGTCCGTTTCGAGTAAAAGTCGGTAGAGGCCTCGGACAGCGTCCGGGGAGAATCGGCGGGCTTGCTCCGACGTCTTGCGAACCACAAAATCAGACGAAGTGCCGATTCGCTGCGCCCATTCGTTCGCGGGCACCTTGCGACTGGCGAGGTCCTGGGTGATTGCAACCATACGGGCTTGCCTTGCAATCATGGAAATTAGATAGGGACCGGTTGCGCCCGAATTCAAGAGATTCTCGCAGACCTCGAGGGCCGTCCCTGGGCGCTTGTCCATGATGGCATCGACAAGCTCAAAGACGCTGGCTTCCCGGTTGCCAGCGACGAGCGCTTGGACATCGGCCAGGGTGATGGGCCGGTGTCCAACGTAGATGGCGAGCTTTTCGATTTCACCATCTAAAGCCCAAAGATTCGGGCCAACAATCTCGGTAAGCTCAATGACGGCTTGAGATTCAGCGGTGGCTCCCTTTTGGGCCGCCCTATCCCGCACCCAATCGCCAAGCGCATCACGGCGCATCGGGGAATACTCGCGTGCTTTGACGAGCTCAGAGCCAAGCGCCTTGATGGCGGTGAGGATAGGGTTGCTGGCGCTAATTTTGCCATCGATGAATACGACATCAGTGGATGGAGGAATATCGAGGAGGAGTTTGGTGAGACCTGCAGCGGGGCCATCGCCCTCGGCCTTGATTTTGCGACCGCGCCGAGCGGCGCGCTGCCCTTCAACCGTAGCAAGGAGCTCTCGGACGATGACGAGCCGCCTATCCGCGAGGAATGGTACGACCATCGCAGCGGCACCGAATCGGTCGATGGAAAACAGTCGCCCTTCGATG
>Ga0302134_10000709_pt1 | contig 15000 bp, 14 predicted proteins | sample CB9_SCM_MG_FD_203123 | JGI IMG/M metagenome (GOLD analysis project Ga0302134, IMG submission 203123) | Marine microbial communities from Western Arctic Ocean, Canada - CB9_SCM | ecosystem: Environmental > Aquatic > Marine > Oceanic | place: Canada: Western Arctic Ocean | collected 2017-09-19
TGCGATGCCGACGTAATCCGCTTGATTTTCACCGGCGATACTGACAATCACTGGTGCGTCCAAGTTGACAAGATACGGCAAATGATTCTCGATAAACGCGTCGAGGCCGTCGTTGTCGAGTCCTATTGAGTTTAGCAAACCCGAGGACGTTTCGATGGTGCGCCAAGGAGCATTTCCCTTTCGCATCTGCGACGTGATAGTCTTGGGAACGATTCCACCGAGCTGTGAAAGATTGACTATTTTTTCCATTTCACGCGCGTAACCAAAGGTTCCAGAGGCAACCATGATTGGATTTGGAAGCATTAGCCTGCCTAGGCGAACTTGCAAATCAGCGGTATCAGAATCGAATGTCAAGGATATGATCTCTTCGTGTTAAAGAAGTGTGGGTGTGTTTGTTGAATCCCTTACACAGTACTTTAACCCGCTAACACAAATTCCTCAATTCGCGGAATGGCCACTGCTCGGGTAAATCGGAACAAAATTAAAATAAGCGCAGCAACCTCTTTCAGTATAACCCAGAGACTCAAACCGCTTAACGATAGTTCCGTAGAGATGGGGTGTTAGTAGCTAGGGGGCCGTAGCTAGCGTATTAGATGACGCCACCATGAACACGTTGCGGAGCCATGTGGTCAGGTTGATCTAAATGCCAGAAGCGTTCCCAGAAGTTGAGGATCTGCCGTTGGTTTTCTGAAGTGAAAATCAACTGTTGGGTTCGTCGAGCTCGATCGCCGGAGAAGGCAGGTATCATACAACCGATACTGGTACTTAAAATGGCAGTTAAAACTATTGCGTAAAACAGGCGTCGCATTGAAATTCTCCTAGACCTAATTTATCTGACTCTCGAGCATAATAACTGAGACGATAAACGATTGGTTGAACCCTAAAAAATATTTGTGTTTAATGAGTGAAATATAAGTATTAACACGCTAATAACGTCAACTTAATAAAAAAGATGTTAGGTGAAAAAATTGAGGTTGGCTATAAATACATAATCTCGTGTTTGGCTGCAATATGAGTTTTAAATTATCTCAGTCGCGGTTACTTTTCGCCTCGTACGGTCTGCTCCATCTTTTTGCCTGCTCGGAAGGCTACTACTAGTTTCTCGGGGACATCAACTGGATCACCGGTTTTTGGGTTTCTGCCCTTGCGAGCTTTCCTTGTTTTACATTCAAAGACACCAAAACCGCGTAATTCAAGTCGGCCCTCGTCACGCAGCACATTGGTAATGGCATCGAGTGTCTTTTGAACCAATTGTCTGGATTGTATTTGGGTGATGCCAAGATCCTTCGCGATGGCGTTGGCAATATCTTTTTTTGTGATGGATTGGGACATTAATTTATGGGGTTTAACACGGCATTTGGGTCATTTATAGACATGCATATAGCGCATTGCTCCTTGTTTTAAATATCGAGTCATCTAGGCTGGAACTTGAATTAATCGTCAAATTCTATGTAATTGGTATAATCGGATTATGGATGGGAGTGGGTTTTTGGCCAGAGAGTCATTTACGGGTAAACGGAAACGTATAAAATCTAACTACATCAACAAAATCGAAGGGAACAGACAGGCCATGACTGAGGGAAGTCAAAAATGGTATCACGCGGGCTTACAGTTTAAATGCACCGGCTGCGGCGATTGTTGTACCGGTGAACCAGGTTTCGTCTGGCTCGATGAAGAGGAAATCGCGACCTTGGCAAAATTGCTAAATATGCCGTTAGAAGATTTTCAAGACACCTACACTCGCCGTATCGGAGCGCGTTGGTCGTTGGTAGAGTATCCCAACGGTGATTGCGTTTTTTTTGATTCCGAAAAGCGTTCTTGCGGTGTCTATGAAGCTCGGCCAAAGCAATGTCGTACTTGGCCGTTTTGGGATTCCAATCTTGAATCACCGGAAACCTGGCAAGCAACCTGTCGTGACTGCCCAGGTAGTGGAACGGGGCCAGTCGTGAGCCTCGAATCTATCGAGATACAACGCCGCGAAGTGAAACTCTGAGCTGCCGCTTAATACAAATTGCGGATGATCTTATCCGCCGATTTGGTACATGGCCCGTTGAGGTTTAATGAACGTATCGGAGTCGATTCCGTGAGCGGCATTTTTTTTACTTACGCAACTACGGATCAGCGTTTCCAGTTCATCATCGGTCCCTTCGTTTCGCATTAATCTACGAGCATCCCATTCGGTTGTTGAAAAAAGGCAATTACGCAGTTGGCCCTCCGCAGTAATGCGAATGCGATTACAATTGTGACAAAATGGCTGCGACAGTGGATTGATGAACCCAATTCGGCCTTGGCCGTCGGAAAATTGAAAATCAACAGCCGGCTGACTTACATCGTCCCGCGTGACGGGCAGCAGTTCGCAGAATGACATTTCCAAAATATTTTTTATTTCATCTCCCGTTAAAACCTGCTGACGTTGCCACTGATCATCAGCGTCTAATGGCATAAATTCAATGAATCTCAACTCGAGGTCGTACTGCCGAGCGAACGCTGCGAGTGGCACAATTTCTTGTTCGGTGATCGACTTGATGGCGATCGCATTGAGCCTGATTTTTTCGAATCCCAATTTTTTCGCTTGGTGAATTCCCGCAATAATTTGGTCGATACCGCGGCGACGGGAGAGCTTGAAGAATACGTCGTCGTCGAGCGTGTCCAAGCTAATATTCAAACGCTGCAAGCCAGCATTTTTAAGATCAGCAGCTTGCTCTGCCAGTAGAACGCCATTGGTGGTGAGCGCAATGTCTTCTATTCCACCGATCGCCGATAGTCGCTCTATAAGCCCAGCAAGATTTTTGCGCACGAGAGGTTCCCCGCCGGTGATTCTCAAGCGGTTGATACCGAGTCGAGCAGCGACTGTGGCGAATCGCTCAATTTCTTCGTAGGTTAGAATCTCGTCGCGGGGCCGAAATTTCACGTTTTCAGCGGGCATACAATAAAAGCAACGGATGTTACAGCGATCGGTGATACTGATCCGCAAACTGGTATGAACTCGGCCATGGGAATCGATAAGTGGTGTTGGTTTTGTCATTATTCGTCGAGTGTTTTTTCGGTAGGGTGAATCCATTCTGGTTGCTCGTCGAGCCAATGTTCCTGTTTCCAGATAGGTACGTCTTGTTTGAGTGTGTCGATTAACCATCTGCCACACGTAAAGGCTGCTTCTCTGTGCGGAGAACTGACTGCGATCGCCACACTAGCTTCACCCGGAAGAACCTTTCCGAGACGGTGTACGATTTCGATGGCACAAATATCCCAGCGTTCATAGGCAGTGGATTCTAATTGTTCCAGTTTACTGACTGCCATAGGTTTGTAGGCTTCATAATCAAGCCATTGAGTTACTCGGTCGCCAGTGATGTCACGCGTCGTGCCGATGAACAGCAACTGCGCACCGGCGCTGATTCGACTGACAGCAGCGAGCATGCGTTGCGTATCAATTTCAAGATGTATGATATGTACTGCCATGATGCTTTCTGTTCACCCTCCGCTGACAGGTGGGATGAGCGCCAGTTCATGGTCTGCGGTAACCAAGTGTTCGTCTAACATAAACTCATGGTTAACAGCAAAGCGGCAATAGGGCAATATAGATTCAAGTGCTGGATGTTGCTCGACCAACAGTAGTTTTAACGCTTGGATAGTCACTGGTGTTTCGCACGTAACACTGACGTGATCGTTGTTGATGGCCTGAGCAGCGGCGGCAAAGAGTTTGATTTTAAGTGTCATGATACGATTAAGTCGCGCGAGGCGCCTCGTAATTGTTCTTCGAGTTCTGGCATAATACTGTAGGCTAGAGCTAGGAGTTTAAGTGGGTGTAGTGTCGGTTTAGAGGTGCCTTGTTCCATTTGTATTTTACAGGCACTACATTCGGTTGTCCCGACTTGAATCTCTGAATCTCGCATCGTACTCAACAAACCCCAACCGCTGCGGAGACTGTTGCGATAGTTTTTGGCTTTTAATCCGAAAACACCTGCCATACCCGAACATCCCTTTTCGATGCGACGCACTCGGATGCCAGGGATCAGTCGTAGCAGATGCTCGCCAGGTGTATGGCCCTCGAGCGCACGTAGGTGGCACGGCAAATGATAGCCAACTTGATAATTTTGTGGCTTAAATGTTAATTTCAGTTTCCCGCGTCGGTGAAAGTTCCAAAGGTAATGACAGGCATCTTGCGTATGACTTGCCACGAGTGCCGTATCATCGTCATTTAGCAGAGCAGGGTACTCTTGGGTAAGGCACATAGCGGCAGCCGGTTCGGTGGTTAGAACGGTATAGCCCTGGCGAATAGCATCGGCGAGAATTGCTACGTTGACTTGGGCAACCTTGCGCGCGTACTGTATATCACCTTCAGCGATCGCGGCGGCAGCAGACCATAGCTGTTGACTGGGCACGTAGACAGAGATGCCGTTGTGCTGCAGTGTTTTGACGGCTGCTTTGGCTAAGTTGGTATCAAACCAAGTCGCGAAGATATCAGTGAAATAAACAACTTTGTCTCCGCCTTCCCGCGCAGGTTGATCTAGTCGTTGTTGCTCGGCCCATTTGAGAAAACTCGACTTTGCCACAGCGGGCAACTTGCGTCCTTGAGCTAGTCCAGTAGTCTTTTGAGCAATCCAGCGAAAAGTGCGATTGCCGATGGCATAATTGTAAAAACGGCTAAAGCGACTGGCCCAGCGTGCAGTGCGATCCAGTCGAGTGAAAAGTGAATCCGAAAAGCTAATTCCGTTAGTAGCGACATATTGAGCTTTGGCTTCAGTGACCAGTCGCGGAATATCGACGCCGGCTGGGCATTCAATTCGGCACTGATGGCAATTCACGCACAGGTCTACAACCTGTTTGAATTGATCCTCTTTGATTGTTGACAATGGCAAACGCCCCGTGATAATACCACGCACTAAGTTGGCTTTTGCTCGTGGGCTAGATTCTTCTTGAGGTGCGAAGCGGAAGATGGGGCACATCCGCGAATTATCATCTTCTGTTCTACAGCGAGCACAGCCGTTGCAATTACGAGCGGCGTAGGCTAGCTCCTCGTGTGACCAAGCGAGTTGAAGTTCGACGGTATTGGGCGTGGGGCCAACGGGTGGCGCATCGTTGGTTGCTTGTTGGGCTTGTTGGGCTTGTTGTGCTTGTTGTGCTTGTTGTGGGTGTTGCTCGTTGTGAGTCACGGGTCTGAGGTTATTATGGATCGGTTGCGGCATCTCGGCGATGACTTTACCGGGATTGAGAATGTGCAGCGGATCGAAGAGTCGTTTCACTTCGGCAAAGGCTTCGTACAAGGGACCAAATTGTTTCCGCATAAACCATGTACGGCTCAAACCTGCACCATGCTCACCGCTGATGCTACCCTGGGCTTGGACCACCGGTTCATACAACTCGCTGGCGAGGGTATGCAGTTTGCGGATGTCGTCTTGGTCATTCACGTCAAGAAAAGGGCGGATATGTAATTGTCCATGTCCGATGTGTCCAAACATCGAAGCGGTCACTTGGTGCTTACGTAAAACTTCTTGAAGTTGTGGTAGAACGGCAGGCAGGGCTGCTGGAGGTACAGCGATGTCTTCGACAAACGGAATGGCTCGGGAATTTCCCTTGAGGCGATACAGTGTAGGGATGACATTTTGTGTGATCGACCAAGCTTGGGCAATTTCATCTTGCTCCAGTGCGATTCGCGAGGCAAAGGCTAGTCGTTTTGTTTTGTGGATTTGCTCGATAATCTCCGACAATCGATCTCGGACTTCGGCACGGGTATCGGCGGTCACTTCCACGAGCAGCATTGCTTCGGCGTCACTGGGGATTGTTTGTACGAAGCGCGGGTCGGTATCTCGAGCGAGGATCAGTAGACGCCGGTCAAGCAGATCGCAGGCGCTGACATCCATATTGACGGCATGGGCAGACGCTTGGATTGCCTTTTCCATTTTGTCAAAGAACAATAACAATACCCCAACGTGTGGTGGTATCGGAACGGTACGTAACTTTGCTTCCGTGATCAGAGCTAATGTTCCCTCTGAGCCCGTTATCAATTGAGCCAAGTTGAGATGCTCGCCTTGCCGCAGGTTGCTTAAATGGTAGCCGCACCGGTGCACGAGTGACTTAGGAGTATGCTCGATAATATTTCCGTGGTGGGTTGCGAGGATGGTGCTGAGTCGTTGTTGGATATCATCTAATCTCGCCACTGTTGGTGTTTCAGCAAATTGGAGTCCTTGACGACGAGGGACCGCACACAGGGTTTCCAGATTGTCGTTTTGACCAAGACGTAAAACTGTACCGTCAGCCAGCACCACTTCCAATTCTTCGACATACGCTCGAGCGCTACCGTAACGCAACCAGTGACTGCCGCTGTTGTCGAGCGCTAACACGCTGCCCATCGTAGTGACTTGGCCAGTGCTGGGATCGGGGCCGAAGAGCCGATTGTGCTTCCCTAAGTATTGATTGAGGTGCGCGTAGACAACGCCAGGTTGCACCCGTACAGATTCTCCGTCAAACCCGATGATTCGTCGCATGTGATGGGCGAAATCGATCACGATTCCGCTGCCTAGTGATTCTCCGGCGAGTCCACTGCCGGCGCCGCGAGCGTGTATTGCGATGCCGTGTTCCGAAGCGTATTGAACGGTGGCGACTACATCTTGAACGTGCCGTGGGCGTACGACGGCGCGTGGCTTGATTTGATAAATGCTGGCATCACTGGAATACAATTGTAAGAATAAGTCGTCGCAGCGAACGTCGCCATCAATAACGCCACGCAGGTCTTCCTGAATGCGGGCTCGTTCTTGATCCATAATGAAACTCTTACTGTGCTAAACGGTTGCTGTGCTAAACGGTTGCTGTTAAATGCAAACGAATTCAATGACTGGGCGTTTCGTCTGTTGTTGTACTTTCAGGGGCATGCGTGGCGAGCCATTGAGCGTCCTGCTGTTCACGTTCCAGTCGTACGCGCTGCTGATGATACTTTTCGTGGATTTCAAGATTGAATGGTTCATATTCAATCGATTCTTCGAAACCACGGTACTCGCTGTTACATTTGTAACATTGTAATAGATTATTGGTGAAAATGTAGAATAACAGATCGATGCCTGCCGTGAAAAACAGAATCCCATAAACCCACATTAAGTGGTGGTAGTAGTAGGCAATGGTGCTGGCTGCGAAACCGATTCCAATGATCGTGATTCCGAGCCGTTGATTGAATTGTTTACGATAATAGAGTTCTTTGCCTGGGCAAACCATGCAGCGAGTGACGACTATTTGGGCATTTGTGTCGGCGCCGATTGCATCGCTAGGGATTTCGTGGGCAGTCTGACAAGCAGGGCACGTGAATATAGAGATATCCGCTTCGTATTGCTCGCGGGTTATAGAATCACAGTTTCGGCAGCGGAAGGTAACGTTCATTGGGGGGTCAGTGGTTCGTTAGGGTTATAGGTAGAGGCAGGTCTGCAAAATCGGGACAACGCTGTAGTGATGCTGCGGCTGTCTTTAAGTCTTCTTGGATTGTACCGTGGTTGAGTAAGATTAGAGAGGGTAGAGCACGTTTTCCGAGACCGAGAGCAGTTGAGCCGTAAGTTCTCCGACAAGCACCACGACCGTGGCCGCGTATAAAATCCCAGTAGCACTTTGAGTGTTCGGTACTCGCAAAGTTAATCGAGCCAATATCACCATGATCAATGTTGCGGCGACACCTGTGATCCAGCGGAGGGATAAGAAAATCCACCAACTTGTAGGGACTTCGTGGGCGGCAACGTAGAAATATGTTCCAGTTGCTGAAATAACCGAACGGATGGCCAACGCCCATAGACAGAATGCTAGTAGTTTGTAAAGTGGATCAAGTTTCATGCCTGGCGTGTTGAGGTACCAGTGTCCCAGCAACATGCTCATCATGACGGCGCCCAACAATGCCCCTGAACTGACAATTTCCAAGATGACGGAGATGATTTCAGGGGTCGTACGATTTTCTGGAAAAACAGTTGTCAGATAGGCCGAAGTCAGTGTGAGGATGGTGACCACTAGCAGGGCTATGTTACCCGCTCGAGCTTTTTCGTAGATCCAGATACTCGCACCGACGTAACTTGCAATCGCGTTTACGATGACCAGTGTCAGCAAACTTACGTGTTGTGTCGGGACGTGCTCTTCCGCAGCGGTCCAGATCACCAATACGCCGAAAACGTTGAGTCCCATGATGACCCACAGATGGACTCGGAAAAATCCGCTCGTGACCACTTTGGAACTCGTTAGCATCATTGCCAAGGACATGCCGAAGCTAAGCCTCAGTACAAACTGGAGTATTTCCCAGAGCAGTGCCACAACAATCCTCTTACCGGCGATTGCCGTAGATGAGTTGCATGATTTCAGACCGACTCGACAGGTTGCTGCGGAAAATGCCGCGCATCGCCGACGTGATGGTCAAACTGCCAGGTTTACGAACGCCGCGAATTGTCATGCAACTATGATCCGCTTCGATGATGACTGCCACCCCTTTAGCATCGAGTGCGTCGACCAGTAGGTCGGCAACTGTTTCGGTTAGACGTTCTTGGACTTGAGGGCGACGCGCGACGACTTCCAAGACTCGAGCAAGCTTGCTCAGGCCGATTACCTTCCCGTTTGGCATGTAGCCAATGTGTGCTTTACCGACAAATGGTAGTAAGTGATGTTCACACATGCTAGAAAAACTGATGTCTCGTACTAGAACAACTTCGTCATATTTCTCTTCGAAGAATTTGCCAGTGTGTTCGTGTGGATCTTGTCGCAGACCGCTGAACATTTCCGCGTACATGCGGGCGACTCGGGCGGGAGTTTCTAGCAGTCCATCGCGATCGGGATCTTCACCAATACCAATGAGGATTTCGCGGACGGCCTTTTCAATACGAGGTAAGTCGACTTCGCTGGTGGTAGGTGTAGTGTTTTGAGATGTAGAGTCTGACATGTTTGAATCGGTTTGTGAGGTCGCTAGTTGTAAAGTTGGATCTTGTGTATAGCCGTGAATACAGCAGAATTAGTCGTATAGCTTTATGTTATGTCGAGATTAGCTATCTGGTCAATGGGCGTTGTTTTTTAGAGGTTTGATGAGGCAGTTTAGAGGAACTGTAGGTTTGGATGTTCACTGTTTTTCACTGGTTGAGCGTGGCGGTGAGGGTGAGAAGATGTTTTATTGCAATCTATCTGTATTTCTGTTCGGAAAGCGTTTGCCTTCTGTGCCGCAGTGCGTAACACTAAAGCCTGCTAAGAACTTGTAATTCGCTTGCCTATTTGTGGATACTAATGACTGCTACTCGTGAAGAGAAGAACTACGCACGCCGTATCGTTCGGCATCTGGTAAAAGGCTATCCAAATGCAAAATGCGCGTTACGCTATGAATCTCCGTTTCAGTTGTTGATTGCAACTATTCTTTCGGCACAATGTACTGATGCACGTGTGAATATTGTGACTGAAAAGTTGTTCGAGAAATATCCTACTGCATTTGATTTGGCAGCAGCGACCCAATCTCAGGTAGAGCGGATTGTGAAGAGTGCTGGGTTCTTCAGGTCAAAGGCCAAAAATATTCGAGGGTGTGCCAGTCAGTTAGTGAAAAAATTCGATGGTGAGCCGCCACAGTGCCTTGATGACTTGGTGGAACTACCTGGCGTCGGTCGCAAGACGGCCAATGTGTTGCTGGGGACAGAATTTGGTATTCCTTCGGGGGTCGTCGTGGATACGCATGTTGGTAGAATAAGTCGCCGGTTAGGATTGACGAGTGAAACGGATGCCGTGAAGGTAGAACGGGAGTTGATGCAAATCGTTGCCAAGAAGGACTGGATTTATTATTCCCATCGAATGATTCATCATGGCCGGAAAGTATGTGATGCAAGGAAACCTTTGTGTGAAGAGTGTTCCATGAAGGGTTTTTGTCCGCGAATTGGTGTAACTTAGGGTGCGGCGTCTAATGGAGCATCTTTAATTGATGCGTTGGTTCAACGCAGTATTCGTGTTTAAATAGATATAGGGTAAAACAGCGATGATTCTTTCCGGTCAAGAAATCAAGAAACGAATGGGCGATTCGATTGTGATCGATCCATTCAATGAAGACCATTTGAATCCCAATAGCTATAATCTCACGCTGCACGACGAAGTAATGGTCTACGAGGAAGTTGTGTTGGACATGCGTCAAGTTAACCGAGTGCGGCGTTTGAAAATTCCTGAGAGCGGGTTGGTGCTGACTCCGAATCAGTTGTTCTTGGCTCGGACCGTAGAACGAACGGAGACTCACGGTTTAGTACCAATGATAGAAGGTCGGTCTTCGATCGGTCGCTTGGGGTTGTTTGTACATGTGACCGCCGGATTTGGCGACGTGGGCTTTAAAGGGTATTGGACGTTGGAAATGTTTGCGGTCCAACCGGTCAAAATCTACCCAGGAGTTCAGATTTGTCAAATTTTCTATCACGAGCTAGCCGGCGATATTACGAATTATGACAACGGCAAATATCAAAACAACCGAGATATTCAGCCGAGTTTGCTATACCGTGAATTAAACCCAGACGCGGAATTCGACTCGCCCCAAATGACGCTTGATTTTAGTAAAAAGCCGAAATCCAACGGCGCGTAGGGAAAAGAGATGGCGGGCTTGGTGGGATAATAACGCTCTCGGAGGTTGTGTCTACCCGCCTCCGAAGGGTGACTGTCAAAGATGCTCGATCGACGGTAAACTGTAATATAGATAACCACAGAACCCCTAGCGTATAGCGGAAGAATAGATATATGAGTGACGCTACTACTTTTGATCCTTTTAATGCACGCGACAATTTCGATAGCGGTAATGGCGAAATTGGCATCTACCGATTGTCAAAGTTGACAGAGCAGGGTATTGGCGATGTTAGCAAGTTGCCGTATTCGATTCGAGTCTTGTTAGAATCGGTGCTGCGGAATTGCGATGGATATGTCGTTACCGAAGAAGATGTACGATGCTTAGCCAATTGGAATGCGGCAGATCCAGGCACTCATGAGATTCCGTTTAAACCTGCTCGAGTGGTGCTGCAAGATTTCACCGGCGTGCCAGCAGTTGTGGATCTTGCTGCAATGCGTTCCGCGATGGAGCGATTGGGTGGTGACCCCCGCAAAATCAACCCGTTGATTCCGGTGGATTTGGTGATTGATCATTCGGTTCAAGTCGATAATTTCGCATCGCTCGATGCTCTCGAAGCAAACGTCGAATTAGAGTTTGTTCGCAACGGTGAGCGATATCAATTCTTGCGTTGGGGCCAAAATGCATTTGATAATTTTCGAGTCGTACCGCCCAACGTCGGCATCGTTCATCAAGTCAATTTGGAATTCTTGGCCAGTGGAGTGTGTCGTACTGAAGATGCGCAAGGCCCAGTTGCTGTGCCTGATACGCTCGTCGGAACGGACAGTCACACAACGATGATCAACGGCCTAGGCGTCGTTGGCTGGGGAGTTGGAGGTATCGAAGCAGAAGGTGTAATGCTCGGGCAACCAATTTATATGTTGATGCCCGAAGTTGTCGGGTTTGAGTTGACTGGTGCATTGCCAGCGGGGGCGACTGCCACGGACCTAGTGCTGCTGGTTGTTGAAATGCTACGTAAAAAAGGTGTCGTTGGTAAATTTGTAGAATTCTATGGTGACGGTGTGCGAGGTATGAGCTTGGCAGATCGTGCCACGTTAGCAAATATGGCTCCTGAATACGGCGCGACGATGGGATTCTTTCCTGTAGACGATGAAACATTGCGATATCTGCGACAGACCGGTCGTAGCGATGAAAACGTCGAGCTCGTAGAACGCTACACGAAGGAACAAGGGTTGTTCTGTACTGCGGACGCACCAACACCCACCTACTCATCTTACGTCACGTTAGATTTATCCGTTGTGGTCCCGTCACTAGCTGGACCAAAACGACCTCAAGATCGCATTGCTCTAGATGATATGAAACAAGCATTCATTGATGTGCTGGAAACACCGATCAGCGGAGGCGGATTTGAATTGTCTGGCGATGCGTTACAAACTTCGGCAGTTGCCGCTTTGGACAGTGGTGACTCAGAATTAACTCATGGCGCGGTCGTGATCGCCGCCATCACCAGTTGTACGAACACCAGTAATCCATCGGTGATGGTCGCTGCTGGCTTAGTAGCCCAAAAGGCTGCCGCCAAAGGTTTACAAGTGCCGTCTCATGTGAAAACGAGCCTTGCTCCGGGATCTCGAGTTGTGACCGATTACTTGGATAAGGCTGGGCTAAGTGATTCATTGAACCAACTTGGCTTCAATGTTGTTGGCTATGGTTGTACGACTTGCATTGGTAATAGCGGACCATTGCCCGCACCCGTTTCCGCAGCCATCGAAGCGGGTAATCTAGTTGCCTGTTCGGTCTTATCAGGAAATCGTAATTTTGAAGGCCGAGTGAATCAGGATGTGAAGGCGAATTACTTGGCTAGTCCACCATTGGTTGTCGCGTATGCATTAGCAGGAACGACGAGGTTCGATTTCCATACGCAATCATTGGGTGTTGATAACGAAGGCAACGACGTGTTTTTGAAAGATCTTTGGCCGAGTCGCGACGAGGTGCAGGATGTTTTGGATAACGCGGTAGACAGCGAAATGTTCAAGCAACGTTATGGCAATGCGTTTGATTCCAGTGAGAAATGGAACGCAATCGAAGTCACTGAGAGTGACCTTTACGCTTGGAACGATGAGTCATCGTATATCCAAGAGCCTCCGTTCATGAAGGACTTACCTGTGGAAGTACCATCGATTGAACCGATTGCTGGTGCTCGAGTGCTAGCGTTCTTGGGCGATAGTACGACAACCGATCATATTTCTCCTGCCGGTGCAATTGCGAAAGACAGTCCAGCGGGTAGGTTCTTGTTAGAGCAAGGCGTTGAACAAGTGCACTTTAATAGCTATGGTTCGCGGCGTGGAAATGACCGTGTGATGTTGCGGGGGACGTTTGCTAATATTCGTATACGCAATAAATTAGCTCCGGGTACGGAAGGTGGCGTGACTCGTCATCTACCTTCGGGTGAAGGCATGTCCATTTATGACGCGTCGATGAAATACCAAAACGATGGAATACCATTGGTTGTTTTGGCTGGCACGGAATACGGCACTGGTAGCAGTCGTGACTGGGCCGCAAAAGGGACTCAATTACTAGGCGTCCGAGCGGTTATCGCGGCGAGTTATGAACGAATTCATCGTAGTAACTTGGTGATGATGGGTATCTTGCCGTTGGAGTTATTAGATGGTCAAACGCATCAGAGCTTAGGCCTGACTGGTGAGGAAGTATTCGAAGTCGTTGGACTAGACGATTCGCTCAAACCACTCTCTCAGTTAACTGTAAAGGCGACGAGAGAAGACGGTAGTGTCGTTGAATTCGCAACGGCCGTTCGCATCGATACACCAGTAGAAATGGACTACTATCGCAATGGCGGTATTTTGCAAACAGTATTGCGAAAGTTGCTGTAGCAGCACGGATTAATACGAACCATCACCTCTGGTAAAATTGGGCCGTTGTCGATGATTCCTATAACGGTAACTGTTCTTGTACAGCGAAACTTTTGGTAATCGGGCCACTTAACACGGCGTAGTCTGGAATCGGTAGCGACTCCAGACTACACAAGTGCCGTTGTGGTGGGATTATCTATCGATAGTGAAGCACTTACGCTGCAGCGGCGACTTCGACGAGTCGAGTGCCGGTTGCTTTGATTGCTTTCACGTCTTCGATGAACTCTTCGATGATGCGGAAGTCCATGGCGGTTGCCGATGGGGCTTCTGGGTGGAATTGCGTGCCGATGGCAACCCAATCCTCTGCAGTTGCTTCAATCCCTTCGATCACTCCATCTGGACAGCGAGCTGTAATATTGAATCCCGGCGCGACTTCATCCACGGACATGTGGTGGTTACTGTTGACGCGGATTTCACCATCGCCATAAATGCGTTCGAGCAATGAACCTGGTGTAATGTCCAAGCTATGTCGGTGATCGAGACATAGAGGATCTCGATGCGGCACGGCATTAGGTAACGCTTCTGGGATATGCAGGTGAAGATTACCACCCATGGTTAGGTTCAGTAATTGCATGCCAGCGCCGATGCCGAATACGTTGATGCGTTTGTCGCAGATTTGACGACAAAGAATGCGATCGAAAATTTCGCGTTCAGAGCTCATCATTCTACAAGACGTGTGTCGCATGAAACCGTCCCGGTGAGGATCTAGGTCGAGTCCGCCTGCGAGGATAAATCCATCGAGGTTTTTCAATGCGGCTGCGATATCATCTTCATCTTCCATAATCGGTACGATCACAGGAATGCCGCCTCCGCGGAGAATTCCGTCGACGTAACCTGCGGCAAGAAAATAGTATGCCGCGGTGTCGCTCGTTTTCGATTTAAAATCTAAGTTGAGTCCAATAAATGGTTTCTTCTGCATCTGTAATCCCTTTCAGATACTCAAGCCTTCAGTGCAAAATGCGTTGGAAGCCTAAGATGTTTTAAGAGAGAAGCAGAACGGTCCGGCAAAGTACGAGATGTTGTTGTGACCAGGAAAACTATAAGAGTTTAGGGTCTTGCCACAAATGAAACTGAATAGGCATTGCTTAAAGAAAGAATACAAATACAAACAAATCCATTTGAATGATTGCTAATAACTTCAGGTGTTGCCCAGAACACATTTATCGTTAATCTCATATAACTAGCATAAAGCCTGTTACTACGAATCCGTTCGTTGAAGTCAATCATTGACTTCGAGATCAAAGTAAATTGCGTTCCGTTTCGGTTTCTCCCCCCGCATACAAAAACTTGTACCTCGTCCGGGAGCGAAATCCTTTTCGGTGACCGTTCTGTTTTCTCCTAAAACGGTTAATGCAATATCTGAATATTCTTGTGGGAAGCAAGAAGGTGAGATTGTGACAAGTTCCGGTGAAAATAACAAACCCCTGGCGAAAAAAATTTGGAAAAAATTCACCGACCACTATATCTAGTGCTGTAACGGCCGTGGCATACCAAATCTAGGGAAAGTCATTTGGCTAAAAACTCACCAAATCAAGCAAAGTAATTTTG
>Ga0302134_10000714_pt1 | contig 14974 bp, 12 predicted proteins | sample CB9_SCM_MG_FD_203123 | JGI IMG/M metagenome (GOLD analysis project Ga0302134, IMG submission 203123) | Marine microbial communities from Western Arctic Ocean, Canada - CB9_SCM | ecosystem: Environmental > Aquatic > Marine > Oceanic | place: Canada: Western Arctic Ocean | collected 2017-09-19
CCAATGTTTAAAACCTTGAAAGAGGACGGGCAGATCATCTGCCTGATCAAACCGCAGTTTGAGTTAAACCGTGAGGACATCAGTAAGGGCGGAATCGTTAGAGACCCGGCACTTCACCAGCGAGCGGCGGATAAGATCCATCATTTTGTGACAAAGGAGCTAGGTCACACATGGATCGAGTGTATTGATTCACCAATCACGGGAACAGATGGTAATCGCGAGTTTCTGGCTTGGTTGAAGATTTGAAACCACGAATCTTACTAATCTCACGCATTTACGGGGTTGCTAGTTCGTATTTTGTGACCGCGAAATATGCGAAAGGACGCGAAAGAAGACTTGGGTTGCTAATTCAATATTCTACATTAACTATTCATAATTCCAGCTTTGATAAAAGCTGAGTAATGGGTAGGCCTACGACGTTGTTGTAGTCGCCGCGGACTGCGGAGATGATCATGTCGCCGTGCTCTTGGACGGCGTAGGAGCCGGCTTTGTCCATGACGTTGACTTTGGTCATGTAGTTGTCGATTACTTGAGGTGTTAGTTCTTTGAATACGACCTCGGTGATGGAGTGGAAGCGTTGGGTGTTTTCACCTTGGGCGATACAGACACCAGTGCAGACTTGGTGAGTTCTACCAGACAGTTGAGCGAGCGTGGCGTGGGCTTCGTCTTCACTGCGGGGTTTCCCTAGTGGGGTATGATCGATGTAGACTAAGGTATCAGCACCGATGACGGTGGCATCCGGATGAAGCTTGGCAATGGCGAGTGCCTTGAGTTCGGCATTTGCCTCGCAGAGGAGATGCAAGGGCATGTCGACATCATGGATTTCCTCAGCTGGTGACGGAATGACTTCGAAGTCGAATCCTGCTTCAGTAAGCATTTCGCGTCGACGAGGTGAGCCGGAGGCGAGTATGAGATTAAGTTTCAAGTTACAAACTCCAAAAACCAAGTTAATTAGCATCTCAGCTACGCAGCTGAGCGAAGGAGGGCTACAAGAACACCCTGGATGATGAGTTCGCGAGCGGGGATGAGATCGGGGAAGTTTTCGTTTTCAGCACGGAGGAAAGGTTTTCCGTTTTCAATAACGAAGCGCTTGAGAGTAGTTTCTCCATCGATGAGGGCGGCAACGACATCGCCTTTGCGAGGCTCGCGGAATTCTAGGACAACGGTATCACCATCACAGATGTGAGCATTGATCATGGACTCGCCGCGGACTTTAAGAGCGAAGGTGCGGGCGTTACCACGGAGGCCTAGAGAGCTGACGTCAATTGACAGGCAGCCTTCCTTTTCTGAATCCACATCCTGTGCCATACCAGCTGCGATGCTGCCGTAGATCGGGATATCGACAATTTCCTCGCGTTCCATTTCTTCGGGGAAGCCGATGCCACAAGCCTTGTTCGCCTTACGGACAATCACACCTTTCCTTTCCAAGGCACGGAGGTGACTCATGGCTGCAGTCTGGCTGGCGAAGTCAAAGTGACGCTGGATATCACGCGTGGATGGCATGAATCCTTCGATACGGTGAGTTTCCTTCAGGTAGTCGAGAACTTCCTGCTGTCGTTTGGTGAGTTGTACGTTGGACATAATATTTGGTTTTTTAATAGTGAGTGGTTTTTTAATTGTAAATTTTGGATAGTCACTGCCGACTTGAACCAGTTTGAACAGTGTTTATTAGAACATACCCAAGTGAACAGCTATTAGCAAGATTAAAATGTCCGTTCTAATTTGCTTAGGAATTTGCTTCCCCTCACCCGTTAGCATGCGTGAATATAGACCTACAACAAACGTCATCATACTATGAGCCAAGAATTTAACTCACCCCACCTGCCTGCGATGGGACTTGTCGCAGGACTCGACGAAGAAGACCGCCTGCTCCTAAGCGGCTACGGAGATTTCCTGCCTGTGCAGCAGGATCAAGTCCTGATCGAAGAGGGGCAAACTCAGGACTCTCTCTACTTTGTCATTTCCGGTGTTCTTCATGTGCACACCGATAATGATAACAAACGCACATTGATTGCGCGTGTTCAAGCAGGTGAGAGTCTTGGTGAGATCAATATTTTTGATCCCGGCACAGCGAGCGCCTCGGTAACTTCAAAATCATTTTCCCAGGTATGGAAAGCCACCCGCGAAGACATCGAAGCATTCATGGTGGCTTACCCTCAGCCTGGAAACCTTTTACTCACCGCATTGGTCAGGGAAATGAGCCGACGTATCCGTCACATGAACGATAAACTGGTCGCTGTGGAAGCAGAGGCAGCCTATCAAAATTTCTGGGACTAAGCTACACTATCGCCCCTTACACCCAACCATGATATCCATTTTATCCATGATCGATCCACTAGCAGTGGACCCTAGTTCAGTGCAGGGTGTTGTGTTTATCTTTATCGCTCTGGCCATAGGTCATGCCGTGGCTGATTTCCCGCTACAGGGGCCATTTCTTGCTGATGCAAAAAACAGACACAACGATATCTCAAGTTACTTTGATAAGGAACCACCTCCCTATGTTTGGATTCACGCACTAACAGCCCACTCGTTAATTCATGCAGGCGCGGTATGGTTAATCACCGGATCAGCAGTCTTAGGAGTGATCGAGTTGGTGGTTCACTGGATCATTGATTACGCCAAGTGTGAGGACTGGACAGGATTTAATTCCGATCAGATCCTTCATTACGTCTGTAAGATCATCTACGCGATGATGATTTATCTGGGAGTGACTTGGATTTAATCACCCTTTTCCCCAGCCCTTTCAGGGCTGAATTCTCTGCATGGCAGCTTCCCGGGGCTGAAGCCCCGGGCTGCGATACACGTCCCCGTTGGGGACAAAACCACCCGTCCACCGTCCACCGTCCACCGTCCACCGTCCACCGTCCACCGTCCACCGTCCACCGTCCACCGTCCACCGTCCACCGACTTCCTGACTTCCTGACTTCCTGACTTCTCGACTTCTCGACTTCTCGACTTCTCGACTTCTCGACTTCTCGACTTCTCGACTTCTCGACTCCCCGACTTCACTGGCGGGAAAAGGCAAGCCTAAGCTAACAAAAAAGCAGGAGCCCCGTAATGGAAGCCCCTGCTTTTAATTGAAACGTAAAAACTACTCAGCGGCCACGGCTGCTCGTATGAGATCAAGGAAGCTCTGTGGCTCAAGGCTGGCACCTCCGACGAGTCCGCCGTCGATGTCGGGCTGACTGAGGAGTTCACCTGCGTTGCCGGCTTTCATGCTGCCGCCGTATTGGATACGGATTTTTTGAGCTAGTTCGTTGGTGTAAAGGTCAGCGATGACCGAGCGAACAAATGCGTGGGCATCTTGTGCTTGCTCAACGGTGGCAACAACTCCAGTACCGATTGCCCAGACGGGTTCGTAGGCGACGACCATGCTCTTCATGTCCTTTTCCTCGATGCCTGCAAGACCCTCGGTGATTTGGCTGCGGAGCACGTCTTCAAGTTTTCCTCCTTCACGCTCTTCGAGTGTCTCACCGATACAGAAGATGGGCTTGAGATTAGCGGTTAGGGATTTCTTGATCTTGGCGTTGATGATGGCGTTGGTCTCACCGTAGATGGTGCGACGCTCGCTGTGACCGATGATGACGTACCGAACAAAAAGTTCCTTAAGCATCATGGTGCTGGTTTCGCCAGTGAAGGCACCGTTGTCCTGTTCGGAAACGTTCTGGGCGGAGATGGCCACAGCGGAGTTCGAGCAAAGAGCTGCGACAGCAGCTGGGATGGAAACGAAAGGAGGAGCAATAACGACATCCGCCTGATCGGTGAGGTTGTCGAGTTTCGCTGTGAAAGTGGAGATGAAATCCTCGGCTTCTTTAGGGCCGATGTTCATCTTCCAGTTGGCTGCTATAATGGGTTTACGCATGATGTTAGTTGATTGGTTGATTGGTTGACTAGGCATTGGTTAGGGAGGCTACTCCTGGGAGAACTTTGCCTTCAAGTAGCTTGAGGGATGCTCCGCCGCCTGTGGAGATGAAGTCGAAATCATCCGGGTTACCGAATTTTTTGACAGCTGTTACCGAGTCGCCACCACCGACGATTGTCAGTGCGTCTGCTTCGGCCACCGCCTTGGTTAGAGCCTTGGTGCCTGCTGCGAAGTTATCCATTTCAAAAACTCCCATTGGGCCGTTCCAAAGGACGGTTTTGGCACCGGCCACGACTTCTACGAAGTCTGTGATCGCTTGATCGCCGATGTCGATACCTTCCCAGTCGTCTGGGATTTCGCCACCATTTTCGTAAGCCGCAGTGACTTTAGTCTCAGCATCCGGTGAGAACTCCTGTGTGATACGGGTATCGGCGGGAAGATGGAAGTGGATGCCTTTGGTCTTGGCATCTTCGAGAATTTCGAGGGCGAGTTCCAAACAATCGTTCTCAACGAGAGATTTGCCGATTTTATATCCCTGGGCCTTACGGAAGGTATAGGCCATGGCTCCTCCGATGATGAAAGTATCAGCCTTGGCCATCATGGCTTTGATCACCTGAATTTTATCAGAAACCTTGGCTCCGCCCATGATGGCGACAAATGGTTTCTCGGGTGATGCTAGTTTACCTTCGAGGAATTCAAGTTCGCGCTCGATGAGGAACCCCATGGCACTCTGGGAAACGTGGTGCGTCACACCTTCGGTGGAAGCGTGCGCGCGGTGAGCGGCGCCAAAGGCGTCGTTGACAAAAATATCAGCTCCACCAGCAAGGATACGAGCAAAGACAGCGTCGTTCGCTTTTTCCTCAGCTTGGAAACGGGTGTTTTCCAGAAGAATGACCTCGCCAGGCTGGAGTGCCACGCGAGCTGCTTCTGTATCGGTGCCTACGCAACTATCGGCGAAGGTTACTTCTTTTTCTAACAATTCAGCCAGACGCAGTGCTGCGGGGCGGAGAGAATACTTGGGATCCGGCTCACCCTTGGGTCGACCGAGGTGTGAGCAGAGGGTCAGCTTGGCACCACCGTCGAGGAGGTGTTTGATGCTGGGTAGGGCTGCTACGATGCGGGTATCGTCGGTGATTTCACCTTCAGCATTGAGAGGGACGTTAAAATCGACACGCATCAGGACGGACTTACCGCTGAGCTCAAAGTCGCGAATACTTAGTTTGGCCATTTTTTGTTAGGGTAGAATAGGAATGAAAAAGAGGAGCAAAAAGGCGGGGGAAGTTACCCTCCCCCGCCTTTGTGAAAATCATCGTTGATTAGAGTCCAGTTCCCAGTAGGGCAAGGCCATCAGCTGCACGGCAGGAGTAACCCCACTCGTTGTCATACCATGAACAAACTTTAACAAAGTTGCCATCGTTTACCATGGTGAGACCTGAGTCGAATATAGAACTGTGAGGATCACTAACGATATCCTGAAGAACCAGTGGATCTTCAGAGTAGTGAAGGATATCTTTCATTGGGCCAGTAGCTCCGGCCTCTTTGAAAGCGGCGTTAACTTCTTCAACAGTTGTATCGCTCTTAAGAATAGCAACGAAGTCAGTGAGTGATCCGGTAGGAGTAGGAACACGGAAAGCACCTCCGTTAAGCTTGCCCTTCATTTCAGGGATCACTTCAGCGATCGCAACAGCGGCTCCAGTAGAAGAAGGCACGATGTTAACAGCAGCAGAACGACCACGACGAAGATCACCGTGTGGTGCGTCAAGAAGGTTCTGGTCACCTGTGTAGGAATGAATTGTGCTCATGAAGCCTTTTTCAATTCCCCACTTGTCGTTAAGAACTTTAACGAGTGGTGCAAGACAGTTAGTAGTGCAGGATGCGTTAGAGACGATATTGTGTTTGGCTGGATCGTAAAGATCGTCGTTGATACCAAGGCACATGGTGAGGTCTGGGTTCTTCGCAGGTGCAGAAATAAGCACCTTCTTAGCGCCAGCGTCGATGTGCTTTTGGGCACCTTCGCGTGAGGTAAAGAATCCAGTAGACTCAAGAACAACGTCTACGTTGAGCTCTGCCCATGGGAGGGCTGCGGGGTCACGCTCAGCGGTGGCGTGAATTTTATGTCCGTCAACGATGATTGAATCATCATCGTAAGTCACCTCGTAGGAAACACGACCCTGTGAGGAGTCATACTTCAGCAGGTGAGCCAGAGTTTTGTTATCTGTGAGGTCATTGATTGCGACGACGTTTTTCAGTTCGCCCTTCTCTACAAGGGAGCGCAATACGTTGCGTCCGATGCGTCCAAATCCGTTAATTGCGTAATTAGCCATGGTATTTTTCCAATTGTTAATCCGAGCCACAGTTGTAGCGCGGGGGCGGAGATTATGGTCGCCAAATGCAGCACGTCAATACCTGCGTGGATCATTTATTGATGTACATGACGCATATCTTGAGGAGGCCAATCTGACTCAAACCCTAGGATGGCTCGCTTTTTAAGTTGCTTCTTTCAGATTGCACGCCTAAGGCTCGCGTTCCCGCCGCCTAGGCTTGTCATTGATAGTTCCCTACTAAGGAGCCCAAGCGGTACATAAAGAAGTCCAAAAGGACTTACACTACCAACTATTAATACTATGACTGACATTCCATTTTCCGACCTCGGCCTCTGTGACGAGCTCCTTGAAGCTATTAACGACCTAGGCTATGAAAGCCCATCTCCCATTCAGGCGAAAGCAATCCCCCCTATATTAGAAGGAAAGGACATTATTGGACTCTCCGAAACAGGGTCGGGTAAAACCGCCGCCTTCACGCTACCGGCACTGCAGATGATCGATACCGATCGTGCAGAATCCCAAGTTCTCATCCTTTCCCCCACCCGTGAGCTTTGTGTTCAAGTCTGTGAGGAAGTTCACCGTCTTGGAACTCACATCAAGGGACTGCGTGCGGTGCCTGTCTATGGCGGCACACCGATCGACCGCCAGATTACTCAACTCAAACGCGGAGCTCACATCGTTGTGGGAACTCCGGGTCGACTTCTTGACCATTTACGCCGTAAGACGCTGAAGCCTGCTACGATCAAACTGGCTATTCTCGACGAAGCCGACCGCATGCTAGACATGGGATTCCGTGAGGATATGGAAGACCTTCTGGGAGCCATGCAAAAGGATCACCAAACGCTCTTCTTCTCTGCCACCATGAATAAGCAGGTTCAGAAGCTGATTCAAAAATTCGGTAACGATCCTCAACAAGTCTCCATCGAAGGACAGACCAAGACCGTTTCTACAGTTACCCAATCTTATTACGAGGTTCGTAACCGCTCCAAGGTCGAGGTGCTTACTCGCTTGCTCGATATGGACAGCCCCCGACTCGCTGTCGTTTTCTGTAATACCAAACGTAGTGTGGACGAATGCACAGAGGCGCTGACCGCACGTGGCTACGCAGCTGACAAGCTACACGGCGACATCGGTCAGCAAGCACGAGAGCGCACGACCAAGCGATTCCGTGAAGGAAAATTTGAACTTCTCATTGCCACCGACGTTGCTGCACGTGGTCTCGACATCGATGATGTGGAAGCCGTGTTTAACTACGACATCCCACAAGATCCTGAAGACTACGTTCACCGCATCGGACGAACAGGTCGTGCAGGTCGTACGGGTAGGGCTGTGAGTTTTGTCTTTGGTCGCGATATTTACCGACTCCAAAGCATCGAGCGCTACACCAAACAGCACATCCAACGTGCTAAGATTCCTACCCAGGAAGAAGTAGAGGGCGTGAGAGCTGATCAGCTCTTCGACACCGTTAAGGCCCGACTTGAAAAAGAGGTCAGCCATAGCTTCCGCCACTACATCGACCGCTTGCTCGACCAAGGTCACACAGCCACCGATATCGCATCATCTCTTTTCGAATTACTCCGTGAATCCATGGGCCGTGAAGGCGAGGAAATCATGGAAGACCGCCCTGATTACAAACCTGACAAGGACCGCGGCGCACGCCGTAGTCGTGATAAGGGCGATGATCGTGGCGAGCGCAGAGGCGGTCGTGGTGAGCGCAGCGGCGATCGTGGCGACCGCGGAAATCGTGGTGGTGAGCGCGGTGACCGTGGCGGCAATCAAGACCGACGCAAAAAGGAAGAGCACATGACGACTCTCTTTGTCAGTCTTGGAAAAGCCGCAGGAGTTCGCCCAAGCGACCTCCTTGGTATGTTCTACCGCGAAGGCAAAATCCCTGACAACTCAGTAGGACACATCCAGCTTTTTGATCGTCACTCGCTGGTAGATGTTGATAAAAAAGTGGCCGACCAACTTTGTGACAACCTCTCCGATTCTAAATTGCGTAACCAACGCTTCCGCATTGGCCACGACAGAATGGGGTAGTTGATCATTGAAAATGGATCGTGGACAATGGATAATGACGAGATGAACTACGGCGTCTTAGGCGAGAACACTCAGTCGACTCCTGAGAAGCTGGATAAATACACCGGTGTGGTTGATTGGGAGTATCTCAAGCCACATTTTGACTCCGGGGTTTTGATTTATGTCGATCCTTGTTTGTCGATCACTGAAGTTGGACAGGCATTGGCTGACGACGATAAGGAAAAAACACAAGCCTGGCTGAAGTCGGGGGATATTGTCAAACCGTCCGACCTTCATGCGAACTGGTGGCAGGAGAACCCTCAGGAGTTTACCGCGTTAGTAGTATCCCCTTTTGTGCTGATGCAACCTGTTGCTGACGCTTAAACTCCAAGTTTTAAATTCCAAATACCAAAAGTTTCAGAATGCTCTGTCGTAAAACGCGACGGGGTATTTTTTTGTCCAGAATGGTCGATCATCTAGGGCACAAAAAAGCCCCGAAGAACGGGGCTTTCTAAATGACCAATTAAAGTAAAGTGGCGGGATGGACGGGACTTGAACCCGCGACCTCCGGCGTGACAGGCCGGCGCTCTAACCAACTGAGCTACCACCCCTTTACTTTGCTTGGGCGGGCGGAACCTAGGAAGATTCATGCTCGCTGGCAATACATTTTTTCATCAAAATTACATTTTTCTGAATGCCCCTAGCTCAGGGCCTCCACTGCAGCCTCAAGACTTGCTAAATCATCAACGGAAATCACCGTTACTGACTTGTCGATGCGGCCCATGAGACCAGCTAGCACCTTGCCTGGTCCTAGTTCGAGGAAGGTTGTATTCCCTTCTGCGATAAGCTTCTGCATCGATGCCGTCCAGCGGACAGAACCGGTCACCTGCTGCTCAAGCATCGATTTAATATCATCGGGGCCCTCGACGGCGCGGGCAGCGAAATTGCAAATCACGGGGATTGCAGGCTCGGAGAGCTCGGCATCCGCAAGCACGCCAGCGAGCTTATCCTGAGCGCTCTGCATGAGCCGTGAGTGGTATGCGCCGGCAACGTTGAGCTTTTTACCCATTCGGACGCCTGCAGCCTTGGCTCCTGCTACGGCTTTATCGATCCCGGCTTCATCACCTGAGATCACAATTTGTCCAATCGTGTTGAAATTGGCTACGTCCACATCGCAATCGGCTGCGAGCTTCGCAACATCCTCTTCGGAACCACCGATCATGGCGGCCATGGCACCATCGGTAGCGTCACAGGCTTCGCCCATAAACAAACCACGTTGCTCGACAATCTTCAGACCGGTTTCAAAATCGAATGTGCCTGCGAGGGTATGAGCAGTAAACTCACCTAGCGAGAGCCCTGCAGTGGCCACTGGCTTGAGGGAGGGTAGCTTTTCCTTCAGCACAGCGAGACAAGCCAGACCATGCACATAAAGAGCGGGCTGGCAGCGTGAGGTCTTTGTCAGCTCCTCGTCGGGGCCGTTAAACATGATATCAGTCAGCGAATAGCCGAGAGCGGCGTCAGCCTTTGCAAACAACTCTTTAACGACGGGATAGGCATCCGCCAAATCTTGACCCATACCTACCTTCTGCGCTCCCTGACCGGAAAATAATACAACAACGTTACTCATAGTGCTTTTCTTCTAGGCGACAGGACCCGATTGCGCAAGCCTGCATCTAATCTGTGGAAAAGTTGCAAAAACATGCGAATTTCTTCTTGCAAAACACAAGCAACCAATGAAGTTTCACCGCGACCGCAATGTCTATTGCAACCAACGGAGGGGTGGCAGAGTGGTCGAATGCACCGGTCTTGAAAACCGACGTGGCGCAAGTCACCGTGGGTTCGAATCCCACCCCCTCTGCCATTTTTTAAAAGCCCTCTATCTTAAACGATTAGAGGGCTTTTTGTTTCTAGGCGCTCGCGAGGTGTCCATTATAATGTCACTAGAACACACGAGAATAAAAATGGTCGTGAAACCACTCTATGCCATCAGCCTCTAGATCCGTATTTTGCGCCCCGCCAAGCACGCCAATAGGCTTGCAGGGCAAAAATCCAATCAAAGCGCAGGTAGCTCAGTTGGTAGAGCAGTTGGCTTTTAACCAATTAGTCCTGGGTTCGAGTCCCAGTCTGCGTACCATTCTAATAACCCGCTAAAGCCTAGTGTTTTAGCGGGTTTTTTGTGTCTTCGCCCCTGACTAAAGCAAGCTATGTGCTAGCGTTTAGGGCTCTACTCTGAATTTTGGATCGAGGACGGTAACAGAGGTTAAAGGCGTTCTATGAGATGCGGGATATTGAGATGATAACGAGTGCCTTTGAGCTGACCGGTTTTCACCATCAACCCACGCTCTTGAAGTTCGTTCAGGTCCCTGAGGGCCGTTCGATCCCCGATACCTGTCATCTTCTGATACTTGGTATTGTTCATCCCTCCGTCAAAGCCTCCCCTGAGTTCGTAGTCGATTAAACGGTTGATTACCTTCCGTTGTCTCGCACTGAGGGAGTCGCCCTGATCCGCCACCTTCGTACGGAACGCGGTAAGCTCCAGAATCCGACCGGTTTCCCGCACGGCATTTTGAAACAAAGGGCTCATGGCTTGAATTGTATGAGTAAGATCCAGACCGGCATCAAATTGTTGGTAGTAGCTTTTTAGATCCGTATTAAATGATCGTGAAAGTGCCAGCGGTGTATTCCTACCAAGATCCCGACACAGCCCCATCAAAATCAGGTTGCGACCAATCCTGCCGTTGCCATCACAAAACGGATGGATGGTTTCAAAGTGGACATGCCCTTGAATGGCATTCACTAACGGAGTATCGGATGAGCATTGGTTAAACCACTCGATAAACTCCGTCATCTTATCGTAGGCGAGATCCTTACTCACGCCTTCATGGATGACTTGGTATTCTCGGTCAAGTCGACTACCGCTGATAATTTTCATGTCGCCGACGTAAACACCTATGGATTCATCAGGGAATCTCGAACCTTTCAGGATTTCCCGGTGCATGGACAAAAGTAAATCGTGGCTCAATGGCTTGTCGTAGTTTTCCAGAGCTATGCGAGTTAATGCAACCGCGCCCTGCTCCTTTTCCTCAACTGGAGAAATATTGCTGACAAAGGAGCTATGTACTGAATCCCGATCCAAGATCACCCCCTCAATTTCCGAGTTGGCCACAATTTCTTCAGTTAAAACATCCTCAAATCCTGGGTTCTCCTTACCTAGCATTCGATCCAGATCTGCCACCTCCACACGAAAAGCCTCTTCCAAAGGTTTCACCACCGCAGGGTTATGGTAAAAGTGAGGGAAGTCAGGTTCTTGCCATAAGTAGGTTTTCATGGTGTCGGATATAGTAAGGAATTTACAACATGTCTTGTAAATAGCTATTTATCCGACATCGCAACCCATGTCAAGACCCTGCGGCCTGATTTTCATCAATCTCAGTAGTTCCAAGTTAACTCATCTCCAGATAATGATCATCCACAGAGATCGAACTCCCAACAATAACGAAAGTCGACTATTATATGCCTGACATATTTTTTATTAGTTACTCAACGGGCTTAAGAAAATGGTAAGTCGTTTGAGATACATTTATCAAAGTCCAACCTTTATCAATAAGAGCACTAATAATTCCAAAGGTATCAACAATGTCGTGATTATTTTCAAGCCCTAGCTTTACTTTGGTCTCGTGGAATTTCATGCCTCGGATTTCAAGCGGGTTAACTTGTGTTCTTAGATAATATTCTAAATTCTGATTATTTAATTTGGTTTGGTGTATCTGTTTATTTAATTTGGTTTGGTCTAAATCTCCCGTTTGGTTGGTAACATGTAGGGTGACGTATTGGAGTCTATTATTCTCTGATGCAACATTAGAGATTTTTGGCTCTTCAGCCTGTGATAAAGAGGCTGTGATAAATAATATAGAACAGATTAGAAGTGCGAAGAGACTGCTAGGAATTTGCTTTTTGAGTGAGGTGTTCGGAGGGGCTGTCATGGGGAAGATAGGGGGTTGCGGGGGAAAGAGGGGCAGGATGTCGATGAATTGGACGCAAGAAGGGCTGGCTGAAACGAGGAGTCCGGTCACAGGCTCTCTTGGAGAGTTAAAACGGCGGATTCGCTTGGATTCACGTTAGATTCGAATGTAGTCCCCTTACCCGCCGTGCCAAGGTAATTCTCCGCAGCGGGTGTGCTGCTAGGAATTTGCTTTTTGAGTGAGGTGGTCGAGAGCATCATGCGAGGAGGAGATAGGGGGTTGTTCCTGAGAGCGACTCAGGCGGTAGCTTGCTGCGGGCTGATCAGATTCTCTTGATCGCCCTTATGCACAGCGGCCCACTTCTCGGGCACGAACAACCCCTTGGCCAGGGCACGCGCCCTTGGCTAAGCAACCGCTATTCCACAAAAACTCTGCAAAACTGGTTCTAAAAGGGTTGCGATCTAAGCAACCACCGCCCTTCCAGCGTTCTGCTAGGGCTTGACGATTTTCAAGCGGTAAAACTTTCTTGCATACGAGGTGTCGGGATCGATCACGGTGCGCTCGTCGCCGTCGTCGTTCACGCTGCCGCCCTTCTTGAAATCGAAATCGATCCATTCGGATTCCTGCAGGGTCGTGCTCGTCTCCACGTTGTAGGTGCGATCACCGAAACGCGGACTGAAGACGATCCGGTTTTGTCCAGGAGTATCCGGGTCTTCTTCCACACGCCAATGGAAGCGGGAGAGCGCGTCATTGGGCCCGACCCCGGCGGTGAACTCGAAGAGATTGTTTTGGCCGTCGCCATCGGGATCAGCCGTTGGCGCCCCATCGGTGGCAGGATCAAGACCGAAGCTGCTGGCCCAAGTATCGTAGGGGTCAGCGGTTGTGTCCACTACAGTAACCGTTCTTGTAACTGTCCCAGCATTTCCTGCTGCATCTGTGGCAGTGTAGGTAATCGTGTAAGTTCCAACAACACTCGTATCCACTGTTCCTGAAGCAGTCACCGTTTCGCCTGTATCAGCGGTTGCTCCAGGATCTGCCCAAGTCGCACCCTGCTCTACTGTATTTCCATCAAGTAGAGCCACTTCATATGGAATCTCTCCAGTATAATCGCCTGTATAGGAACCAGAGTTGTAATTGTATCGGCCAAATTTGAATGCTGATTTTACATCAAAAATTGCCGAACCAGATTGACCGGAGAAATTATACAACTGGTTTGCGACTCCATCTTTTTGATTTAGATTTAAGTTATAAAATTTTCCACCAGATTTGTTGTAAAAATACTCGTATTTATTAGAGCTCTGAATGAGTCCCTCATTCACAAATACTCCATAATTGTTGACTGTCGTTTGATTGTTCGTGTTGCCAGTAAGGAAAACAATTCCCTTATTATGAACCTTCGCGGATATATTAAGTTGGATATTAGTGTTAATGAATAATGTTTCATTACTTTCAATAATAAGATCTTCAGTCAGATCAATATTACTTACTAAAGTATAATTTCCGTTCCCATCATCTGTTAAAGAGCCGCTAACCAAATCAGCCAATCTATTGGCAGCGACAGCTACCGTGATCACTGGGGCGGTCGTGTCTGCGACGACAGTAACCGTTCTTGTTGCTGTGCCAGTATTTCCTGCTGCATCTGTCGCAGTGTAGGTAATCGTATATGTTCCAACAGTATTTGTATCTACTGTTCCTGAAGCAGTAACTGTTTCACCACCATCAGCGGTTGCTCCGGGATCCGTCCAACCAAGTATTATATTTTCATCTTTTATACATCGTACTGAATGACCAGCTCCTCTGTGACTTGCACTTACGAGTGCTGAACTCGATGTAAATCTTAAACGATCTGTGTGACTCCCATTAACAGTACTAGACCAGTACATGCCATAACCATTGTTTTCTCCTGTAGTACTACCATCGTAATTTGAACGGTAGGGAGCTAATGTTAATTTTAATGAAGATGCTAAAGCACCAGCCGCATCCGAACTGCTCCAACTGGCTATTTCAGTCTCCCACTCGGCTTTTGTTGGCAAACGAAAACCTGGAGGACATACATTATTCACTCCACCATCTGCACCTTGCCAAAGATTAACATTTGGTGTCGCAAGCCAGTCTGATTGTGTTGTAATAAAATCGCCATGAGACGGAGTACTACTACTACTCCCTAATGTATTTGTAGTATTTGAATTTGGATCTTCATGTCCATCGGCAAGTCTTCCCCACTGAAATAAATCACCATAAGCAGCAGCATCTGTTGTACTAGTAGCTACTTGAGATGCTCCTAAATTTCTATCCATCCAAATTCTTCCTCCTCCAGAAACAACAGTAGAAGGTCCTATAGCCCGTTCCACCGTGGAATCACCGGAGGTAACCGTAATCACTGGTGCCACTTCATCAACATCCGTTATCGAGAATGTTACTGTTGTCGGATCACTTGTATTACCCACCTCATCACTCGCAGTGACGGTAAAGCTGTAACTGTTCTTCGTTTCATAATCCGGATCAGCGATTAAGCTCACAACATTTCCTGTTAAAGTTAACGAGGCTGCATCCGTTCCACCAATGGCATAGTTAACCACTCCGTTAGCGTCCGAGGCGGCGATTGTATAAACCGATTGCCCTGATCCAGAATTCTCAAAAAGACCTATTCCTAACCCACCAGAGGTAATCACTGGTGGTATTTCATCAACATCCGTTATCGAGAATGTTACTGTTGTCGGATTACTTATATTACCCGCCGCATCACTCGCAGTGACGGTAAAGCTGTAACTGTTCTGCACTTCATAATCCGAATCAGCGGTTAAGCT
>Ga0302134_10000716_pt1 | contig 14971 bp, 12 predicted proteins | sample CB9_SCM_MG_FD_203123 | JGI IMG/M metagenome (GOLD analysis project Ga0302134, IMG submission 203123) | Marine microbial communities from Western Arctic Ocean, Canada - CB9_SCM | ecosystem: Environmental > Aquatic > Marine > Oceanic | place: Canada: Western Arctic Ocean | collected 2017-09-19
GGCATTCCGCGCAAACCCATCGCCGGTTCGCGTCTTCCCACTTTCAATCCCTTTGTTCCCTGCAAAACGATAAATCCAGCAATACCCTGCGATTCGTTATTTTCGAAAACACGGGCAAAAATTAAATGAAACTTGGAAACTCCACCACCCGTAATCCAGTGCTTTGTACCGTTGAGAATATAGCTGTCGCCTTTGTGATCGGCGCGTGTCGTCATTTCTGTGGCCGCACTTCCAGCTCCAGGTTCGGTGATGCAGATCGCCGGTTTGTCGCCACTCAAAACATGTTCCGCCGCCAATTTTTTTTGAACTTCTGAACCGTATTTCATTACTGCTCCAACTGCTCCCATATTCGCTTCCACAACTATCCGAGCCGAAACCCCGCAGGCCTTTGCAATTTCCTCAATTACCAGTACCACATCCATATACGACATCCCAGGTCCTCCATATTCTTCCGGAATCGTCATGCCCATGAAACCCTGCTTGGTCAAGAGTTCAACATTTTCCCATGGATACTGTTCCGTACGATCTACTTCTGCGGCACGGGGGGCAATTTCCTTTTTGGCAAACTCCCGTGCGGTTAATTGCAGTTGTTTCTGTGTTGCTGATAGTTCAAACATTATTTTTGAATAGTTGATTATTTTATGAAAATTAGACTGGTTAAATATGAAAAATTGAATTTTCTAGAGGCTCTTCACGTCCTGCAGTTTTCTCAGCACTGGTACACGGATTCCCAAAAAGATATCAACTTCACCGTATTCTCCTTTTCCGGTTTTGAAAAATCTTTGTGAATGTTCAGCTATTTGCTCATTGGCCAGCTGCATCAAATCATTATGAATGATTTTATGATTCATTTTTCAAAATTATACAAAATGATTTTTCATAAAAAATGGATTCATAAAAATTCAAAAATTTCTATAAACATTCAAACTGGCCTATCACCAGCAGCAGTTGCACGGTGAAACAGACGTGGTTTGGAACCATAGTCGTAGACTGCATAGTGCATGGCGCAGCGGTTATCCCACATCAACACATCTCCTTGGCGCCAACTGTGGCGGTAGATATTTTCCTGCCGCGTGGCAAGTTCCATTAGCCATTCAATCAACAATCGGCTTTCTTCCGGTGTCCATCCAACAAAACTCTCGGTATAATATGGATTGACGTATAGCGCCTTGCGACCGGTTTCGGGATGAGTACGCACCACAGGATGGCTGACTATACTTGGAATAGAAGCAATCGATTTGGCGTTGTTATCGCCTTCGTTGTTCCGTCGAACCAAAGCTTCTGCGGAATGCAAAGCACGCAAGCCTTTCAGTGTTTTTTGCAGTCCTGGAGACAGTTCCTCTAAAACACTATACATATTGCAAAACAAAGTATCTCCCAGTCCTTCACCCGGGACCTCAAGAGCGTAGAGTACTGAACCAAGCGGAGGACATTCTGCGAAGGAAATATCAGAATGCCAAAAGTCATTCCGTGGTGCAGGAATATCGGCGCGGTTCTCCAATACTAGAATTTCAGGTTGGGATAGGGCTCCCTCACGGCTCCCCAAAGGATGAGGTTCCACCGGTCCAAAGCAACTTGTAAAACTGACCTGTTGTGCAGGAGTTAAACATTGTTCTCGGAAGAGCAACACTATGTTTTCGTGGAATGCATCTTTGATCTTGGAACAGTTTGCTGGGTCCATATCATGTGACAGATCTATTCCGTGCACCTCCGCGCCCAATGCCCCGCAGAGAGGGGTTATTTCAACTTTCATTTTGCTTCCCAAAAACGTGTCTTAAAAAGAATATCCCAAACCAATTTTTCAAACTACCTTTTTCATTGCCAATTCCCTTCGTTCATCTTCATCCATGCCCAGTAATTCCTCTAATATTTCGTCCGTGTGCTGACCTAATGTTGGCGGAGCATGTCGGTAAGTCACCGGCGTTGCCGACATTTTCAGTGGACTGCCGATTAAAGTGACATTTCCATTTCCGGAAAGTGGGTGGGGCATGGAAATTTCCATTTCGCGGTGCTGGATTTGAGGATCATCAAAGACTTCTTTGATTGTGTTAACAGGGCCACAGGGAACCTGCCTTTTTGCCAGTCCCTCCAACCAATATTGAGTCGTGTGTTGTTGCGTCAAATCAGTAATCAATGCAACCAAAATGTTACGATTTTTCACTCTATCCGAATTAGTTTTGAAGCGGGAATCATCAGGCAATTCCGATGCCTCCGCAAATTTACAAAACTTCCTGAACTGAGCATCGTTTCCAATTGCCAATACAAAAAAACTATCACTTGTTTGAAAAGATTGATAAGGCACGATGTTCGGATGGGCATTACCCAGACGGTGCTGATCTTCGCGGGAAGTTAAATAATTCGATCCGGAATTGATCAGCCATGCTGTCTGTGAATCGAGCAACGCCAAGTCGATGTATTGTCCCTGTCCACCCTGATCCCGATGACGAATTGCTGCCAGAATACTGACTGCAGCATACATTCCGCACATCACATCCGCTATGCCGACGCCTACCTTCATTGGTGAACCATCCGGTTCTCCGGTAACACTCATTATTCCGCCCATCGCCTGAATCATAAAATCGTAACCTGGCAAGTGCGACTTTGGCCCTGACTGTCCGAAGCCGGAAATGGAACAATAAATCAATTCTGGAAATTCCGTTTTTATTGCGGCATAATCCAAACCGTATTTTTTCAGGCCACCAACTTTATAATTCTCAATCAGCACATCACATTTACCAACAAGTTTCCAGATCAGTTTCTGTCCTTCCTCCTTTGTAATATCTACCGTCAATGAACGCTTGTTGCGGTTAGCACAAAGATAATACGCGCTTTCGCTGGTGTCATTTCCGTCTGAGTCTTTAACATACGGAGGCCCCCATTTACGGGTATCATCACCTACTCCCGGACGTTCAATTTTAATGATATCTGCTCCTAAATCGCCAAACATTTGAGTACAGGTTGGACCGGCTAAAATCCTGCTCATGTCTAAAATACGTAAGCCTTTTAGGGGGCCTGGGTTGGTTGCCATAGTTTTGTATTACTTTTACCTATCATTAGTCTTAAATTCTCCGCCGTCGTTGTCTAATAACCACAAGACCCAAAAGTGCTAAGGCAGGAAAGTACATCCACTGCTTGGCAGGTCGGTCGGTGGGAATTTGCAGACTGAGTATTTCCCAATCAAAATCGATTCCGGCTTTTTGCGCCAAACTGTCATATGTGACCATATCAACAAAAACTCTTTTTTTCTCTGTGCGTAATTCAAGACCAGCTTTTTCTAAACGAGCTTTTCCAGGTGCTGATTCTCCCATTGGTAGAACAACCATTTTGCTGACAAGATTCCCTTCGATACTTTCACCTTCTACATGCAAACGCAAATCTGAATTTGGAGGAAGTTGCTCAACCATTTCAACAATCTTAATTGCCTGAACAATCTGGCTTGAAGGATAAACCATTTCCCACCAGTAACCAGGACGGAATAATGTGAATGAAATCAAGAGCAGAATGAGTGTTTCCCACCAACGACTTTTTACAAAGAAATAGCCTTGAGTGGCGGCGGCAAACAAAAGCATGGCCAAAATCGCGGTGATAATTGTGATCAGCAAATGCCACCAACTCTCAATCCCAATCATCAAAAGTTCTGTGTTGAAAATAAAAAGGAAAGGAAGAATTGCCGTGCGAATATCATAGAGAAAACCTTGTATTCCGGTTTTAATCGGATCACTTTTCGCAATCGCTGAAGCCGCAAAAGCCGCTAAACCGACTGGTGGCGTATCGTCTGCTAAAATTCCAAAATAAAAGACAAACATATGAACCGCAATCAACGGTACGATCAAACCGTTTTGCGCACCTAATGTTACAATCACCGGAGCCATCAGAGTGGAGACCACGATGTAATTTGCTGTGGTTGGCAATCCCATGCCCAACACAAGACAAATAAATGCTGTAAACAGTAACATCAACATCAAGTTTCCTCCGGAGATAAACTCTACAAACTCGGTCATCACCAATCCAATTCCGGTCAATGTTACCGTGCCGACGATGATTCCAGCAGTTGCAGTGGCAACTCCAATTCCAATCATGTTTCTCGCACCGAATATTAACCCGTCAACTAAGTTCCGGAGACCTTTGAAAAATTCGTGCTCCAAATCACCACTTTTCCGGAAAAATACTTTCAACGGCCGTTGAGTTGCTATAATGAACAGCATGATCATCGTAGCCCAAAATGCGGCCAGTCCCGGTGAAAATCGTTCAACCATCAAACACCAAATTAAAACAACAACCGGAAGTAAATAATGCAATCCGGATTTAACAGTTGGGCCAGTCTCAGGAAGTTCTGTCAACTCAAGATGATGTTCGTCAATTTCCAAATCAGGAAAATTAATGGAATAACGCATAAGTGCAAGATATGCTGTCAAAATTAAAACTCCAGCTATCCACGGTGATGCTTCTCCAGCGACTGATTTAATCCAGCCAAAACCATAATAAATGATTCCGGAAAGTATGACCAAACTGATCATCACCATCAGAAATGTTACAATTTTTTGAAAAATCGTGGTCACTTTTCGTGGAGGAAGTCCTTTCAAATCTGCTTTCATTGCTTCCAAATGAACAATGTAAACCAGTGCAATATAAGATATAACTGCGGGCAAAAAAGCATGTTTGATAACTTCCAAATATGAAATCCCCACATATTCAATCATCAAAAAAGCTGCTGCTCCCATTATCGGCGGCATCAACTGACCATTAGTTGAGGCAGCAACTTCAATCGCTCCGGCTTTTTCCGCAGAAAAACCAACTTTTTTCATAAGCGGAATGGTGAAAGTTCCCGTAATCACCACATTCGCAATTGAGGACCCGGAAATCATACCGTTCATTCCGGAAGAAACAACTGCTGCTTTTGCAGGTCCACCTCGATAATGACCCAGTAAAGCGAAAGCAACCTGGGTGAAATAATTTCCGGCTCCTGCTCGTTCCATCAGCGAGCCAAATAAAACGAATAAAAAAACAAAACTGGTAGAGACTCCCAAAGCGACTCCAAAAACACCCTCAGTACCAAGCCACTGGTGAGAAACAATTTTGTTCAGACTTTGTCCTTTATGTGCAATAACTTCCGGCATATAAGGGCCAGCAACCGTGTATAACAGAAATACCGAAGCAACCACCATCAACGTCGGGCCCAGTGCGCGACGTGTCCCTTCCAGCAACAAAATCATTCCTGTTACTGAGACTACAATATCAAGATAGGTTGGTAGTCCCGGACGGTCTGACAGTTCATGATAAAACAAATAAATATATCCCGCGCAAAATGCTCCTGTTCCTGCAAAGAACCAGTCCTTCCAAGGAATACGGGTCTGTGGTGAACTTTTCAAAGCTGGAAAAGCTAAATAGACAAGGAAAATTGAAAACGCTAAATGGATTGAACGGGCTTCTGTATCGTTAAATACTCCAAAATTGAATATGAAGGGCAAAGTCGATGCATACCATATTTGGAATATGGACCAGATCAATGATACCCCTAACATAACCTTCCTGGACCAGCCCAGAGGCGAACGACCGCCCGTTTCAGATTCAGCCATAATTTGGTCGGCTTTTTCGATTGTGTTTGAATGAGAATCGGTGGAGGTTGCTTCTGAAACTGAGGTAAATAATTTTTTTATATTCATGAAGAAGAATCAATCATAAACCAGTAGGACACTGGAAAGATGGAGCCTCTGAAATTTGCTTGTCCAATTCAAAGGCTCCTGGGTAGTAAGGAATACGGTATTACATCAAACCTGCTTCCTTGTAATATTTAACGGCACCGGCATGAAGCGGAGCGGAAAGCCCGTCTTTGATCATCTGCCTCTTATCCAAATTTCTGAAAGCAGGATGGAATTTGCGGAAGGAGTCAAAGTTCTCAAAAACAGCTTTAACTACTTGATATATCACATCTTCAGGAGTTCGTGTGGAGGTCACAAACGTTGCACCTACACCAAAAGTTTTGGTGTCGTTCGCATTCCCGGAATACATTCCACCTGGAATGGTAGCAGTGCGATAGAAATCGTTTTCAGCAACCAACATGTCCACTGCGGAACCGGTGACATTGACAAGGACACTATCACAAGAGGTGGTTGCTTCTTTGATCGAACCACTTGGGTGTCCAACGGTAAAGACCATTGCGTCAATTTTATTATCACAAAGGGCCATGGATTGCTCGGATGATTTCAACTCTGAGGTCAATGCAAAATCGGACATTTTCCAGCCCAAAGCATCCATCAAGACTTCCATCGTTCCCCGCTGTCCCGAACCAGGATTGCCCACATTGACTCGTTTCCCTTTGAGATCGCCAAAATTTCGGATTCCGGAATCGACTCTGGCCACTACTGTAAAGGGTTCAGGATGTACGGAGAAAATTGCACGTAATTCCCTATTCGCTCCTTTGTCTTTAAATTTACTTGATCCATGATAGGCATGATACTGCCAGTCAGACTGTGCAACACCCATATCGAGATCTCCGGCACGGATGGTATTGAGGTTAAAAACAGAACCTCCGGTACTTTCCGTGGAACAGCGGATACCGTGTTCCTTACGTTTCTTGTTGACCAGTCGACAGATTGCTCCACCGGTAGGATAATAAACACCCGTCACTCCACCGGTTCCGATGGTGACGAACTTTTGCTCCGCCCAGACGGGAACGCCGATAGTCAACGCCAGTGCAGTTACCGCCAGCCACTTTATTACTTTTTGCATAATTTCACTCAAAAGAGGATTACAAAACAGAAAACCGCATACCTGTGGACAAAGACCATTCTTTGCTCACTACTGCTTTCCAGCCAATTAGAACCACAATGTCCATTCTCAACGAACTCACATCCGATTCCGCAACAGTGTCCCCTCCGTTTCCGGATCATTAACACCGAAGAATTAAAATGTACTATACTCCCTTAATTTGAGTCTAGAAAGTAACGTCCATTTAATCTTCCAAAACAGATTACACTTATGAAATGTAAATATCAAACACTTTTTTGCTGTTATTACGGAACAGTTCCAATTGTTACGGACTACCTGTGAACATAAATACCGTTTCAACTGAATCTTGTTTACTTGGCCATATTTGCTGAACCAATTCCAACATTTCATCAACTAGATCAAGTAATTGACAAGTGGGTTTGAGTTTTTTTAATTTAACTTTCAATTGCCGCATAACATGCGTATTCCAGCAACATAGAATCATAATTTTTAAACTGATTCAAAATACGTTGCAAATCATTTCCCAGCTTTTATCCGCTCAAAACGTCTTTTTCTATTTGAATTGAAAGTGGTTGTGCGATGCGTTGCCTGATCGGGAGTCCGTGCTTAGCAAATAGTTTCCGGAAAATTCAACTCCGAACTGTAAATTCAGGTTTTTTTCAGGCAAATGTACCAATTCCATATGCCCCATTTAAGGTTTTACCTGTTTCAAAACGTGTCATATCATACATTTGAATTGGAACACGCGGTTCATTACCAAGGACTTGTTGCGCTAAAGATTCTCCGACCGTGGGCGCCAGTTTGAAACCATGACCGCTGAAACCTACTGCTACATGAACTCCTTCAAGGTCTGGAACAGGACCAATGATGGGGTTCCAATCCGGAGGAATGTCATACGGTCCTGTCCAACTCCGCACCAGTTTTGCATCGGCAAAGTCAGGCATACGATTTGCCATGCGTTTACCAATTCGTTCAATATGCTCCATTTCCACTTCGTCTGTCATCTCATCTATGTAAGTTACAGCGTCGCCTTGATCACCAGTACCGACTAAAACCACACCACCGGAGTCAGGTCGAAAGTAAATTTTTTCCGGAGTCAATAAATCTTTCACAATCGGCCAGTCTTTTTCATATGGCTGGTCTATTTTCAGAGTCAGCACTTTGTGTTTTCTGATTTCATAAGGAAATTCAACTTCAATCATTTTTCCCAAAGAATGAGTCCAGGGTCCGGCGGCCAAAATTAATACAGGTGTTTCAAAATCAAACTGCGGCGTCTCGATGATTTTGTTTGAACCGTTGATTCTAATCCCATTTACAGGAGTATCTGTAAAAATAGTCACTCCTAAATCTTTTGCACGCTGTGCGTATGCCGAAGTGGTCAAGTAAGGATCACAGTAACCTGATCTTGATTCAAAGCCAATTACATCCACATCTTCGAACTGCAGTAAAGGGTGAAGCTTCCCTGCTTCTGCAGGAGTCAGGATTTGTGTCTCACTACCGTATTTATTCTGAGTGGAGAAGACACTCTCCATCAGTGGCCGATGTTTTTCCGGTCCTAAAACAATTTGACCGGTACATGTAAATCCTGGATCACCACCAATTATCTGATCAAAGTTTTCAAAAATTTTTACACTTTCTACTGCATGGTGCACATTGGCTTCAATCGAATAATGACTGCGGGAAATCGCACAGGACTTGGATGTACCACCTGAGCAGATTTCACCCTTTTCCAAAATAACCACGTTTTTAGCACCTTGATTGGCCAAATTGTATGCAATGCTACAACCAATGATTCCACCACCGATAATGATATAATCTGCTGTCTGCTTTTGATTCATTTTGTGTTTTAGTCGCTATAATATAATTTGTGAGATTAGAAGATTAAACAAATCTAATCATCCAGACGAAAGTCAGTCTGTATTTTAAAGTTCAATCTGATTAAAAGTATTAAGTGATTTTAGAATATTGTAGCAAAATATTTACAATATTTGGCTTAAAAATTCTTTAGTACGAGGGTCTTTTGCTTTTTTGAAGAATGTCGCCGGCGGTCCGTGTTCCACAATAACCCCCCGATCAGTGAAATAGATATGATCAGCCAACTCACGGGCAAATCCCATTTCGTGAGTTACCAGAATACAAGTCATTCCTTCGGAGGCTAGATCCTGAATCGTGACTAACACTTCTTTGACCGTTTCCGGATCAAGAGCGGCTGTCACTTCGTCAAACAGCATTACATCCGGATTCATGGCCAGTGAACGTGCAATCGCGACACGCTGCTGCTGCCCTCCTGACAGTTCACCAGGATAAGTGTGTTTTTTGTCATCAAGTCGAACCTTGCTGACCAGTGCTTCTGCTTTGGCGAGTACTTCCTCTTTGGACTCCTTCAATACCAGCATTGGAGCCATCATGATATTTTCCAGTGCGGTCTTGTGCGGAAAGAGGTTGTACTGTTGGAAAACCATCCCCACATTTTTGCGTAATTCAAGTTTGTTCAGATCTGGGTCATTAACTTCCAGGCCATGAACTTTAATGGAACCTGAATTAATATCGTTAAGTGCGTTTATGCAGCGAATCAGCGTTGATTTTCCGGAACCTGAAGGACCAATAATACAAATCACTTCTCCCTTCATCACGTCAAAGCTGATTCCCTTAAGCACTTCCAACTCTCCGAAAGATTTGTAGACATCTTTTACGGAAACTATCGGCTGTTCCGGTGTCCAGTTGTTTGTTGTCATATCAATCTCTTATAATCTAACAGAATATCGTTCTTCAAGTTTCAATGTCCAACGTGCAATTGGATAACAATACGCAAAGAAAAGGAAAAGCGCGAATCCAAAAAAAGGAATTAATAACTCCGGATGATTGTCTTCGGCTTCCATAGCCTGTCGTGAAAGTGTGACTATTTCCTCCACACCAAGCAAGGACACCAGAGGGGTGGCCATTGTCAAAATCGCATACCAGTTCATCCACGGAGGAATCATCCGTTTGAAGCATTGCGGTAGAATAATTTGCCATATTGTCTGCGAACGACTGAATGCCAAAGATTCAGCAGATTCCCATTGCCCAGTGGGAACGGACTGCACCGCGCCCCTGACTACCTCAGAAATATTGGCCATAATAGGTAGCGAAAGGCCAAAAACAGCCTTCATCCAGTCTGGAATCGGAATGATAGTGTCTCCTATTTCGATTTCAAAAGGGAAGGTCAGCATCACAATAAACAACAGTACCAACCAGGGTGAATTGCGGAAAAGCTGGGTGGTAAACCAGGAAAATTTTCGTACCGGTGACAAAAGCGAAATCTGACCCAAACCAAGCAGTACTCCTGTTGCAGTACCAATCAGCATCGTAAAGAAACTGATCAATAAATTCATCACGAATCCACTGCCGACAACAAACGGCAACCAGCGCCAAAGTGTGTAAAATGCATCCTCTAGTGTGAATTTTGACTGCGCCATAACCACCATTGGATAAAGGCTGACACACAAAAATATCACAAACAAAACCCACGGCGAAGAAGAAGCCAACCAACGACTGAAACGCAAATCTTCCGGTTTTCCTGCAGAGTGCCCTTGATACGGCAATAATACTGGCAAATCGCTTTGCTGTGAGTTGGGGGAAATTCCCGGAATGTGTTTTAAATAACCGAACATTGTTTTTTAACTCGAATAAATTTAAATTAAAATATTGAAATAACAATCATTTATTTACGTGATTCAAGTCCTTTTGGATCGTAAGGCGCATCCAGTGAAACTTGAGCGGGAAAGTGCCTACAAGCAATTTCAACCTCAAAATTACCAGTGTTGAGCATTGTGTCCAGTTTCGTTTCCACCCAACCGATGTAACCCATCATCACGGCGCAACCAAGTGTATGCCCAAAAGTTCCGGAAGTGGTACGCCCAACTAACTTGTTATTCCACCAAATCGGTTCTCCACCGTGCGGGAATGCTTCTGAATCGGCGACGGTGAGCATCACCAAATGGCGGGTGTCTCCTTCCGTTTTCTGCTTTAACAGTGCTTCCTTTCCGATAAATAATTCCGGTTTATTGAATTTCACCGTAAACTCAAGTCCGGCTTGCAATGGTGTATCGTCCGGCCCGATTTCATGCCCCCACGCACAATAACCCTTTTCGATGCGTAAGGAACTGAGTGCCTCGATCCCAGCAAGTTTTAACCCTAAATCATCACCAACCGTGCTTAGTACGTCAAAAACCGGAAGTGCAGATTCGCTCGGAATATACAATTCCCAGCCCAACTCTCCAACGTATGATAAACGAGCTGCACGAACCATCGCCGGACCAACCTCAATGGTGCGGTGTGTGTAATACGGGAAACCGTAGTTTGAAAAATCGTCTAAACTGACACGACTCAATAACTTTCGTGAATTTGGACCCGCAATGCTGATTACTGCATAAGCTCCGGTAACGTCGGTAATGGTGACAAACTCGTCCGGATTGAGGTTTCTAAGAATCCAGTCTTTGTCGCGCACCGGTTGTTCGGTTCCGGTGACGAGCAAAAAACTATCCGCATCTAAGCGCATCAAAGTTAAATCACTTTCGTAACAGCCATGCTTGTTGAGCATGGCTGTATAAACAACTCGGCTGTCTGCTTTGGAAATGTCGTTGGCACATAATCTTTGTAGAACAGATTCCGCGTCACGTCCCTGCACCAGCAATTTCCCAAAAGTAGATTGGTCAAATAAAACAACAGCTTCTCTTGCCGCCCGATGTTCTTCCGCATGAAGTGATTGCCACCCGGGTTTCTCAAAACTCAACTCCGGTGCAGTCGGTTTGTTTTCCGGATTGAACCAGCGAGGCCGTTCCCAACCCATCCGTTCCGCAAATTCTGCTCCAGCAGATTCAAGCCTAGAATGCAAAGGACTCAACCTCAAGTTGCGAGAAGATTGATGCTGTCGTCCGGGAAAACTGACCGCGTAATGTAAAGAAAGTGTTTCCGGAGATCGTTCACGGAGCGTCCTTAATGTGTTTTGTGCTGGAACAAAACGCCGGATATCAACTGACCAAAGATCCATCGAAGGCTCTCCGTCCATAATCCATTCAGCAAGTGCTTGACCGGCACCCCCCCCACTGGCAATTCCTACTGAACACATTCCGCAACCAAGAAAGAACCCACGTAATTCAGGAGATTCTCCCAACAAAAAGCGGTCATCCGGAGTAAAACTTTCTGGGCCGTTGATTAACATTTTTACACCGGTTTGCTCCAATTCAGGAATACGGTGAATGGCGTTAATAATTATCGGTTCGATATGATCCCAATCTTCTGGAAGTAAATCGAAGACAAAATTTTCTGGCAGTTGCTCTAGATCAAGCGCTTTTCCTTTTGGTTCGAAGCAGCCGACCAGTAATCCGCCTCCTTCATCGCGGAGATATATATGGCCGTCGTGGTCGCTGAGTGTTGGCAGAGGAGATGTTATGGAGTCCATCAGTTCGGTGAGCAAATAGAAATGCTCGCATGCATGAAGTGGTGCGGTTACCCCGACCATGGCGGCAATGCTGCGACCCCAAATTCCTGCACAGTTTACGACAGTTTCACAAGTAATTTCACCTTGTTCTGTCTGAACGGCCGAAACCCTTCCATTTTTGGTACGTATTCCGGCAACGCGTGTATCTTCATAAACTTGTAGTCCTTTTGACTTAGCACCTTTGATAAGTGCGGCACAAATGTCACTCGGACCAACCCTTCCATCGGAGGGTGAATAAACTGCACCGATGAGATCATTTGTGCGCATCAAAGGCCATTTTTCAGAGGCTTCTTTCACTGATATTTCTTCTGCACCGATTCCGAAAGCCTTTGATAGTGATACCTGTCTACGGATGTGAGTAAGACGATCTGAGTTTGTGGCGATACTTAGGCTACCGCTCTGTTGCCAGCCAGTTGCCTGACCTGTCTCATCTTCCAGCGAGGAATATAGTTTAACACTATTTTGTACAAGCTTTGTGAGGCTTTCCGTGGAACGAAGTTGCCTGACCTGAGCTGCAGAATGCCACGTTGTTCCACTAGTTAATTTCGCTCGTTCTAGCAAAACAACATCTTTGCAACCGTTTTTCATTAGGTGATAGGCCGTGCTGCAACCCATGATCCCACCACCAATAATTACGATTTGAGCCTGTTTCGGAAAGTCGTTTCTCATTGAAAAAGAGGAACAGCCTTAAAGAATATTTTGCTTATTGACTTTCGTAAATCATTTAATTGAAACATTTAACCTCCGTAACCAGGTATTCGAACCGTGCGTTCCCAGCGGTGTATTCCGAAAACTAAAATTGCCACCAAAGTGATATAAACAACAAACAACAAGAGCATTGAAGCGTTCATGGCAGTCGAATAGTCATTATAAATACTCACCATCTGGTATAGCAGTTCCGGAACCGCAATCGCCATGGCCTGTGTCGTAGTTTTGACAAGGTTCACCAAATTGTTGTTCAATGCAGGTAAACTTACACGGAAAGCCAGCGGTAACACAATATAACGATAAGTTTGAAGATGACTGAATCCCAGAGATTCAGCAGCTTCTTTGGTGGATTCAGGAACTGCTTCAATTCCAGCCCGAAAAATTTCTACATTAAATGCACCTGCAAAAAAAGAAAGTGAAATGATGGCCCAAGCCACGTTTGAGATAATAGGGATTTCCAGCCAGCCATCTGGTGAATATGTTGGAGTGAACTGCCCCAGTGCAAAGTAGAAAAACAATAATTGAATCAGTGGTGGTGTGTTACGGAAAAATTGGATATATCCTTGAACCAGAATACGTAACAAGCGGTTAGGCTGATTTTGCATCCATGCACCGACCACTCCTATGACAACACTTAAAATTACACAAATCACTGCAAGCTCAAGGGTCATCCAAAATCCTTCCATGACACGATCTGCCTGACCAGAATCATAGAAGAAAATGAAATTCCATTTTGGATCGTTTTTGTAGAGTTCCAAAAAGAAAATACGAATAAATTCAGGCATTCTTAAAAGTAATTTGGGGAATAGTGGTAGCGGCTGGAACTCTTTTAATTAGAGACCAGCCGCTGAATAGAAAGAGAAAAGCGCAGACAGTACGCTTAGATATAAAATGCAAACCGTTCAAAAATAAGTCTGCTTTTTAAATCATTTGCCTTCCAACCAATCTTTGTTACGAAACTTTTGGATGACAAGATAATTGGTCGCTTGGATACCGTGCTTTTTCTCCAGTTCGATCAAACGGCCGGATTGATGCCAGTTGTACGTCATACCGGTCAAGAAATTACCAAAGACACAACTAAGCTCCTCCAAAGGTACAGCGAGTCCCCAGGGGTTGTCGTCTTCGGAAGTTAAAGGCATTTCAAACTCATCCCAATTTCCGGAAGACAAATCCGACATAATGGAAGAATCGTCATACACCCAGGCAACACACTTTTTGTCACGCAGTGCCTGTTTTGCTTCAGCGTTTCCTGTGAAAGCTGTGATTTTAGCACCGTAACGTTCAGCTACTACTTTATTATAAAAGGCCCCCTGCTTACCGCAAACCGGCTTTCCGCGTAGGTCTTCCCATGAAGTCAAGCCCAGAGCTTTCGGTGACATGATATTGGTTCCTGAAGTATAATAATTCGGCTGAGTAATTCCGACAATTTTACGACGATCTGCACGATCTGACATGGTGGCGATCATCAAGTCGATTTTACCCTGTTCCAGGAACTGCATTCTGTTCGAGGACTGTACCGGAACCATTTCCAGTTTTACGCCCATTGCTTCAGCAACATCCTTGGCCATATCAATTTCCATTCCAACCAGTCCACCGGAAGTATTACGATAGCCCCATGGTTTATAATCAGCTTTTACACCAACCACAATTTTTCCACGCTTCATCACTTTGTTCCATCTATCGTTTGTGCATTGACCAGCACTAGCCGCAGTGGAAACTAGGCTTAAAGCCAAAGTCGCCGACAACGTACCCAAAATCATTTTATTCAGTATTTTCATTCTATTCTCCAATAAGAGTTAAAAGATCTTTGCAGCACCATTGCGCAAAGATAAATTGCTACACAGAACGAAAATTCAAATACTGAAAACATCGTTATTGAAATTGTGTAACATCCTTGCACGCAAAGTTATAAGTTTATTAGCTGAACCTGTCAAGTACTTTTCATATATATCTTCACTAGTGTCCCAATAAGTTATCGAATAAATTCATTTGGAAAGAATCTTCAATGGCAATTGGAGTATTATTAGATTTATCAAGTAATGGGAACACAGGATA
>Ga0302134_10000719_pt1 | contig 14956 bp, 9 predicted proteins | sample CB9_SCM_MG_FD_203123 | JGI IMG/M metagenome (GOLD analysis project Ga0302134, IMG submission 203123) | Marine microbial communities from Western Arctic Ocean, Canada - CB9_SCM | ecosystem: Environmental > Aquatic > Marine > Oceanic | place: Canada: Western Arctic Ocean | collected 2017-09-19
ATGACCAGCATTAGGAATACTAGAATAGCGACGGCGATGAACAGGACGATGATCGGGTAAACCATCGCGGATACGATTTTGTTCTTCAGCTTGTTCGCCTTCTCCATGTATTCAGCAAGACGAGTCAGCACGACTTCAAGTACACCACCAAGCTCACCGGCCTTGACCATGTTGACGAATAGCTTGTTAAAGATTTTTGGGTGCTGGGAAAGCGACTCGGAGAAAGTGGCACCTGTCTGTACCGAATCAGCGAGTGCGTTGACAGTGCTGCGCAGCACGGGATTGGGTTCCTGCTTACCGAGCACGGTGAGTCCACGGAGAAGCGGTAGACCTGAGTCAATCAGTGTTGCAAGCTGACGTGTGAAAATCATGAGCAGCTTCGGCTTAATCTTGCCTCCGCCCACAGATTTTACTTTTTTCTTACCACGAGCTTTAGCTTTAGTTTTTCCTGCAGTAAGAGTTCCTTTTCCTTCCTCGACCACTTGGGTCGGGTAAAGGCCTTGGGAGCGGAGTTGAGCAATGGCGTCAGACTCACTGGACGCCTGAACGGATCCGGTGGTTTGCTCACCCTTGGCGTCGAGTGCTAGGTATTGGAAGTTGGCCATGGTAGTTTACAGGTTAATGGTTGCTTGGTTTATCTTGTGGAATTATGGGGTGATTGGAAACATAAATCTTCAATCAGGTGCTCGAGCCGCCCTGTAAGGAAGGCTCAAACTGCTTGTTTAGGTATATTTGAGAACTTCTTCGATGGTGGTTTTGCCTTCGTAAATATTGCGCAGTCCATCCTCGCGTAGGGTGTTCATACCCAGCTCGATGGCTTTTTGTTTAATCACCACGGTAGGTGCGCGATCGGTAATGAGATCGCGAATCGGATCGGTGACGTCAAGTAATTCGAAGAGACCGCGGCGGCCTTTGTAACCTGATTGGTCACAAATATCACAGCCTTGTCCGGTATAGAACTCCTTGTCGCCCAACTCATGGGAGGAAACGCCGAGCTGGTTCAGTAGTGCTTCGTTTGGCTCGTAGGATGCTTTACATTCTTTGCAAATGGTACGCAAAAGGCGCTGGGCAAGAATCCCCTCGAGGGAAGCGGCAACTAGAAAGGGTTCGGTTCCCATATCAACGAGACGGGTGACAGCACCTGGCGCATCGTTGGTGTGAAGGGTGGAGAGCACCAAGTGACCGGTAAGGGACGCTTGAATGGCAATCTGCGCGGTATCAATATCACGAATCTCACCCACTAAAATACGATCGGGATCTTGACGAAGGAAGGCACGAAGAACACGAGAGAATGTAAGACCAATGGCTTCATGCACGGGCACCTGAATGATTCCATCCACGTCGTATTCCACAGGATCCTCAGCGGTGAGGAGTTTGGAATCAATGGTGTTGATTTCCTTCAGAGCCGCGTAGAGCGTGGTGGTCTTACCAGCACCGGTAGGACCCGTGCAGATAAAGATTCCGTTAGGCTTACGCACGGTCTCGTTGATATACTCAAAAATAGCGGGTGGCATCCCGAGCATCTCGAGGCTCAGATTGATGTTACTACGGTCAAGAACACGAAGCACGATACTCTCTCCATGCTGAGTAGGTAGCGTGGAAACACGCATGTCCACCTGTTTCTCACCGATGTGCTTCACGATGCGGCCGTCCTGGGGCAGCCGCTTCTCTGCGATGTTCATGTTAGACATGACCTTAATCCGGGAAAGGATCGGCAATGCGAGGTGAGTTGGCGGTGGCGCCATTTCATAAAGAGCACCATCAACACGGTAGCGGATCTTAAATTCCTGCTCAAACGGCTCGAAGTGAATATCGGACGCGCCTTCGTTAATGGCCTGATAGAGAACCAGGTCGACGTAACGAATAATGGGAGCTGAGTTGGCCTCGGCCTCAAGATCTTGGGCACTCGGCTCATTGGGATTAACGAGTCCATTTTCCAGCTGCTTCAGGATGTCATCCATCGCATGCCCGTCACCACCGTAGGCATCACTGAGGCATTTCTCAACAAGGTGATCGGGAGCAATTGCAAGAATGATTTCTTTACCCAAGGCAAAGCGCAAGTCCTCGACGACCTGCGGGTTGAGCGGGTCAACCAGGCAGACAGTAAGACCCTCACCGTCAACGTTGACCGGCAAAGCCCCGTGAAGACGCGCCATTCCGGCAGGGATCATAGAAAGAAGCTCTGGTGGCGGCACGAAGGAAGCGAGGTCGATCATACCTACGCCAAGTTCATTGGCGATGATCGGCCAGACGTCATCCTGTTCCTGAATGACTTCGTAGTCGGCAAGGATTTCTGAGATTTCCTTACCGCTGTTTTCGACCTCTTGAACGATGTCGGTAGCAAGGTACTGATCGATCAAGCCGCGGTTAACGAAAATGTCGAGGAGTTGTGAATGGTCCATGAAAGATATGTAAGCTGTTGCGTGAATCCTGTTGAATATTGTCGGTGACGTGTCTGTTGGATTCAGTATTGGGTTTAGTCGCTGTCGGACATGGTGACACGCAGGACTTCTTCTGCAGAGGTGGTGCCGGCGAGCACCTTACGGATGCCGTCTTCGCGCAGAGTGCGCATTCCCAGCTCGCGAGCACGTCGGCGTAGCTGTGGTGAGGTGAGCTCCTCGTTAATGAGGTGACGCACTTCGTCGTCGATTTTAAATATCTCGAAGATACCCATACGGCCTTTGTAACCCATTCCTCGGCACATTTCGCAGCCTTCAGGTCCCATGATATCGCTTTCTGCAACCTGTTTAGCATCAAGGTTCAGTGTCCGCATTTCGCGATCACTGAGGACAGCGGCGGTCTTGCAGTGTGGGCAAAGTTTACGGACAAGGCGCTGGGCTATAATGGCTCTTACTGATGAGGCAATCAGGAAGCGTTTGATACCAATATCGGCGAGACGGGCGACTGCGCCTGGAGCGTCGTTAGTGTGAAGGGTGGAGAAAACGAGGTGACCGGTAAGAGCCGCCTGGATCGCAATACTCGCGGTTTCCTCATCTCGAATCTCACCGAGCATGATGATATTCGGTGCCTGACGCATCATCGCCCTGAGAGCGGCAGCGAAAGTCATGCCTATATCCGTTTTCACCATCACCTGGTTAATTCCAGGAAGTTCGTATTCCACAGGATCTTCAACCGTGATGATTTTACGGTCGGATGTATTGATTTTATTAAGACACCCATAAAGAGTGGTGGTCTTTCCTGAACCGGTAGGGCCGGTCACAAGGATAATACCATCGGGCATGCCAAGGAGTGCATTGATTTCCTCCTGGTCATCCGAAAGGAATCCAAGCTCGGGCAGACCGAGCATTAGAGATGTTTTATCAAGAATCCGCATGACCACACTCTCGCCGTGGTTACTTGGTACGGATGAAACTCGGAGATCAACCTCTTTACCAGCAACACGGATCTGAATACGGCCATCCTGAGGAAGACGTTTCTCGGCGATACTCATGGTGCCGCTCATCACCTTGATACGGGCGATGATGGCGGGGTGCAGCTTCTTAGGGTAGTTATCGACCTCAATGAGCTTACCATCAACACGGAAGCGGATGCGCAAGCTGGTCTCGAGAGGCTCAATGTGAATATCACTCGCGGTCATCTTGAAAGCCTCGAGCAGCATCGTAGACACCATTTTAATGATGGGCGCATCATCGGCTGAGGCTTCTTCGGCCCCCTCTTCGGTAACAACAGTGAACTGAGACACCTCATCTTCTTCAGTTACTTTACCGCCGTAGTTCTCGTGAATCACCTTGGCAATGGCCGAAGCAGTGGCACAAACGGGATTGATCTCACGTCCAAGAATGTGGGGAAGACTGTCGAGAACTTCAAAATCTAGGGGATCGGCTACAGCGACGGACAAGTAGGTGCCATCATCCGATACTGGTACGGCGCGGAATCGTCTAGCCACGTCATCCGGAATTTTTTCAAACAAGTCCGGGGCGATCGGAGTGTGCGCCAGATCGATATAATCCATGCTGGAGCTCTGCGCGCAGACTTGGGCAACCTGTTCCTCGCTGACGCGAGCACTCCCAACAAGCCGTTCCACAACACTTTCTCTGCCTTTTAACTGGCCACGGGTGGTCTCAATCTCCTCAACAGTCACCAGTCCGGCTTCTGTCAGGAGTTCAAGGAGGTAATCTTCGTTAGAATACACTGTAAATTCTTCGCTAAATTGGTGATTAATAAGTCGTGAAAAAACAGCCCCCACAGCAATATGCATGGGAACCATCCATGTCAGACTGGTCAAGCCACCCCCCCCCGTCAAGCAGTCATGTTCGATTTTTAAAAATTGTTTGCATGTTTAAAATTCAATGTAACTACAAGCAACCCGCTACTAAAATTCAATGTAATTACAATGGTCATTCACACTATTTCACCCTTCAATAGTATATCTCATTTATGACACCTCTGACTTACTTCACACTCGTCCTTGCACTCGGTATCGCTGCCCAGTGGCTAGCCTGGAGATGCAAACTTCCGTCCATCCTCGTTCTATTAGCATTTGGCTTCGGTATGGGCCACTTTACTGGCGCTACGATTGATGACTACCTTGTCGCCAACGACGTGCTACTCTCAGCTGTCGGGCTCTGCGTAGCCGTGATCCTTTTTGAAGGAGGACTAACTTTAAAATTTTCCGACCTCAAGGAAAGCGGCACCCCGGTATTTAGGCTCTGCACACTGGGAGTGGTGATCAGTTTTTTCCTTACCTATGCGGCGACGCGATACGTGCTTGGATTCGACTGGCGAGTGGCAGCCCTGTTAGGCGCTATACTGGTCGTCACAGGCCCGACAGTGATTGCGCCACTCCTCAGGCACATCAAACCCTCACGGAAAATTGGTAATGTCGTAAAGTGGGAGGGCATCGTCATCGACCCCATTGGAGCCATCCTTGCTGTCTTGGTCTATCAAGTAGCTATAGCAGGTAATGTGGATGCCGCCATGGATGAAATTTTGCGAGCACTCGGGCTCACCCTGTTAGTGGGTGTGGTGCTGGCTTATGTGCTGGCTAAAATTATTGAGCTATTACTTAAACACCATCTGATTCCAGATTACTTACACTCGGTATTTTTGCTCGCGGTAACTGCGACGGCTTTTGCGGTATCTAATGCCATACAGGCTGAGTCTGGACTGCTCACCTGCACGGTGCTTGGTATTGCGCTGGCCAACCAGAAATCGGTTTCTGTAAAACACATCTTGGAGTTCAAGGAAAACCTTCGCGTCCTTATTATTTCCGTGTTGTTCATCGTGCTCTCTGGTCGTGTAGATTTGGGCGAGCTTGTTAACGCGTTACCGAAGGGGCTTGGGCTACTTGCGATGCTCATCATCATCATCCGACCCATCTCGGTGTTTGGCGCTAACCTCTTTTCCAAACAAGTCACTTTGAAAGAACAGATTTTTCTATCAGCCATGGCACCTCGGGGTATCGTAGCTGCTGCGGTGACGGCCATCTTCGCATTGGAGTTCAACCACGCCGTTCATGAGGGTAGCCTCAGTCAGGAAATTGGCGCTGTCACTAACCAGATGGTTCCAATCGTGTTCATCGTCATTGTAGGCACCGTCACCTTTTATGGGCTGCTGGCTGCACCACTTGCACGTAAGCTCGGACTCGCCACTAAAAACCCACGTGGTGTTCTTTTCGCTGGAGCCGGACAGTGGGTGAGGCTCGTGGCAAAAGCGCTCAAAGATGACGGCCATGACGTCCTTTTGTTAGACACTAATTATGACAACATAGCGCGGGCCAAACTCGAGGGGCTTTCCGCGGCGCGAGCCAATATTCTCTCAGAATATGTTGAAGACGAACTTGAACTCACTGGACTGGGGCAGTTGATTACCACGACCCCCAACGACGAAGTTAACTCCCTAGCAGCTCACCACTTTATTCATGTGTTTGGCAGGGAAAACGTCTGGCAGGTGGCTCCTATGGATGATGACGCACACCATCAGACAGCTGTAGCGGCACACATGCGAGGGCGAATCTGCTTCCCTACCCGACCGCAGTTCAAACGACTCGAGCGCTTTGCTGCCGAGGGTGCCGTCATCAAAAAGACAACCATCTCCGAGCAGTTCACCTTGGAGGATTTCCAAAAGATGTATGGCGATGAACACATTCTCCTATTTCGGGTGACAGAAGAAAAAGGCTTAGAAGTTGCTTATGATGAAATGAGAACACCCACCCCGGGAACCACTATCTATGCGATGATCCGACCACAGGACGCTTAGACGCTGCTTTGCGATTAAACTCCAAGTTACAAACTCCAAATACCAAGAAGACCCGATGTATGATGATTTAGAGGCCACGCTGCATGATACCTTTTGGGCAGCTGAAGGGGTAAGTGCCGAGCTCCCGCTGTTGAAAAAATTTCTCCAGCAATATTCAGGAACTGCGCTTGAGCTAGGGTGTGGATCGGGTCGATTGCTATTGCCGTTGCTGGACGACGGATACCTGATTGAGGGGTTGGATAACTCCGCCGATATGCTGCGCCTCTGTCGTGAGCAAAACGAGTACGCCGTCCTCCATCAAGCCAGCATGGAAGACTTCCAGACAGGAACGCCCTACGGCTCCATCACCATACCGGCATTCACCCTTCAATTGCTCCCTTACAATAAAATTTTACCCACCCTCTCTAACATCCATCAACATCTCCACCCAGGTGGAGGATTGTATTTTACCACCTTCATTCCGTGGGCGGAAATCACAGGTGAACTCGAGGAAGGTGTGTGGTTTTCAGATCAGGAAGCCAAACTACCCGACGGAAACACTGCGCGATGCCACACACGGTTTGAAATCATGCGACTTTCGCAAAAGTTAATACGTGAACATCGCTACGAGGTGGTGTCGCCTGGCAACAAAGTGTTAGATACCAGTGAAAGCACTCATCACCTGACTTGGTTTTGGCCACGTGAAATCAATGAGATGCTTCAGCAATCCGGCTTTACGATTGATCAAACTATCGGTAACTTTGATTTCGATCACCCTTGTGATGACAACAGCCAGATCATCACCATCATTGCCAGCCGAAGCTCTGAGGAATAGAACAGCTATTGAGATACAGTCTCACAGGTTTTTCGATTCCTATTTCGATCAAACCCGCTAGATTCGTGCCACTCCGATGGCTCATGATCACGACGAAGGCTCTTGGCCTATTCTTCTAAGCAGTGCGATAATCTGCGGACTCGCAACGCTTGCAGGAATTATTACCCAGCGGTTTCCCGACACGGAAAACATAGCCCTTGGAATCTACCTAATTGCCTACATGACCGGGGGGTGGGATGCTATGTTGGACACGCTGGAAAAGCTCCGCAAACTCCGACTCGACATCCACTTTCTGATGATTGCGGTGGCGGTAGGCGCTGCCTTCATCGGAGCATGGTGGGAGGGAGCCGCGCTGCTGTTTTTGTTTTCACTCAGTGGAGCCCTCGAAGCCATGGCGATGGCTCGCACCGAACGGGAAATCCGTTCGCTTTTTCATGATGTACCTAAAAAGGCACTTACCATTCAGGATGACGACAGCACCAAGGAGGTTCCTGTTTCATCCCTCCGAGTCGGTCATAAAATCCGCATTCTCCCTGGCGAACAATTCCCCACCGATGGCCGTGTAATTACGGGTGAAAGCTCAGCCGATGAATCCTCCCTAACAGGGGAATCCTTACCGGTTGATAAATGCACTGGCGATCAAGTTTTTAGTGGAACCATCAATACCTGGGGAAAACTCGATGCCGAGGTCGAGAAGGAAGCTGGAGATAGCGCCCACGCACGTATCATCGAGCTGATCACTGAGGCGCAAAAATCTAAAGCTCCGTCACAGCGCTTTACGGATCGGTTTGGCACCGCTTACACCATTGCTATTCTACTGCTCTCACTCGGTATGTTCCTCATCTGGCACCTCGGTATGAGCATCCCCGCCTTTATCTCCGAGGAAGGTCAAAAATCCGCTTTTTACCGTGCCATGACGCTGTTGGTCGTCTGTTCACCCTGTGCTTTGGTGATTTCCATTCCCAGTGCCATCCTTGCAGGAATTGCGAGTGGCGCCCGACGCGGGATTCTTTTTCGAGGTGGTATCGCCGTCGAAAACCTCGCAGACATCACCCGTCTCGCCATGGATAAAACTGGCACCCTCACCAAGGGAGAGCTGGAACTCGTAGATATAGAAACCAATCAGCCTGATTCTGATCAACAGCTACTTGACCACGCTGCCGCGCTATCCCTCAATTCAACCCATCCGCTATCGAGGGCAATTCATGCTGAACATGCGAAACGACACACTCAACAATCTGGCATGGGACTTGAGGTTTCCGATTTTCAATCACTTACAGGCAAGGGACTACGTGGAACCATCGATGGAAAAACGGTGACCTTGGGGCGTCGCTCTCTGATTTTTGATAAGGAGCAATCAAACCCATGGCTCACCGAGCTACCGCTGCCAGAAGCGGGGCTAACAGAGGTGATTATTCATTGCGAGGATCTGACAGGTCGACTCCTCCTGCGAGATACACCACGACCAGAAGCTGCTGAACTCATCAGCCAGCTTAATCAACGTGGCATCAAGACCTCAATGCTTACTGGCGACCGAGCTGCATCCGCTCAGCTCATTGCCGATGAGGTTGGGCTGAAGGATTTTAAATCCGAACTTCACCCGGAAGATAAAGTCGCGGCCATCCAGGCATGGAAAGCTCAGGGTGAAAAGGTCGCCATGGCGGGTGATGGAGTCAACGATGCACCCAGCCTTGCGGCAGCGGATGTATCCATAGGTATGGGATTACGCGGTAGTGATGCTGTTCTCGAACAAGCCGACATCGTTCTTACCCATGACAATTTAGAAAGCCTCCTCGAGGCATTTACCCTGAGCCAGCGATGCCGCCGGGTGATTCGTCAGAATCTCGCCATCTCTCTCGGTGTCGTGATCCTACTAGGGATCGCCGCCATGGGTAGCTGGATTCCTTTGACGCTCGGTGTTCTCGGCCACGAAGGGTCCACGATCATTGTGGTGCTCAACAGTATGAGGATCTTGTTTTTAAAGACTGAGCAATAGAATCTTTAGTGCGAGCACAGCTTTAGCTCCCAGCTAAAATTCTTATCTAAAATCTCGGTCATCTGGCCGATACCGTTATCTCTTCAAACCACGACAAGACCTCAACGATAAAGCATAGGGATAAAGCATAGATCATTCATGCACAGGTGGTTCTACACGAAAAACTTTATTGAATCGGGGTTGCTATTGTAAGTGCTTACCTCTAGTGCGTGGCGGTTCACGCACCCGTAACTTCACATGTTTGATCTCTTTACCAAAAAATCCGGTAACCTCAAGGACGACTCCTTGTCAGGTCTGACGGTAGCCCTCGCCCTCGTTCCCGAGGCCATCGCATTCTCATTTATTGCTGGCGTTGACCCGCTCGTAGGCCTCTGGGCGGCAGTTTTCATGGGCTTTATCACCTCCACACTTGGTGGTCGCCCCGGTATGATTTCAGGCGCCACAGGAGCTATTGCCGTGGTGGCTGGCTCTGCTGTCAAATACGGTAATGAAATAGGAGAAGGCCTCGGTCTGCAGTTCCTCTTTGCTGTGATCATTGTTGCAGGTGTGATCCAGATTATTTTTGGCGCGTTAAAATTGGCACGGTTTATCCGACTTGTCCCCCACCCCGTGATGATTGGTTTTGTCAACGGGCTCGCCATTGTTATCTGTATGGGCCAGTTCGGGTTCTTTAAGGCCGGAGGCGAATGGATGCAAGGCAGCACACTCTGGCTTATGATCGGCCTCGTCGTTCTCACGATGGCACTCATCCAGTTTTTCCCAAAAATCACCAAGGCGGTGCCATCAACGCTGGTTGCCATTATTGTCGTTGGACTGATTGCTTATTTTTTACCGGAAGCACGGACGATCGAACACGTGCTGAAAGACGGCGGCGGCGACGGCACGCTCAGTGGCAGCTTCCCTCCTTTCGCCTTCCCCTCCGGTTTCAACTGGGGAGAGCACTGGCAATTTATTTTTAAGACCGCCTTTGTAGTCGCGATGGTTGGTATCATTGAATCGCTAATGACGCTTCAGCTCATCGATGAACTCACCGAAACTCGAGGTCAAGGTAACCGCGAGAGTGTTGCTCAGGGAGCCGCGAACATTCTCTCCGGATTGTTCCACGGCATGGGTGGTTGCGCCATGATCGGCCAGTCACTGATTAACATCAAATCCGGTGGTCGTGGTCGTACATCAGGTATCGTCGCAGCCCTCTCGCTCACTGCGTTTATTATGGTTGGTGGCCCCATCATCATCCAGATTCCGATCTCCGCCCTTGTGGGTGTGATGTTTATGGTTGTGATCGGCACCTTCGAGTGGTCGACCTTCAAGAGCTTTGGGAAAATTGCCAAGTCGGAGATGCTGATCATCCTGACCGTGACACTAGTGACCGCCATTATGCACGACCTTGCACTGGCCGTATTTGTTGGCGTCATTCTTTCCGCCCTCATCTTCGCATGGGAAAGCTCTAAGCACATCATCGTGACAGTTCACAAAGACACTCCTGAAGAACGCATCTATGGTGTCGAAGGGATGCTTTACTTTGGTTCCGTCCGTGAGTTTTCCGATAAGTTCCAAGCACGCTCAGACGTGCCAAACATCATCATCGACTTCGAAGAAGCCCGTGTCTGTGACCTCTCAGGCCTCGAGGCTATCAACGCCCTAGGTGAACGTTATCGTAACGCCGGCAAAACACTGCACGTTCGTCATCTATCACCTGATTGCCGACAAATGTTGGAAAAAGCCGGAACCTTGGTCGACATCGAAGTGCTTCCGGATGACCCTCACTACTCTGTAGCCCGCCTTAAAAGCGAGAACAGCAAGATCATCGGATCGTGAAAGACTACTTCATACGGGGCTGTATTCCTCCCCGTATGAAAAAGATCCTTTCTCTCGTTACAATCGTCGCCCTTAGCTCCATCGCCCAAGCTGATCACCACGGTGAAAAAGCCACTCAACCTGTAGGTTGGACTAACCTCTTTGATGGCAAGACCCTCAAGGGCTGGACCCAGAAAAATGGCACCGCAACCTACGTTGCCAAAGACGGAACCATCCACGGAACTACTAAAAAAGGCAGCCCTAACTCTTTCCTTTGTTCCGACAAGGAATACGGCGACTTTGAGCTGCAATTTGACGTCAAGGTAGACAATGCTCTGAACTCCGGTGTGCAACTGCGCTCACAGACCCACGGAGGCAAACCTGACGGTCGCGTCAACGGTCCTCAGTGTGAGATTGAAGCCACCAGCGGCAAAGGCGGCGGTGAAGGCGGCTACATCTACGGCGAAGCCACAGGCCGCGGTTGGCTCGTCCCCAACGACAAACGCACACCGCACAAACACTTTAAAGACGGCGAGTGGAACCACTACCGCATCGTTTGCAAAGGCCCACGCATCCAGACCTGGATCAACGGCCAGCTCGTTTGCGATCTCACTGATGAGGCCATTTACAAATCCCACCCGAAAGGCTTCCTCGGCCTTCAGGTTCACGGCATCGGTAAAAACAAAGGCCCATTCTCTGTTGCCTGGAAAAACATCAAGCTCAAGGAGCTGAAGTAATCGGTAATCATTCTACGAAAAACCGGACGGTAACCATCCCGTTCGGTTTTTTTGTTTTCGATACCAAATTATTCTACATCTTTTCTCCTTAGACACCGCCCTCTCGGTTCATCTCCCTCATGGAGCACGGTTTCGGAATGCAGGAATTTTGCAGCCTCTGCTGAATCCTTCACTTTGGCAGTAGTGCGTTCTAACATTTCCGCTTCGAACTCCGTTAATACACTTTCCCTTATCCCTGTTTCTCTCCAGTTTGATAAGGGTCTGCATCCTTTTGAAATCCCTCGAGCAAGGGCCAGCGCATCCAGTAGAGCTTGATTTGCGCCCTGCCCTTTAAATGGACTCATCGGGTGAGCCGCATCACCGAGCAGAGTCACTTGAGCCCCCTTTTCTAACCATTCCGACTTGAGCAGCGCTCGGTCATACGCAGGATAACCAGAAACTTGAGCTTCCAGAGTTGCCGCTACAATCTGGGGAATGGGATCGTGCCACTGAGTTCTACGACAAGCTTCATCCTTGAGAGCTTGGGCTCCTAGAGCACTCAAGGCCTTGGCCTCCTCTTCTGGCATGGGGAAGCTAAGCTGCCACATCACCGAGTCTGCATCATAAGGCATCATGTACATCCGCTCATGGCCATTGGCGGTTTGGAATACCGTGGCCGAGTCTAGCAAAGAATCGTCAAAACTTTCGAGGCCGTCGAGATTTGCCAACGGGCAAATGCCCAAAATCACAATACAGTCTAGGTAGTGTAAAGGTGAAACGTCCTCACCAATCAACAGCTTCCGCACCTGACTCCGAATCCCATCCGCACCGACCACAAGATCCGCCCTGGCACTCTTCATCTCACCGTCCACTTGAAAACTCAGATCCACACCTCCACCATCACATTCTTTAAAATCTACTAACTGGTACCCCCACTTAATCGCATCATCCCCCCCGCCACCCAGCTGCTCAAGCAAAGCTAAGCGCAACGACTGCCGGGCGATATGCACATTGGTACGCTTCGGTGGCGGCTTCGCATCGGCCTGCCCCCATTTTCTAATTCCCCATTCACCGATCACTTTTCCATCGGTGGTGTGAACCACATGCCTTGTTGAAATCAATCCCTCTTCTAACGAGAAAACACCCAACCCCCTGATCGCTCTACTCGCTTGTTGCAGAGTGAGTCCATAGCCCTGAGATCGAGCCTCGAAGCCACTATCGCGCTCATACAGAGTATAGGGAATCCCTCGGTGTAAACAAGCCACCGCGAGAGCCACCCCTCCTATGCCACCACCAATGATGGCAACGTGTGGATAGTTTTCTTTGTCCACTAAAGGAGGGCTAGCAGAACGAACCAACCCGGTTCCTTCACAGTCCAAGCAAAAAGAGACGTGACCCTTAGGACGAACGGGGACTGGCCCTTCGCCCTTCATTCTTTCAAATTGGTCCAACGCCCTCTGGTAGCTGAGTCGCACTTTCTTACGGGGCCTTTGGCTTCTTCTGCCACGGCCCTGGCATTCCGGACAAATCGTCCAATGACCCTCTTCATTTTTCACCTTTTCCACCTGCCCATTATTTAATCAGCTCCTCACTTCACTTCACATAATAAAAATCATCATGGCAATCGCGACCCGTTTTCAATCGACTGGAAACGGCTCAAGATCAAGAGAACTGAAGTAAGCCACTCACCATCAGTGGCTCCGGCACCTGAAACCTGACTCTCGACCCCTGAAAAATCCCCCTTTAGGAGTGACAAACGCCTATTTTAAGGTAAGCACCCCGCGTGCTCATCATTAGAAAACTTACCAAGGTCCTAGGCGGCCGCACTCTTTTTGAAGAGGCGGATATGACGATCAACTGGGGCGAACGCGTTGCCTTGGTCGGACCCAACGGCGCCGGCAAATCCACTCTCTTCAAGATGATCCTCAAGGAAGAGGACGCTGATTCCGGTAACGTAGAGGTCGACGACTACGCCATCACAGGATACCTCGCTCAGGAAGCTGGTGACCCAGGTGACGAAACTCTTTTGGAAATAGCCATCGGTATCACACCCGAGCTTATCAAAGCCCTCCGAGTCATCCGCGAAGGTGATGTCGCCGGCGCAACCGACAGCCCAGAGTATCATAAGGCACAGGACGTCTTTGACTCTGCTAATGGCTACCAGCTTGAGCCGAAGGCGAAGAAAATCCTCGCTGGCCTAGGCTTCGAGACTGAATCCTTTCACAAACCAGCCCGTGAGTTCTCTGGAGGTTGGATCATGCGCGCCCACCTCGCCCAGCTTCTCGTGATGGAGCCCGACCTGCTGATGCTGGACGAGCCCACTAACCACCTTGACCTCTCTGCTCTTGTTTGGCTTCAGCGTTACTTATCGAACTACCCAGGTGCCTTACTGATGATTTCTCACGACCGCGACTTTATGGACGCTCTGATCGAGACCGTTTACGAAATCGACGAGGAACAACTCATCTCCTACACAGGTAACTACACATCCTATATTGATCAGCGTAACAAACGCTACACTCAGAAGGTGCAGGCGTATCGGAACCAGAATAAGGAAATCGAACGCGTTCAGGAGTTTATCGAACGATTCCGTTCAGTTACCTCCAAAGCTGCCCAGGTGCAGAGCCGGGTGAAGACGCTTGAGAAGATGAAGCGCATCCCCAAGCCGATCGCACCACGTAAAGTTTTCAAATTCAATTTCCCACAGCCACAACGATCTAACCAGAAAGTCATCGAGCTAGAGAAAATTCATAAGGCATATGGCGATAAGGTCATCTATGAAAACCTCGACCTCACCATCGAGCGAGGCGACCGCATGGTGCTCGTAGGACCGAACGGAGCGGGTAAGTCCACTCTGCTTAAAATTCTTGCCGACCAGTTAGATTTCGAAAAAGGCGAACGCAAAGCCGGATTTAACACCCGACTCGGTTACTACTCGCAGCACCGTACTCAGTCGATGAACGAAGCGAACACCGTGATCGAAGAGGTCATGGCCAGCGGCGGCGACATGCGTGAGGAAGAAGCCCGCTCGATCCTTGGGTCGTTTTTATTCCGACGTGCTGACGTACATAAAAAAGTCCGCATCCTCTCTGGTGGTGAAAAGTCTCGTCTTAACCTAGTGAAGTTCCTCGTGAACCCACCGAACTTGCTGCTGATGGATGAGCCTACGACTCACCTCGACATCATTTCCATTGAGGCCCTGCTACAAGCGCTCAAGCACTACGAGGGCACGTTGGTCTTCATTTCTCACGACGTTCACTTCATTAAAAACCTCGCAGAGATCACCCTGCACGTTGATGCTGGGAAACTCACCCGCTATGCAGGTGGATATGATTACTACCTGGAGAAGTCCGGCCTCGATGATAATCGTGGTGCGGTGACTGCGTAGGACGTCTTCCTTTGCACACATCGTGC
>Ga0302134_10000725_pt1 | contig 14893 bp, 12 predicted proteins | sample CB9_SCM_MG_FD_203123 | JGI IMG/M metagenome (GOLD analysis project Ga0302134, IMG submission 203123) | Marine microbial communities from Western Arctic Ocean, Canada - CB9_SCM | ecosystem: Environmental > Aquatic > Marine > Oceanic | place: Canada: Western Arctic Ocean | collected 2017-09-19
CGTCATAGCGAAGGTCGTATTGCCCCAGTTCTTTGAGTTCATTAGTATAATCACGAAGTGGTTTTAGACATTCCTCAATTCGTGCAGTAATACTGTCATCGAGTTGTCCTGAATGTATTATTAAAACATTCTTATTGGTATCAATTGTAAACTTAGTATCGTCATGGTCATTGAAATAATGGATTAATTCGCCTTGAACAACATCTTCATGAAGTTCCACCATTTCATTATGTCGAGGGTGCCCATCATCGCAAAATATTTCAGCATCAAAACCTTCAGGCTCAAACAAAATAATAACATCCACATTATTCCACCATCCTTTTGATTGTAAAAATTCATCAAGAATAATATAATCATCTAGCCCGTTCCATACGCTCATAGTTATTATTTAGGGTAATATTATATTATAATTTTGGCAGTTATTTTTTTCAACAAACGCCTTGCTAAATTATGCCGACCGTTATTGAACCCAGCGCCATTTAGCAATCTTGTTAACACATTTCCATATGTAAAAAAGTTAATTATTTCCATAATAATTCTCATATAGTCATTCAACCTAACCCCCTTTATGAAACAAAGCGCCCTACTGATTTTCACCCTACTGCTTGCTAGCACAATGATTGGTTGTATAGGAGGAGATGATGATGCCAGTTCTGAAACAACAGACGATGATGGCGAGATTCCACAATCAAATAACGTGGATATCACTGGTTTTGCTTTCAGCCCAGGAACTTTGACCATCTCAGTTGGAGATACGGTTACCTGGACCAACAAGGAGAGCGCCACTCATACTGCTACCGCTGATGGTGGTGAATTTGATTCTGGCAATCTTGGCAATGGTGATACTTTTTCCCACACCTTCACAACTGCTGGAACCTACAGTTATTATTGCAAGATCCATACTTCGATGACAGCAACTATCATCGTTGAATGATTATCAATCAACGATTCCATGGCCAACATACAATAACACAATCGCAACTATTGACATAACTCTTTGCATGTGAAGAATTCTTGCCCCTTTTCTGAACTCTTTTGGTGGCCATTTCCATTGCATTAACGAACCACTGAAGATGAGTATCCAGATACCGGCCATTCCAGCCCACAAGGTCCAATGCCATTCTAGAGCGATACCATGAGCAGTCCCTACAACTGCTGCAATTACCCCTAGCCAATTATGAACCTTCATGAATCGTCGATTGAATATACCAAGTTTTTTCTTGAATGCCCTTGGTTCAGTATTGAAGAGGTCAGGACCCTTTTTCCTGAGCCATTTGAAAGAAGGCTTCCAAATTGCAATTGAAAGGGTTGCTACAAGGAAGTAAAGCGCAACATCACCGAGGTCTTCTGCATCTATTCCGAGGATCTTTTCATCACCACTATCTTCTTCATCTCCATCAGCAAGCGCTTCCGGAATGAGTAGAAGCATCATTACTCCGATGAGAACAAAGAGCTTTTGTTTGAGCATGATTTGTCGCCTTTACTTTAGTTGATATTCTTATCCCCTGCATGCGAGAGTTTGATTCAGTCAACCCTCTCGCCTAAGCATGGCATTCACTGCAACGCGCCGCGTGGACTTCCCGATGTTAGACAAGGCGGGGATTATGTATTACCCAAATTATTGGGACATGGCTCATCGTTTTTTTGAGGAGTCTTGGCTTGATATATGCGGAGTTTGTTATCCTGATATTTTGGATGAATGGAAATTGGGATTCCCAGCGGTTTCAAATGAATGTAGATTTCTTGCACCATTGCGCTACGGTGATGATATTCACTGTACCTTGTGGGTATCTTCAGTCGGCAATTCAAGTATCACATGGGAGTATTCCTTTTCTAATGGCGAAGCCGAAGTTTGGCGAGCAACAGTAGTTACTGTTTGTGTTGATATGGGTACTCTACAACCGGAACCCCTCCCCGACTCCTTGAAAGAGGACCTACTTGCGTGTGCTGGACTAGAGGTGTGAAAGATGTCTGACATTGGTAGCATGAGAATTGAAAATGAAGTTAGTGGCCCAGTTCTTATTGCCCCTGAAATTCCGGTGCGACCAAATACTGTCATCCCTGTTTTGGTGGGGTTGATTTTAGTGTTGGTTGGAGTTATTGTTGCTTATGATGGATATTTCAACATTCAAAACCAAGGTGAGCCCAACCTTAATTCAGAAGAGGAAGCAGTACTATTGCAAAGTTTGAATGGAGGGGGAGAAGATATTACAGCAAAGGATGTTCAGGACTTCCATGATGATTTACGGCATGCTAAGTATTACTGGTACATGGGAGTAGGTTGGCTTTCGGGTGGCATGTTATTATTTGCTGGAGGGGTTCAATTATTGCGTAAAAAGAGTATTGGAGCAAAACTTGGACTTGGAGGGAATGGGGTATTGTTAGCAACTGCAGTCATAACTTACAATTTGTCTAGCAGTCCTGCTGCCGCTCTGAGTGGCTTGACTTCTTTGACATATCTTGGAGTATCGGTGGTCTCAGCAATATGTTCCTTGTGTTGCGGACTATTTGCAGCATTCCCGATACTGCACCGTTCTGGTAAAGCATCACTGGATGTTTCAGTAGTTCCTGCATTGATTGGAGTTGGCACTCATAGGTTGATTTCAGAATCTGAAGAGTAATTCCATCTTATTCTTCTTCGTCAGGCCTTCTCCACTTCTTACTGAGGGCTTTGATTAGATCATCATCCATCTTGGCATTCCACCAGTCGCTACCTTCCCAGATTGCATACCTGCCTCTGATTCCTCGCAAGTCTGCCCCTTTGAATTTACAATTCCTGAAGTTGGAGATGTTGAGTCGTGCTTTTCGCAGGTCTGCGCCTCTAAAATCACAATTATCGAAGGCTGACTTCATCAGGTCCGCCTCTCTCATACTAGCTCTTTTGAAGTTGGAGCCAGAGAAGTCAGTCTCAGTAAAGTCGGCCCTGATTAGAATGGCTCTCTCAAAGTTAGAATTAGGGTGTTTCCTACCTCGAAGAATTGCTCCAGTTCTACCTTGGTATGACCAGTCAATGGGCACCCCTTCCTCTGGAAGGGAATCGTCCATATTATGCACCTCAGTCGCGTGAACGCCTATCTAAGTGGGCTCTACCTTCTGGTGTGATAACTGCATAGCGGTTTTTGTCATGAGCACTTGGTGGTATGCTCAAGAAGCCTCGCTCTCGCAGCCTGTTTAGGTAAAGCGAGAGGTTTCCCGGAGATAGAAGGCCTGCGTCTTCAAACAAATCCATCAATACCCTCGGGGGAGAATCGTTAACCCCTTCCACATCCCTAAGGTAATGGAGGGCAGCCAGTACTTGGTCAGGCTTCTTCTGTAGATTACAATTATCGAGCAAGGACTTGAATGCCGTACCCCTTGCTGGAAGCCCAGCGCGCTTTGCTGCCTCAACTGCGGCGGTGATTGCAGCCTCTCTTGCATTGCGAACCTTTGCCAATGCGGTGGACCAATCTTCCTCTTCGCGTAGTTTGAGGATTTCATCATCAACTTCATGTTGTGCTCCCGAAACATCAATCTCAATGTCTCCTACTTTGATGTAGATTCTACTGTTGATTTCTTCGTCATCGCTCATCGTTTGCATCCCCTTTGACTGATGTGTCGTTCCACGACCTTTTTTTAACTATTACTGAAGGTATGTTTGCACGTTCCATAGTAACCTATTGAGTTAGTGTACCTTCTTCATACCTTCTCTTGTTTTAACTGATGATAAGGGGAGACTGTGTACGATTATTGTAAAGTTTTCTTAGTTTTGAGAGTTAATAATTGGAAAGAAAAATAGGCTAAAATCAGTGTAAGAATAACGCTACTTTTCAGAACATTCTCCGCCTTTTATTGAAAACCAATGCTCGACGCGCAGGCGTAAGCCACATGAGGCAGTGCGCGAGTCCACCCCCTACGGGTGAATCAAGTGACCTCCTCAGACCCCCCCAAAAACAAGCAAAGAAAGAGCGCAATAACGCTTACACTTTTGATGTTAATACCATCAATATTAGCACTTGTACCAGTTAGTGCAGGCCCTGGAGATGGCTCATTAACCGAATTTACAGGAGGTCTTTCTACAACTACTGTTCAATTGAATGCGACAGGTTATGTAACTACGGCATCTCTTGACTCTCCAAGGAATATCACTTACCAAAGTGCCACTTTTGAAGTTTCATACGATGATGAAGACCCATCCCCCGGCCGTATTTGGTTCGATATTAATGAGGATGGTAACGAAGAATGGGCTTGGAATGGTACCGGTATGGGCGGACTTGGTTTACAAACTGAATTTAGCAACGGAGGAATTAATGAATCCATCAGTGTCTCATCGGGAACTTCAACTTCATCGGGTTTCCACATACCAAGTTCTGCTCAAATCGCATCATCTTCGATGAATGCTAGTTTTATTCCAACCCTTGGGGGTGGTTTGTACTCAATTGGTAAACTGCTGGCCTTAGAATTAGCGGATATTAACGCCGATGGAGATATGGAAATCGTTTTTCTTTCCGACCAACCAAATGGTAATTCAAGTGCCAATTTGTCGATTGGCTGGATGGACTGGGATTCTACTAATTCTAGCATGAGTAATATTTCTTGGGTTGAGACATGTGCTAATGGTAATGATTTGAGAATAGGCGATGTCAATAATGACAGCATGGCAGATATAGGAGTAACTAATTTTGATGATTCCTCAATTTGTATTCATCTGAGTGATGTAAATAGAGTTGGATATAATTCTACTTTTGACAATGTTTCACTCCCTGTAGCACCTCTTGATATGGAGTTTGCTGATATCGATGGAGACAATTATGATGATGTGATTTCTATTCATGGAACTGGCGACCTTGTGCTTAGACAATACCTCAATTCCACAGCTACTTGGGGAGATAACAAAACTAAGTTAATCGAATCCAATACATCTGTAGGGATGCCAGCACAATTGTCCGATATAACAGCGGGGGAGTTGAATGGAACAGGTACAGGTTGGACTGCTATCGTCTCTGATACAGAGGACTTTGTTTCAACATATAAATGGGATTTTGCCAATGGAATTTGGACAGATAAGATTTCTAGTTTTGATGGAATAATGTCAGGGATGATGATTCATGATATTAATGGCGACGGATTTTTGGATATCTTTGGAACTACAGATTTAGGCCACACAGTTTCAATGTACGATGGATTAGCATGGAATGTTAGCAGCGGAATGCTCCTCAACTCAATAAATGCAACAATTGCTGATGCAGACATGGATGGAAATATGGATCTCATCACACCTATAGTTGGTGCAATAGATGGTAGTGATTCCACCTTTGTTGGTCAATTGGAGGTTAGGAGCCTAAATTCGAGCGGCGCGGGGAGTATATCCTCAACTTCATTCACCCCAGTCACTGGCCCGACAGATGTCAGAGTTGTCGACCTGGATGGTGATGGGCGAGTTGAACACATCATCGCTGGGGGTGAATCAAACCCAGGTATTTTCATAGCTGGATGGCATTACTTCTCAATCGATGTTGACCAAGATGGGACACCGGAAGGCACCGTTACTGGTTATTCTGGTGATGGCCTTGCGGGCCTAGGGCCATTGGAATGGAGCGATATGTCAAATGAGGTTAAAGATGCAATTGATATTCTACAACCAAATGCAATAATGGCTCAGGATTTTTGGCATAATGAGTACTTTACAATAACCACAGACGTAGATGCTGGAGGTGATGGAATAGTGTTCTTTGAGAATCTAAATCTTACCTACGATGTATCGTTCATGGTCAATTATAACCCATATGCTTCAGCAAACTTGAGCAATAGTTTGAATCAACAAATGCAGGCAGGGACTGGGTTTTTCAGCATTACCCTCCCGTTTAACTCAACCTTGCCTGGAGTTATTACAATCAAGGATTTGGCTGCCCCGTACATTGCAGGGGCTCCTTTCTTGGAACTACCTCCAACCCCAGTTGTTAGTTTGATGAACGTCGATGAATCGATTGTTGAATTTAGTTGGCAGAACTCAACAACATTTGGGCAGTCTTTCCTAAATTTCCAAGTATTCAGAGTAGTAAGTGGCACTGAACTTGATTTTGCAATTCATGAAATTTCGAATAACCAATTGAACATGACCACAGATAGCAACATCATCCCAGGGGTTACCTATGATTACTATGTTCACTCTGTTCACGAGTATGGAGTTACAAGTAATTTATCAGATGTATTGACCGTTTTAGTCCCATTTCCTGGATTAATTGCGCAAGTTGATGCAACTGTTATTGATAAACCAAATGATGAAGGAGGTTGGTTGAATATCACATGGTCCAACCCAGTTGATTCAGCAGGTATCGACCATTTCGACATTTATGTCTCGACAAGTGAATTTTCTAGTGTATCTGGAATGACCCCAGTCGTTGATGTCAATCAATCCAATCTAGCTGTAGAAGTCAATATCTCCTCTGAAGGAGAAATCGTTGATGGAACCCAATATTGGGCAGCCAGTGTTGCGGTAGATGTCTATAATAGGTATCAAATGGATGTTAATTCAGATGGCCCTGTTATGTCACGAAACGACAGCCAACTATCCTCTGAAATCAGTGTTTACTTGACTAGCACGGATGAACATTTAGATGGTAGCATCCCATTAACAATTAGTAGGGGGATGCCACTGGAAGTTATTGTCAACCTATCGAATGTTGGCACCCCATTACCAAATTCTGATTTGATTCTTGAAATGGCATCCGAGAATAGTGATTGGAAGAGGACGTATGAAGGTAATTCAGGAGCAGATGGCACATGGACAGCCATCGTCACTGATGACTTTAATGATGTAATTAATTCCAGCCATGTTGCAGAAGGAATCACAATTTCAGTTTCCTATGTTGGATTTTCAGGAAATGAAACAAATCAACCCATTTCAGCAAGCGTTCAAAGCGCTTCCTTAGATGTTGAAGTCCATGCATCATTTGTAATAACAAGCACTGATTTGAGGGTTGATGAAGATGGTGAATTCACCGTTAGTGCATCTCTAGTTTCGGACTGGCCAGCAGACCAAGTAGCAGTTTCTGAAGCAGTAGGTTTATTTTATGAAACTTTCAATGAAAGCATATTACAGTCAGGCAACACTTCCTTCCCCAGTGGAAGTAGTATAACTTCAATCACCCTCGCCTCATTACCTGATGGCGGAGATGTAACGTTGTCATTGACAGGAATCCCAGATTGGTTAATCGTTGATTCGCAAAATGAAAGCATCTCTGTCGAACCAGCATTACCTGAGGAACCTGAAGAAAATAACACCATTGATGACCCACCAGTAGAGTTAATCAATCCAACAATAACTTGTGAACCAGTTTCATTACCTATGAAAGACCCCGGGGAGGCAATTTCTAGCAAGTGCAGTATTGACAACCCAAATGACTTCCAAGTCGATATTAATTGGCGTAGTTCTGCTAATTGGATGGGTTCAACCAGTCTTTCAGTCACTATGCAACCCGGTAGTTTAGAGGATATTGCCAAATACGGAGATGCTGATTTTGATCTACGTTTTGCTTGGACTGGTGATGTTTCGGACCTAGAAATAGGTGAAAATGAATTCACACTAATTGCCGACCTCCTTTACGGTGCTGAAACATTACAACTGAATCACACTCTAACTTGGCAATTAGTTGACCAAGATGATGGTCAAGAGCTAGAAATTCCAAACCCGGAGGACAATAATTCAGGTGGAGATGATAATACAACCCTTGAGGATAATACCAGTGCAGGTGGAGATAGCCAGTTCCTTACCTATGCTCTTTATGGAGCAGGTGGCATAATTGGACTTGGAGTGGTTGTGGTCATAGGCAGTATGGTATTGGGTGGAAAGTCAGATTTGGAAGATGATGATGATGACGATGATGATGATGACGACGACTCATTTTATGATGACGATAAACCAACGGGAAGTAAAGCACTTTCACGGGCCAATAGACCTGATGCGGTAAAATTCCAAGAGCGGCGCAACAAACCTGAACCTGAGCCAGAACCTGAACCTGTGGTCGAGGAATATTATACCGACGACGAATATAATCAGCAAGCCTCCGGAGAATGGGCGGCTGCCGATGATGATGGAGTTACAGTTGATGAAGATGGTACTGAATGGTGGGAAGATGATGATCAAGTCTGGTGGTACCGCACTCCTGAAATGGAAGATTGGGCTCTTTTCGAAGAGTGAACGAATTTTCATTCATGCGCAATGCATTTGACTACCGCTTTAAGCAGAGTTGACGAGGGAGTATCATGAATGAGCAGGCAGGAGGCGCCTACGCCTTGGTTCTTCACGAAGGCGCAGACCCTGAAACGGGGGGCGTTGCCATCTGTGGTTTCTCAACCGTTGGCATGGTTGGTGTTATCGCTGCAAGCCATATCATCTCCTCACTCGGGTTAGATCATTTAGGAACAGTCTTGAACAAACATTTTCCCGCTATTGCCTTGGTCCATGATGAAGTCCCAAAACATCCTGTAAGGGTCTATCAAGGGAAAGGAGTTGGGGTATTTACTTCTGAAATCCAATTCCCTGCTGAGCATGATGTAGAGTTTGCTAATACCGTTCTTGATTGGTATACGCGGGGTGGGTTTGAGCGCCTGATTATCGTCGACGGGCTTGTCCGACGAGAATCTACTACTGGAAGTGGTGGCCTTTACGGCATCGGTTCGATTAAGCAAAGTCGTCAAAGACTAGCTGACTATGAAATTGAAAAGATTCAGCAGGGAGTTATCGCAGGAATTGCCGGCCATCTCCTTTCAGAGGGTGACCGCCGTGGATTGGATATTACAGCATTATTGGCAGAATGCAACCCGTCGTACCCTGATGCTAGAGCGGCTGCTTTGGCGGTAGAAGCCATCGCTGATTTGACCGGTATGGAAATACCCCTCTCAGGATTGATTGAAGATGCTAGAAAGATTGAAGATAGTGTCCAAGAAATCTTTGAGAAAGCCCAAACTATGCTTCCAGCGCCAGCGGATAAAGAAGATGACCACGACCCGATGATTGGGTGAGGTGTTATTCGGTGAGTGAAGAGAGCGAGAAATCGAATAATATTAAAAATATTTTAGTATGTTTTCTGGAGGATTAGATAGTACTACTGCTTTATACAAACTATTAAAAGAAACTAATAATAATAAATGCAATAATTGTTTTAATTGTTTATTATATGAAAATATAGTATAAGCGCTCTATCCAAGAGGTATTGGCGGCGTCAAAGTTGTTGACATCAACTGGCAGGATGATTCCTAAAAATGTCCTGACAAGCTTCGCTGATTGCAGACCATGGAGCGTCGGTTCTTATGGCTGGAACCTGTAATACTGCAGGCGCAGCAAGATGCCCTGCAGCGGTCAGTAATTCCACCAATTTACTTGGAGATGGAGGTCCAGGGATATCGAGCAGTCGAGGTAATTGATCTACTGGTATGACTATTTTGCAGCCAACTCCTGGAGCTGATTCTGCTAGTCCTTTCACACTCCTCGCAACATGTTGTTTCGATTGTTCAGAATCTGAGGCGCAAACTTTCTCGGCTTTTTCAACAGTTAATCTTGACATGATGTCTTCGTTTCCAATTACTCCAATCCAAAGAGGCCCACTTATCCTGCCTTCAACAAGTGCTGGTGGCAATTCAAATGGTAACATACAACTTAGACGTGGTTGAGATGGCTCATCTATTGGATGAAGTCCAGCATCCATCGAGATTTGTATTTCTTCAGGGGTTGGAAGATGGATGCGCCACCCCATCGATTTTTGGAAAACACTTGCCTCTTCCTTTGAACGCCTGACTAGTACAGTTGCCCGCACATGGTGGTCATCAAACATTACCAATAGGGGTTCGATAACCCTGTCATGGCGTGCAGCACAGCGAGCAATACTCCCTAGCAAAATCCGCATGGCGGTATCATGGCGTAGGTCATCTACCACTGCCATTGCATCGTATCTTCTCCTTCCTGAGGAGGTTGCAGAACCAGTTAGGGCCGCAGTATCAGTTGCACAAACATCGACGACGGCAGTGCGAGCACAAGATTGCATTGCAACGTCAAGAAAAGGAACCGGCGACCCAAATGGGTCTATGTCTATCCATTGCCAACCAGATTCAAGAATGCTAATTCGAGCATCACCTTGTTTGATTTCAAGTTGGCCAAGAGTAGGGTTTTCCTGTTGATTTGCTCTTGCCCAAGATACTGCCGTTTCATCCAAATCATTTGAGACAATCATTAATCTATCAACCAATGGTCGAGGGATTTCATTCAACCAACGCCTTGAGCGAATACTTGTCGCAGCAAGGGCATCGATAATTCTGATTTGAGCATCCGGCTTCACCAACCAATTATTTTCTAATGCATCATTGAGCATCAACACACTCCGAGTCCTGCTGCCGGCCATTGCAGGATTGAGAAAACCCCCCCCTTCTCTTGGTGCGGGGCCTTTTTCTCTCTCAGGTTTAATTGGAACATTAGTGAGGGTTTTTCCTTCAATAATTTCGGTGCCTGGCCAACCTTCTGGCAATTCAGACAAACTCATCCCACCTTCAATAATGCTGGAAAACAACATCAGGGTGGATATGACTCACCTTGTGTCCATGTGCTCTAACTTCCCCGATAATAGAAACCCCTGGCATTCGCTGATTTAGCCAATTACAGATTTCATTAGCCTGTTTTCCATCTGCGATAATTATCATCCCACACCCCATGTTGAAAGTGCGCCACATTTCTCTTTCAGCAACTTTTCCTTGTTGTTGAATCCAATTAAACTCACCATGAACAGGTAAAGGAGAGGAAATATGGTACCCAAGGCTTGGATGAAGGCGAAGTAGATTAGACAACCCACCGCCGGTCACATGACAAATTCCCTTCAATGAATTAGCAGAGCAGCAGCCCCCTTCTTCTCTACTTTCCTCGATTAAATCAACTACTGGGTCGACATAGATTTTAGTTGGGTTCATGATGACTTCACCCAAGGTGATTTCTCCATCGGCAAATCTCAAAATATCTCGGCCAGTCAAATCAAATGGCGCCGCAGCATCAAGAGGTGAGCCAGACAATTCCAGAACTTTCCTAACTAATGAGTAGCCATTTGAATGAATTCCCGATGAAGGTAGACCGATTAGAACATCACCTTCTGAAATGTTTTCACCAGTTATTGCAGCCTCTTTTGGCAGCCAACCTAATGCTGTACCTGATAGGTCTAGTTCGTTTACGATCCCAGGCAGACTTGCAGTTTCCCCACCTGCCAAAGTTACTCTTGCTAGAGCAGCAGCCGCTGCTAAACTTCGACCAAGGACTTCGTGAACTACTGGGTCTGGTTTAGGAGTGGCGATATAATCGACAAATGCAATTGGTTCAGCACCTACGCAGAGTAAATCATTGACATTCATTGCCATGCAATCATGCCCTATTCCAGCCCAGGCATTCAACATATTTGCCAACTGAAGTTTACTACCAACACCATCGGTAGCCATGGCGAGAAGAGAATCGCCGAATTCCACCAGTCCTCCAAAGCCACCCGGCAAATCTACGGGTGCTCCACGAGAACCTGGTTTCCTAACTGATTTTGATAAAGCACCAACAAGTGAAGCGACTGCTGCGCCCTCTAAATCGATGTCAACACCCGACGAAGCATAATCTACGCCCTCACTCATTGAGTCAGCCGACGGGTATGCACTTTTTCAGACTGACCATCAGAAAGGAAGTCTTGACCAACCTTGAAACCTGCCAAATAATCATTCATAATCGAAGCAAGGTCAGTAGATGTGCGTGAGCATTTGAGGTTCTTACTAGGGGATATTTCGTGAATGACAACACCCTTTGGAGGAGAGTTAATCAAAGCAATAGAATCGTTGTATCTATCCGCTCTTTGCAGAATAGATTTTGATAATGCGGGATATTTTGATAAGACAGCAGCAACAAACTTTTGCTCTAAACCAGCGTGCTTTCGATAGCTAGATGCCCTACTTCTAATGACAATAATCTCATCCGCTCCCGCCTCGATTGCTTGCTGTACTGGAATCGGTGCCACAACCCCGCCATCTAGGAACCGTTGCCCCCTAAGTTCTACTGGTTTTCTAACGAAAAACGGTAGTGCACTACCTGCTTGGAGACACTTCCCCCAATCATCAGCCTTTGGCTCAAGAGTAGTGGCAATTCCAGTATCTACATCAGTTGCCATAATCCATAATTTACTATTCTTCTCCTTAAGGTTCTGTAGGCCTTTAGAGACATTTAATTTATTGTGCTTTTCATTCATTTCCCACAAGGCTTCAATATCCATATAATCCCCTCCTCTCAAAAATCTACTAAAAGACATGAAAGAAGAATCGATAGCCGAATTTGCCATTGTCATTAAATTTCTAGATGATTGACCCGCAACGAATGAAGAAAGAAGGTTAGCGCCTGCAGAAGCACCAATGTAGAGGTCAAAATCATCAAATCCATGCTGTTCAAAGGCGTCTAATACTCCCGCACCGAATATTGTGCGCATCCCTCCTCCTTCTGTGACTAACGCGCGCATCTTTCCCAAACAAACTGAGAAAGACACTGTACAATATAGTGTAAGTGATTTTGCAAACACCCGCTGTTGAAAACAACACCAAGTGTCAAGACATCAATGCCCGATACAGAAACGGTAATGATATATCCATCCGATAATCGATACTGGAATGAGTGTCCTCAAATTCCTCATACCGATGTTCGATGTTCAACTCTGAAAGCCTATCACAAAGTTGTCTGGTACCAAACTGAATATTGTATTGATCTTGCTGTCCACAATCGATGAAAAGACCCTTTAATTCTTTCAGGTTATCTTGTACATCTGACCTTTCCAACATGACCACAGGGTCCCACTTTAGCCAATTAGCCCATCTCTCTTTGTCTAAAACACAGGTTCTTGGATCCACAGGTAATCGTATTCCTTTTGGCGAGTTTTCATCAGCATCATAGGTTGCAGCCATCGCTAGAATCATCAGGGTGTGGAAATCTTCACCTTTCATCTTGGTTGAATCGCTAGTATGTTTGAGAAAACCATCCACTCCCCCTCTCTTTTCAAGGGCCATTAATGCTTTAGGAAAATCTCCTGCAAATAACCGGTCAAAGCCCATGTCGCCAGAATGACAGGCGATAGCACCCCAGTGCTCTGGATGCAGCATACCGTGAACCATTGCTCCATATCCTCCACTTGACTTTCCAAACACAGCCCTACCCTTTGCACCTTGTATTACTGGCAATTCGCTTTCTAAAGCGGGAATCATCTCTTCAATCAGGAAGTCTGCCCAATTTCCCATAGCCTTGCTATTGATGTACTGGTTACCACCGAGTGAGGTGAAGCAATCTGGTAGTGCTAAGGCAACAGGACCCATTTCTCCTGCCGCCACCAGACGGTCCAACCTTTGAGGGAGCGATTCTTGAAATGGTTTCCAATTACTGTGTGCCCTTCCACTTCCTGTGAATCCAACGAGGTCAACAAATATTGGAAGGTTTCCATTTTCCCAGCCCTTACAAAGATAGACTTGAACTTCTCTCGTTGTAGGGTCACCTAACATATTTCCAGCAATAGATTTGGAATCAATAGTAATAGTTCTGAATTCTCCCTGCACAGGTGAAAAAGGGTGGTCGGGCATGTTGCTCATATGAGTCGAGTAGGGGCCTGCATTTCAAGCCAACACAAGAGTTCTGGCGCAGATTCAGCAAATCATCACTCTCCTCAAAAAAGGGCTCTTTTATTTCCTTCGGAAGACAATAATGAAGACAAAAGACAGACGTCTAAGCAACCCTATCTCCAGTGGAAATCAAGGGGTATAATCGCTATACTGATAAGCAATCATCCGCGGCCACATCTCCCCCCCAAGGAGGTCATGCTATGATTCAAGAATTTGACTTGCCAGCCCGTTGGCGCAGTTTCCTTGAGGAATATATGTCTGAGGAAATTCATGCCTTGGCGATGATGTGGCCAAAACTTAGGAGTTTGGCAGTTGAATATCATCAGATGGAAACCTTTGACCCCGATTTCGCCGTCGATTTACTAGAAGGACCCGCCCGACACCACGATGCTTCAGAAACTGCATTGCGACTATTATTACAAGAATCAGGAAATGATTTACCAGCCTTCGTCCGAGTATCGGGACTTCCAAGTGATCATAGCTTGCAGATCAAGGAATTACGTGCAGACCACATCGGGAAAATGGTTGGCTTAGAAAGCATAGTAACCAAGATTTCGGGTGTTCGCCCCAGAATTCACGAGGCTGTATTCCGATGTGCCATGTGTAATTGCCTCATACACATTAAACAACCAAATGAACAGGAATTAATTGAGCCAATTGAATGCCCACCACTTTATGGAGGATGTGATAAAAAGAAAAGAGATACCCGCTTTTTCATCGTCGAAAAGAAATCAACGATGATTAACAGCCAGTTCATCGAAATCCAAGAACCCCCTGAAAAACTGCGCGGAGGAACCCAACCTCAACGCCTACTGGCGATCGCAGAACATGATGTTGCAGGAGTCCTAAACCCCGGAGACAGAGTCACCGTAAATGGGGAATTATTCGTTAGAAGTCAGCGCAAGGCTGGAAGAGAGACTCCTATATTCGATATTTTCCTCAGGGTTCTTTCCTTGGAAAGACAGAATATCCCTCTTGAGGAAATCAATATCCAACCAGAAGATGAGAAGGTTATCAAAGAAATTTCCAAGAGAGATGACCTTTACGATTTAATGAAAGGAAGCATCGCACCTTCCATTTTTGGTTTTCCACGAATAAAAGAGAGTCTCTTACTACAATTATTCGGAGGGGTCGCTAGAAAAAATGCAGACGGAAATAGAAACCGCGGCGATATTCATATTTTGTTGATGGGAGACCCAGGTGTAGCAAAATCCCAATTATTGAATTACATGTCAAACCTCTCTCCTAGAGG
>Ga0302134_10000726_pt1 | contig 14892 bp, 11 predicted proteins | sample CB9_SCM_MG_FD_203123 | JGI IMG/M metagenome (GOLD analysis project Ga0302134, IMG submission 203123) | Marine microbial communities from Western Arctic Ocean, Canada - CB9_SCM | ecosystem: Environmental > Aquatic > Marine > Oceanic | place: Canada: Western Arctic Ocean | collected 2017-09-19
GGTCTTTTAGGACCCAACGGTGCTGGTAAAACGACCACGATGAGGATGCTAAGTGGCTTGTCGCCAGTGAATTCAGGATCGATTTCAGTCGCTGGCGTCGATGTCGTCAAAGACAATCGAGGTGTTCGAGAAGTGATGGGGGTTGTAACCCAGCACGATGGACTCGACAACGGGCTTACCGTCTTTCAAAACCTTTTCCTGCATGGATTCTTAGCTGGGCTTTCTCGTAAAGCCTCAAAGAGCCGATCTCACGAAGTGCTCGAATTTTTCGGGTTACGCGATCGTTCTAAATCCAATGTGTATGAACTTTCAGGCGGAATGAAACGTCGGTTAGCGATTGCTCGTTCAATGATGACCAGCCCCAGCGTGATCGTTATGGATGAACCGTCGACCGGGCTTGATCCTCAGAGCCGAAACCGAGTCTGGGAAGAACTCGCTGTCTTAAAAGATGCAGGGGTTACCGTGCTGCTTTCGACTCACTATATGGAAGAAGCGACGATTCTCTGCGACCGGCTGTCGATCATGGATCACGGAGTAATTCTTGATGAGGGCACGCCCGATCAGATGATCGAGCGACACGCTCCAAAGGAAGTCGCTCAGCTGAGAGTTTTGCCTTCTTCTCTCAGGGCAGTTCGTGAATATTTGAATAAACGTGACATCACGTTCCGTGAAGTCGGTGCACTTGTAAGTGTCACTGGTATCAACGGAGAGCGACCTGATTTATCGGGTCTCGAAGGCACTGAAGGCGTACGAACTTCTTATCGTGCTGGCAATTTGGAAGATGTATTCCTCGCTATTACAGGCCGAGAATTGAGAGACGAATAATGAACTTCGCAATTCTAACGCCCGGCATTAGGCGTCGAAGTGTCACAGGCTTATGGCTACGTCACGCCGTGTCTTTCGTTAGGTACTGGAAGTTCGTGCTTACTTGGGTACTGATTGAGCCGGTCGTAATTTTGGTCGCTGTCGGATTTGGTGTAGGAAAACTTGTGCACGAAGTGGAAGGTGCGCCTTCATATGCCGAGTTTGTGACACCCGGTTTGATAATAGGAAATGCGATGTTCCATGCTCTGTTTGAAACTTCTTGGAACGCATACAACCGTATAGACAACGATGTGTACGAAACAGCATTAACCACGCCCATCACCATCACAGAAATAACGATGGGCGATATTTTGTGGGCAGTGACTCGGTCGGTCATGACTGTTGTCGGCACGGCGATAGTCGCCTTTTTGTTCGGTTGGCTGAATCATTGGGAAGCAGTTGGGATACTGATTCCTGCAGTAATGGTTGGGATTACATTCGGAGCACTAGGCTTTATGTTCTCGGCAGTGGCACCGCACACGACGTTCTTGACGCTCGTTTTCACTCTCGTCGCCTCACCAATGTTCTTCTTTTCAGGTTCGTTCTTCCCGATCTCGATTCTTCCAGATTGGGTGGAGCCTGTGGCGTGGGTGATGCCGTTAACCTCAGCAGTGCACATCGCACGCGGGTTCGCGCTTGGTAGTTTGGATATCACTCACTTGTGGGCTGCGTTGTACATGATTGCTTTGACAGCCGTGCTGTGGCCGGCTGCGATCTTCTTATTACGTAGACGACTAATTAAATAGTCGTCCGTAAATCAACGAGACTCATGTAAAAAGCCTTTGCCGATGCGTCGGTGTGAAGTTATATTGAATTGGTAATCACTGGCACATCTTCCGCGGAGGGTTCGCATAGTGGCCTAGTGCGCCCGCCTGCTAAGCGGGTTGGGGGTGTTAAGCCTCCTCGGGGGTTCGAATCCCCCACCCTCCGCCACTTTAAAAACTAGATGTGCACCGACCGTTGCCACCGGTCGTTTATTGACCTCGTTATCGCTATGTATTGCGCCAAATACGGCGTTAAAAGCGAACGATCTAGTTCTTAAAGACCGACCAGTAATACGCTATTTAGAGTTAATGGCTAAATGCCTGTGTTCGCTGAGAACACCAGCTATTTTCGGAACTAAGTTCCGATACGTAAGCCCGGCTCGCAAATCGAACGCAACGTTTCGATCGCTGCCAGCACTGCCAAGAAACTCGTCTTTGGATTTGTTTCGTGTGGCATATTCTCGAACCTGAACGAAAATTTTCCAGCTTTGCTCACAGCGTTGATTTCGTGAACATTGCCCGGCGAGTCGGGATCAGCGACGACACGCACTTTGGTGGCTTCGGGACCAATCCCTGCCATGCTCACAGTTGCTGCTACGTTGACGTTTGCTGGGAAGAGACTGACTGCTTCGGTAGCTGAACCTTCATAGATAACAGTTGGTTCGGTAATTTCGACGTCTTCCCAATCAGCAAAACCTGGGGCACCTGTTAGTGAAATTGGCTTCTTGGTTGAGACGATGGTCACTTCTTCGAGAAGCGCTTTCGATGCTCGGAGCGCGTCGATGCCACCAACGGCACCTGACGGAATGTAAATAGATGCCCCTGAAGCCTTAGCCGCATCGGATACGGTTCGCATGAAATCGGGCGAGATCATTGCACCCGAACTCATCACCAACATCGATATCCCTGCGGAGAGAACTGTTTCGGCATGTGCGACTACAGCTGCCTGAGAAGCGCATTCGATTACAAGATCGAGCTCGGGTAGGTTAACGAGATCCGTTACCGTATCTACTTCAACGGGGCGATCTTCTGCACTTGAACCGAGTTCCTGAGCAAGAGAAGAACGACCAGAAAGGTACTCATCAAAGAGTCCAATTATTTTCGCTGACCCGGCTTCACCGCGGTGAACTGCACGTGCCAGCTCCGACCCCATCGAGCCACAACCGATTAGTCCTACGTTTACTTGATCTGGCAATGGCATTGGTTCTCCGCTTATAGGACTAGTTAGGCGATTGTTCGGTCGGAAATAAATCAATTAGTCGATGTGATTATTGATCCTGACATCAAACTCGCCGATAGATGATAACCGTACAGACCGCTTTCTTGTGATGAGTTTTACTTGGTCGTTGTCTGGTGCGCGGTCGATAGTAGCGATATCCTTATGTGCAAATTGCTGGATAAATATTTCTCAATCTTGAGTTCAGGCTGGTTGTACTCTAAATGTTCCAACCGATAACTCACGGACACATCTTCTAAAAATTGCCTAGTTATCACGTATGGACCGTCGGCTGTCAGATGAATACATCTGACTCTGAACGCTTGTCCAGTGGCTTCACCAACATGGGGTTCGATTCAACCGACGACATGGCGAACGCTGATGTTGTTGTGCTGAACACCTGTGTAGTTCGCCAGTCTGCGGAAGATACTGCCACCGGCGTTCTCGGTAGGCTCGGCAAAAAGACCAAAGGCAATGACAACCGCATGATCGCGGTGATGGGTTGCATGGTTGGACCAGAGCAATCGGAGCTAAAACGACGATTTCCCTACGTTTCAGTTTGGGCACGCCCGCAGGAATTCGAACCCATTCTTGAAACTGCTGGCATGCGACACGGGCTTGATCCTGAAGGTTGCCTTAGCGGAGCCGTACCGCAAAACCCGAACGTCGCTTCATTTATCCCAATCGTCCACGGTTGCGATAAATTCTGTACTTTCTGCATCATTCCTTACCGCCGAGGTCGTGAAAACAGCAGGTCTGTCCACGAGATAGTTCACGAAGCAGAAATGATGGTTGCACGTGGAGTAAAAGACATCACGCTGCTTGGGCAAAATGTCGATTCCTACGGACATGACATTCGACCGCGTGTCGATCTGGCTGATCTGATGGAACAAGTTCACGAAATTGACGGACTCGAAAGAATTCGCTTCCTAACTTCGCATCCGAACGATATGTCGGTACGCATCATCGAAGCGATTCGTGATCTTCCTAAAGTGTGTGAAATGATCAACCTACCGTTCCAGGCTGGTGATGACACTGTGCTCGCTAATATGCGTAGGGGATACACAAGTGGGCAGTTCATGGACAAGATCGCTCAAATCAAGGAGATGATTCCAAACATCACTCTTACAACTGATTTGATTGTGGGATTCTCTGGGGAAACCGACGCTCAATTTGAAAAATCAATGGAAGTACTTCGCGAAGTTGAGTTCGCTAAAGTACACACATCTGAGTATTCGTACCGTGAAGGAACCTTCGCCTCACGGAAAATGACCGATGATGTCTCACGAGCAGTCAAGAAGGCGCGTAAAGTAACCGTTGATGAGTTACAGCAGGCAATTCAAGGTAATTACAACGCTACTCTCATAGGAACGAATGTTGACGTACTTGTGGAAGGTCGCAAGCGAGGTAGACTGCACGGTCGTAGCAGAGGCGATAAACTTATTTACTTAAACGGGGCAATCGAACTTGGAACGGGAGAACCATCACCAGGCGAGACTGTTCAGGTTGAGATAATGGATAGCACACCGTGGTCGCTCGAATCCGAGTTAGTTGCCACGAACGTGAAAAAGGAAAAGGTACCGGTCGTATGACGACTGCGTTCACAAAGCAGACAACGATTCCTATTACGGAATTGGAACAGTCGGCTTTTTGCCAGACTGATGGCAATCTGCGAACCAAAACTCTCGAAGAAGAATTTCAGGCTGGTGTGCGTTGGCAGAAAGTGCCAACTCGCTACTTGAAACTGACTCCTGAGGAAATTTCCAAAGGCATCGAGTTCGCTCGCAATGAGATCGGCGACAAGGCTGTTCTGCTTGGTCACCATTACCAACGCGATGATGTGATTAAGTACGCTGACTTCACGGGTGATTCGTACAAGCTGTCGAAGATAGCTGCTGAGACGAAAGACGCTAAGTGGATCATATTCTGCGGCGTTCACTTCATGGCTGAAACAGCCGATATCCTCACTTCTCCTGATCAAAACGTACTTCTCCCCAACATGGCTGCTGGCTGCTCGATGGCTGATATGGCAACAGCCTCAGACGTAAGCGATTGCTGGGACGATATCGAGTCGGTTCTCGGAACCACCGAAAATGTTGTGCCGATCACCTATATGAACTCGGCTGCAGCAATCAAAGCTCACTGTGGTAAAAACGGCGGCCTCGTATGCACATCATCGAACGCTGACAAAGCATTCGACTGGGCTCTCGAACGTGGTGAGAAGATATTGTTCCTTCCCGACCAGCATCTTGGTAGGAACACCGCAATCGCTAAAGGCATATCTGAAGACGATATGGCCGTATGGAATCCCTTCTTGCCAATGGGTGGATTATCAGAAGACGAGATCAAGAGCGCAAAAGTGTTGCTCTGGCAGGGTCACTGTTCAGTACACACACGATTCACTGTCGACCAGATCGACGCAGCTCGTGAGCGAAACTCTGAGACGACGATTATCGTTCACCCTGAGTGCACTCAAGAAGTGGTCGCAGCAGCAGACATCTACGGATCGACTGAGCTAATTCTCGAAACCATCGCCAAGGCACCTGCTGGTTCATCTTGGGGTGTCGGTACGGAAATCAGTATGGTTCGTCGACTCGCAGCTGAGAATCCTGACAAAGATATTTTCTGTCTTGATCCTGTGGTTTGTCCTTGTGCCACGATGTACCGGATTCACCCTGCATACGTGCTTTGGGTGCTCGAAGGCATCATGGCTGGACTTGCGATCAATCGAATCGAAGTCGAACCTGAAACTCAGCGAAACGCTCTGATAGCACTCGAGCGAATGCTCGAAATCGCTGGATAACCCGTTTCTAACATTCACGAATTAGCTTCAGAGAACCTGCATGATCCTTACTCCACGTGAACTCAATGTGTTTATTGACCGAGCGTTGGATGAGGATTCAGTTGGTGCCGATGTCACCACTTCTGCGCTAATCCCACCGCACCTCGAAGCACGTGCATCTTTGGTTCCTAAAGAGCCTGGAATACTAGCTGGACTTGATGTTGCAGCAGCCGCGTTCCGACGTGTGAATCCTGATCTCGTTTTTACGCATAAATTACTAGATGGCGATCGAGTCGAAGGCGGTGAAATAGTAGCCACCATATCGGGATCTATGTCATCTATCCTGACCGCCGAACGAACGGCTCTTAACTTTCTGCAACGTATGAGCGGTATTGCGACTTTGACTGATGAGTACGTTCGAGCGGTAGATGGCACGACCGCTTCAATTGCCGACACGCGTAAGACAGTTCCGGGATTACGTCTTCTCGATAAATATTCTGTATCGACTGGTGGTGGACGTAACCACCGGATGACTCTCGCTGATGGCGTGCTGATCAAGGACAATCATCTGGCTGCCTTGCAGGGCGAAGGTGTTGATCTTGGGCAGGCGATCAAACGTGCACGCCTCAAAGCTCCACACACAGTGAAGATCGAAGTTGAGGTCGAATCAATCGAAGCAGCGTTAGCCGCCGTTGCTGCGGGCGCTGACATCGTTATGCTCGACAATATGTCGCCTGAAGATATGACGAAAGCAGTGGATCAAATAGCTGCCGATTGCATTGTCGAGGCTTCTGGTGGAATAACGCTCGAAAATGTAGCGGTGGTAGCCCAAAGTGGCGTGGACATTATTTCGATCGGTGCATTGACTCATTCGTCTCGAGCGTTAGATATATCGCTCGACTACGAAACAAAAAATGCCTAATCGAGTGCGATTCGATTCACGGCAAATAGTAAGCCGTGAACCCAATATTCAATAGTTCTCGTAATAGCGCACATAGTGCGCTTTTCTATGCCCGAACCTGAATCGAAATTCATTGCCGAAATTTAGTCGACTGAGTGCAATAATCCTGCTGACGGCGTCGATAGCGCTGTTGATAGTTGCGTGCTCGCAATCGTCGTCTGATCAGTCTGTAGATGCTCAGATTGTTCCAACAGCAACGTTCTCGCCTGCAGACGCCACCGCTACTTGGGTGGCGTTCAAGCCCGAACACGACAGGATGACCGACGAGATTGTTGAGCAACAGCCGGTCCAGCAAACAGTAGTTGCTGCGGCTCAATTGGCAATGGAACCAGCACCGACTCGAAGTTCAGATGCTGATTCGAATCTGAAAACTGAACCGACGCCAACAGTTTTTCCCACAAGAGCAATAGCTGTAGAAGCCGTCAATCGAATCGCATTCAGTAGTGGCAGTGGTTCGGTATTCACCGTTAACCCAGATGGAACAGATACTACGGCCATTGCGGAAGGTTCTACAAACAATGGTGAGTTCCGCTATACATTCCCGGTGTGGTCGCACGATGGAGGCTCTGTATCTTTTTCATCATTCCTGATAATCGAAGATGCTGTCAGCCAAAGTTCGCTGCACAGAGCTGACGCCGATGGGAACGGTGAGATTGTCACTTTGGCGGTCGACCCCACTTCACAGAGTGGTGTAGGGCCGGGAGTGCCTCATTTCACGACATGGTCTCCCAATGGCGATCGTATCGCTCTGACTACGAGCGGGGAGTTTGGAATTGGATCAATGTTGCTGGGATCGCACTTAGGAGAGGCGCCGAAAGGAATAGCTATCGGTGCGCCGCTGTATATCAGCTGGGCACCTGATGGCTCTGCGATTCTCATTCATCAGGAGGCTGGATTACATCTGACTCCTGTCGATGGTGCGACCAGTGGTATACCTACGGTGATTGGCACTGGTTCAGTGTCGTTCAATTCGGCGTCTTGGTCTCCCGACAGCCAGTCTTTCGTGCATGTAGAAACAATCGGTGGGGAAAGATCAGTCGTAATCACTGAGGCAAAAGATTTATCGACGAGAAAAATAATTGGTGATGGCGATACGCGAGTAGGGCTGGGTTGGTCACCAATTGGAAATCAGATTGCCATCGCATATTCGTCAGGCACTACGTTCCACACAGTGTCTCTATACGATGTCGAGTTCGACACTGAAAAGATTATCCACGAGGGTGGGGTGCGAGCATTTTGGTGGTCTCCAGACGGAACGAAACTGGCAATTGTTGAAGATTCTGCAGAGATCGATTTCGCTCACAAGTGGTCAGTCATAAATGTTGAAACGGGGATACTCACACCGCTGGTAACGCAAGTTGCATCAGATGAATTCTTGTTCGTACAAGTTTTCTTCGACCAATATGCTGATTCACACAATATTTGGTCACCAGACAGCACGCAGATCGTGATCAGTGGTGCGATTCTCGACGTCGAGGAAGTTTTGAATCCTGATGGTGCACTCGACTTGCCTGAATCATTTGATTCTCAAATCTGGGTACTCGATGCAGATGGTAATTCGGAACCAATGAGTGTTGGCAGTGGCACGATCGCCAGCTGGTCACCTCGATAAACGAAAACGGGCAGGGGCAGCATTATGCCCGGCGTGGTGTGTTTCGTTCCGCAGAGTCTAAAACGATGGTCACTGGTCCTGCATTTTCAATTTCGACTTTCATTGAAGCGCCGAAAACACCTGACTCTACGCGCAACCCGCTGTGAAGCTTGAACGAGTCCACTATCTGATTGAACATAGGCTCAGCCTGTTCGGGCCGTGCAGCATCCGTGAAACCGGGTCGCCTGCCTTTGCGGGTCGAGGCGTACAAAGTGAATTGACTGACAAGCAGTAGTCCACCTTCGACATCCTTCACTGACTGATCAAAGCCAGAGTCCCCAGATTCATCTGGAAAGATTCGCATATTCAGGGTTTTGTCGACGATGTACTGAAGGTCTTCTTCGGTGTCGTCGTGAGTTATCCCAATCAGCAAGCACAGACCGCGTTCGATCGAGCCTGTAGATTCGCCAGAGACGCTGACGGAAGCTCGGTTGACCCGTTGAATTACGGCACGCATTATCGGTTGGAGCCTTAGTGAGTGTGGCTGCCGGCGCCATGCGAGTGGCTGGATCCGCCGCTGGATGAGGCGGAGTCACTACTGCTGTCGGAAGACGACGAAGACGATGACGAGTCTGAAGATGATGAACTCGACGAGTCCGAGTCAGACGAATCGCTTGAACTACTTGAAGAGCTTCCGCTCGCCTTGCTGCCCGGGCTTGATCCTGAACCGTAGTCGGTTGTGTAGAACCCTGAACCTTTGTAGATAACCGTTGGCGCTGAAATTTGACGCCTCGAAGAACTACCGCAGGTCGGGCAATCAGCACCCGCATCTTCGCTGAATTTTTGAATTAACTCGAAGATGTGAGCGTTATCGGCACACTTGTAAACGTAGGTTGGCATCTTTTATTTAGGCTTGGGAATCACACACAAACGCGAGCGCCGAAGCACTCGCGTGATTTTCTATAATTGAACTATATTCTGATTTTATACGAGTGAAGCTAGGATATACCGGGGAGTTAGCTCATCATCCACGTCTTTGAATTCGTCTGGAGTAGATCGACGATTGATTCCGGTAGTGACGACTGCGGAATCAATACCAACATTATTAGCGCCTGCGATATCGGTTTCGAGTTGATCACCGATCATAACTGCATGGTTTGTGCTTGCACGCAGCACTGCGGCAGTGAATATCGGCGAGTACGGCTTACCTAACTTGGATGCAACGAGAGTGTCGTGCGATCCATGCAGTCGGACTAACGCTTGTTCCAGTAAGTCTACGAAAGCTGCCGCACCGAATCCGAAATTGCCTGGCCCGTTCGGATAAATGAAATCGGGGTTTGGTAAAACGAGTCGAACAGGATTGTGCTGCTGGAACCTGCGACTAAACAATGCCAACAGTTTTTCTAGGTTAGTTTCCCAGTCGTGGGGACCACTGTGACCGAGAACTATGACATCAGGTTCAATGTCGCCGTCTAGTTCAACTAATTTTGCTCCAGCCGCTATCGCGTAGTCCTTGGCATCTTGCGTGCCTAGAACCAACGTCGAACTGCCTTGCAAGTTGTGCTTTTCGTAGTAACCAGCGATTAGTGAACCTGAATTGATGATTCGATCAACCGGGATACTAAAACCCTTGGCAGTGAATGTTTTGACTCTGGATTCCAGTGAGACCGAGGCGTCGTTGGTGACCACGAAATAGTTCACGCTCTCGGCGTTCATTCGATCTACAAGCGCAACCGCTCCGGGAAGTGCATTTATACCGTCGATGAGTACACCGAACGAGTCGAAAAACAGAGCATCATACTGCTCGATTAGTGAACTCACGTCGGTTTGAGTAGGAATGGCCAATGCTTAGTCAGAAGTCGCCAAGATAAAGCCGTTTTTCCATGCGTCATCGGCGTCTGCTAGAGGCGTCGAGATTGAATCGCCGAACGACAATGAATTGCCTCCAACCGAACCGATAACTGTCATGGGAACATTGCTAGCACTTGCTAACTCTTCGAGCTTGCCGAGATTTTCCTGTGAAAGGCTGACAAGGATTCGTGACTGCGTTTCGCCGAACATCGCAGCGTCCCAACGGTCTCCGGGTGCTTCAGAAATTACAGCGCCAATTTCACCGATGATCGCACTTTCAGCGATAGCGATAGCAAGACCACCATCAGAAACGTCGTGACCAGAGGCAATTAGGTCATTGGCAATAGCGTCTCGACAGACTGCCTGAGTACGAATTTCTAGATCAAGATCTAGAGCCGGTTGGCCTTCGACTTTGTCGTGGATCAGGTCAATGTACTCGCTGGCTGCAAGGCCATCAAGTACATCCCATGTTGAGTCAGTGCCCAACAAGACGATCACATCGCCTTCGGATTTGAACGCCACGGTTGCATGTTTTTCAACGTCTTCGAGAAGGCCCAGTGATCCGATGATTGGAGTCGGGTATATGTCTTTGCCGGCAGATTGGTTGTACATACTGGCGTTTCCACTCACGATTGGAATTCCGAACGCTTCGGCGGCTCGAGTCATTCCAGCGATGGATTCCGTTAGCTGGAACTGCACATCGGCTGTTTCAGGATTTCCGAAGTTGAGACCGTCAGTTAGTGCTACAGGCTCTGCACCAGTGACTGATAGGTTCCGGCAAGCTTCGGCAACTGCGATTGCTGTGCCGATTTCTGGGTCGAGGTAGCAAATACGACCATTACAGTCGGTAGAGAGGGCGATCCCTCTCTTAGATCCTTTTAGCCGTAGAACAGCAGCGTCTCCACCAGGTTCAACAACTGTGTTCGTCTGCACGTGATAGTCGTACTGACGGTATATCGGGAAGCGGGATGCGATGTTCGGGGCTGCAAGCATCTTTAGAAGCAATGCTGACGGTGATTCCGAAGGCACTGGAATCGCTGATAGATCAGCGTTCTGAAGATCGGTAAGCCATTGAGGTTTTACGCCAGTGAACTTATATTCCGGTGCGTCGGTGAGGGTGATAACTGGGGTAGAGGTCACCAGTTCCCCATTGTCGAAGATGCGAACGTCTTCGCCGAGTTCGAATACCCCGATAACTGTGGCATCGAGGTCCCATTTTTTAAACAGGTCGAATACCGGGCCTTCTTGCCCAGGAGTAACAGCAAGAAGCATCCGTTCTTGAGATTCCGAAAGCATGACTTCATAAGGAGTCATGCCCTCTTCGCGTCGAGGTACTGTGTCTATAAGAAGCTTCAGACCCATTCCTGAGCGTTCAGCCATTTCGATTGCTGCTGATGTAATACCGGCCGCACCACAGTCCTGTAGACCAACGACTCCCGGCAAATCGAGAGATTCGATACATGCTTCGATCAGTACTTTTTCAAGGAATGGATTACCGACCTGAACAGCTGATCGCATTTCTGCTTGCTCTTCAAACGATCGTGAAGCGAGACCTGAGGCGCCGTGAATGCCGTCACGCCCAGTGTCGGCACCTACTAGCAGTAGAAGGTCGCCCGGCTCTTTAGCCGAGGCGCTTGCCATCTTGCCGTCTTCGATTAGACCCACACACATGGCGTTCACGAGAGGATTGCCCTTGTAGGAATCCGAGAAAAATATTTCTCCACCGACGTCAGGAATTCCGATGCAGTTGCCGTAGGACGAAATTCCGCCGATTACGCCGTTCAAGAGGTAACGAGTACGAGCGTCGTCAGGTTTTCCAAATCGAAGTGAATTGAGCAGAGCGATCGGTCGGGCACCCATGGCGAAGATGTCACGAATGATGCCACCGACTCCGGTAGCTGCGCCTTCGAATGGTTCTACTGCCGACGGGTGGTTGTGCGATTCAATTTTGAAACAAACGGACAGACCATCACCAAGGTCGACGACTCCAGCGTTTTCGGCACCTGGGGCAACTAGAAGTCGTTCGGAAGAAGAGGGGAGGGTGCGAAGGAGAGCTTTGGTGTGCTTGTACCCACAGTGCTCAGACCACAGCGCACCGAACAATCCTAATTCGAGTGGCTCTGGCTCTCTGCCGAGGCGGTCAATAATCGCTTCGTATTCTTCGCTACTAAGGGCGATTTCGTCGAGTGTTTCCTGGCTTACCGTCATGAGGAGTTTCGTTCCGTTTACTGATTTGTTTTAGGAAATAACTGAGATTATTGCTAGGCTAGGGTTGCGACGATGTTTTCGATCATCGAGCTGAAGATGACGTTTCCATCGTCTCCACCGATGAGCTTCTCTGATGCCTTTTCAGGGTGAGGCATCATTCCCATTACGTTGCCGCGTTCGTTGACGATTCCAGCGATGTTATTGATCGATCCATTTGGATTGATCTCAGGTGTTACGTTGCCGTCCGCATCTGCGTATCTGAACACGACCTGCCCGTTGTCCTCGAGCCGCTTGATCGTGGCAGCGTCTGCTTGGTAATTACCTTCACCGTGGGACATTGGAATATGGAGCGTCTCGCCTGCATTGGCCTTAGATGTAAACATCGTCGACGTATTCTCAACCTTGAGGTCGGTCCAGATGCACCTGAATTCGAGATGGTCATTGCGCATGAGTACGCCGGGGAGAAGACCTGATTCGCAGAGGACTTGGAACCCGTTGCAAATTCCTACTACAGGACCGCCGTTGTCGGCGAAGTTTCGGACTGCTTCCATGACGGGGGAGAAACGGGCGATGGCCCCGCATCGTAAAAAGTCGCCGTATGAGAAGCCGCCGGGAAGCACGATTGCGTCGTACTGGTCAAGTTTCTCGTCACCATGCCAAATGTACTCAGCGTCTTGGCCCAAGACACCGTTAACGGCGTGATGGGTGTCTTTTTCGCTCCATGTACCGGGGAACACAACAATTCCGAACTTCAATTTAGGTGCTCCATTGTTGGGAGTTGATGGGAGGTAAGCAATCCAGTAGATCGCTTCGCGGTCACATCTATATTATCGCCTCTCCCGAGAGAAAAATCACGGCTCTAGATCGTCATTTTGTTAACCGGATGTGAAATTAACCACACTCCGTAGGAGCGGGAGACCGGTTGTATTTTGGGCAAACAAAAACACCTCGGAACAAATTACCGAGGTGCTATCGCAATCGTACCGAAACTTCGTAAAGAAGTTCGGCAACCGATTACATGTTCTTCAGTGTTGCCTTAACGCTCTTGCGGCGCTTTGCAGCAGCAGTCTTCTTGCGAGTGATGGAAGGTGGCTCGAAGTGCTGTCGTCGTCGAGATTCAGAAATGATCGATTCCTGTTGTACACGCTTGGTGAAGCGTCGGAGAAAGCCTTCAAAGCTTTCACCTTCGTTGATTCGTAGTTCTACCAACGGTGTTCCTGATTCGTAATTTGGGCTGCAACAAAGCAACCGGTCCAAAATTCATCTGAAATGCAGATGCGCTACCTTCCAGTATAAGTAGTAGCCCAACGCAAGGTCAACGTAAAGTTTGCTCTTATACTGCTACTCCGCCGAATTTGTCGCGGCTGAACGCAATATACCGATAGCTTTGTCGATTCTTTCGGTGCAACGGACTTGTCCAATTGCAGCCATAGTGTCGAACAACGGCGGGGCGAATGCCTTGCCAGTAATTGCGACTCGGATAGGCGAGAACAATTGTCCGGGTTTCATTTCGGTTTTCTCAGCGAGAGCACGATATTCGGCTTCTAGGTGCTCAGGTTCGAACGGAGAAACGGTTTTGCACAGCTCGAGTGCAGCTACAAGTGCTCGATCCGTCATCTCTGCGTCCATCTTCCGCCCAGGCAAGTCTTCAGCGGCCGGGTTTACATTGTCGGCAAAGAAGAAGTCGAGTGTTTCGCTACCTTCTGTCAGAAGCTTGAGACGCTCGTGAACAAGCGGGAGTAGTCGCTTAAGGTAGTCACGATCTATCGGGCGGGTTACCGAATCGGGGAGTCCGCCTTCTGATTCGGGACGTTCCATGAACGGCAATAACTCTGCCATCAGCGTGTCTTCATCCATGTTTCGAATGTAAACACCGTTCATCCATTCGAGCTTCTCTGAGTCGAAAGTTGCGGGCGAATCATTGATTCTGTCGATGCTGAACCGCCGCACGATTTCTTCGCGAGTCATTACCTCGGTATCGTCACCGGGTGACCAGCCGAGGAGGCACATGAAGTTGAACACTGCATCAGGCAGGAAGCCTAGATCTCGGTATTCGAGAGCCGAAGTAGCACCGTGACGCTTGCTGAGCTTGGCTTTGTCTTTGCCAAGGATAAGCGGTACGTGAACGTAAGTCGGTGGCTCGATTCCCAATGCCTGATGAATCAATAAGTGCCGTGGTGTGCTTGAAATCCACTCGTCACCACGGATGACGTGAGTTACGGCCATTGCCTTATCGTCGAGAATATGCGCAAGGTGGTAAGTCGGCATTTGGTCCGACTTTAGGATCACGAAATCATCAAGTTCTTTAAGTTCGAACGTGATCTTGCCTCGAACAGCATCGACAAACGAAACTGCACCGTGATCCGGGATCTTCAGGCGAATCGTTACCGGTAGTCCTGCCTGACGTGATTCTTCGATCTCCTCAGGGCTGCGGTGCCTGCCACGTCCATCGTAACGAGGTGGCTGTTTGGCAGCGCGCTGGCGTTCTCGCAGAGCGTGGAGTTGTTCAGGAGTGGTGTCATCGAAGTACGCATGACCAGATTCGACAAGCTTTAGGGCTGCATCGATATAAGTCTGCTGGCGTTCCGACTGTACATAGGGACTGTAAGGGCCGCCTTTGCCGGGGCCTTCATCCCAATCAAGTCCGAGCCAGTC
>Ga0302134_10000728_pt1 | contig 14855 bp, 13 predicted proteins | sample CB9_SCM_MG_FD_203123 | JGI IMG/M metagenome (GOLD analysis project Ga0302134, IMG submission 203123) | Marine microbial communities from Western Arctic Ocean, Canada - CB9_SCM | ecosystem: Environmental > Aquatic > Marine > Oceanic | place: Canada: Western Arctic Ocean | collected 2017-09-19
GCAGATTCTCTCTTAGTACAGATGAATATTTAGTTGTCGAAGAAGTCGGCGTCTTCATCACGCAGATACTTCTTCGCTTCTTCTGGGATGAACGTTAGTCCGAGACCAGGGGTGTCTGGGACATCGATGTGGCTGTCGGTAACAGCGAACTGTTCGCCGCCTTCCATGATGTCGAGCCACCACTTAGGATCTGGCTGCGGTAGCTCGAACGCTATGTAGTTCTCAGGTAGAACAGCTGCCATATGAGTTTGAGCGGCAAGACCAATCAATCCATCGAACGTACCGTGTGGAGCGAACAATATGCCGTGAAGATCTGCGTACTCTGCGATGAACTTCATCTCGGCGATACCGCCAACGTCGGCTACGTCTGGACCTAACACGTTCACAGCGTTTCGTTCAATTAATTCAACAAAGTTCTGTCGAAGGTAAATTTGCTCACCTGTGTGGATCGGTGTCGATGTGTAGGGCGTGATCTGCGTGTAAAGATCAGCAAGAACGAAAGGTGAGTAATCACCAGTCACCATGTCTTCGAGCCACATGATGTTCGATCCTTCAAGCTCTTTGGCGAACTTCAATGCATCGGGAACCGTCATACCAGGTCCGCAGTCGAGTGCGAGCCCCACGTCATCACCAAGTACATCGAGCATAGCCTCGACACACTTGACCAAGTACTTGAAGCCCTTCGGAGTTATCGTGCCGCGGTTTGGGTAACGATGAGTTGTTACTGGCGTGCCGTAGTAGAAGCCTTCTCGATTCTGCATGCCACCGTGGAACGAAACTGCCTGTTTAATGATTGAGAAGTTGTAAGGGTGATCCTTCATCTTCTGCATATTCTTGGCGAAATCTTCCGGCTCTCTTCCGTCGCCCTCCATCTCGTACCTGACGTTGCCGTTGTAGACCTGAACCTTGTCCCGAATTTTTCCACCGAGCAGTTTGTACGTCGGTACGCCTGCCGCTTTGCCTGAAATATCCCACAAAGCCATCTCGATAGCGCTGACCGCCGTACCCCAAGGCTTGAACGATCCCATGCGACGAATGCCGAGCATGACTCGTTCAACATCCGTCGGGTCATTGCCGACAATCATGTCTCGGTAGAACTCGATCATTGGCTTGAGGTAGGGCTTGGCGGTTTCGCCTGCGCCAACACCGTCGATGCCTTCGTCAGTTGTGATACGGACAACGGGGGCGTTGCCGATGATGGCAACTTTCAGGTCAGTGATCTTCATTTAGTAGCTCCGGGTTCAGAAAGTCTAATGTGACGTCATGCGATAAATACGCCGGAAATTCTATGCCCGAAATCCGGCGAACGTGCCTAAATAAATGTGAATCTCGTTAAATTACTCGAATTGGAATTAGTAACGCTGAACGTGCAGTATCTCTTTTTAGGCGCCAGTGTCTCGAACTTGTGAGAACTGCGAATGATCAGGAGTTTTTGTTTTACGGCCTCCATTGGGTTTCGATTGTGATTACTTCGGAATAAGATTTGTCGCATTGAAATCGATCTGCTTACTGAACGGCAACTAACGGAGACAAAATGAAAGTAGCGACTTGGCGCGGCGGCACTGAAATAACGATTGATGAAGTTCCGACCCCGAAGGCGGGTCCGAATGAGTTGGTTATGAAGGTTCTCTCATCGGGAATCTGCGGAACTGACATTCACAAGACACAGGGATTGTTTCCTGCCACTCCCCCCGACATTCTTGGTCACGAGTTCGTCGGTCCCGTTATTGAAGTCGGCGAGGGCGTCGATGAATCACTAATGGGCAAGATCATCGGCTGCACCCTGAATGCTGCCTGTGGCGAGTGTCAGGGCTGTCTCACATGGTCGGCAATGCACTGCGAGCGCAACAAGCGCTACTCAGGCGGATTTGCTGAGTACGTTCTCGTAGATCACCGACAGGCGCACATCGTTCCTGATGGACTCGACCACGAAGCCGCATCGATGGCTGAACCGTTGGCATGTGTTATTTCGACTTTGAACATGATCGAAGTCGAAGAAGGTTGTGATGCACTTGTGGTCGGTGGGGGACTGCTGGGACTACTCACCATCGGAATCCTGAAACTACGCGGCGCTGCAAACATCATCCTCTCTGAGCCAAACGCACAACGGCTCGGGATGGGCAAACAATTTGGTGCAACCCACCTGAATGATCCAACTAAAGACGATCTCGCTGAGCTGGTGAAGGAAGTAACTGGCGGCTACGGCGTGAAGATCGGAGCCGAGGCAGTAGGTGTGCCAGCACTGGTAGCCAATGTTTCAAAGTTGATCCGCCCACGCGGAAATCTTGTCTTGGTTGGAGTATCGCCTCAGGGTTCACCGTTGCCGGTCGATCTATACGATCTGCACTATAAAGAGATCACAATGAGCGGCGCTTTTGGTGCCGGTGATGCGTTTGGCGAAGCACTCGAAACACTGCCAAAGCTAAACCTTGAAGGCGTCGTTAGTGGACGATTCCCGCTAGAAGAAACGTCGAAGGCGCTCGAGATATCGGCGAAGGGCGGCGGTGTGAAGTACATGATCGCCCCGCACGACTAATTAGTAACTAACTCGTACAGTGCTGGCGTATTACTCAATACGCCGGTAATCTGCGTTCGCTTGCATAAACGGCTGGTTCATACAAAGGCACTACGGTGCTGCAGAGGTAACTCATGGCAAAACTCTCAGGTGGAGAAGCTCTCATCAAATCATTGGTACGTGAGGGCGTCGAAGTCATATTCGGATTACCTGGCGTTCAGATGTACGGAATCGTCGCTGCATTACGTGACGAACCGAGTATCAAATTTGTTGTAACCCGCAACGAAACATCTACTACTTACATGGCAGATGGTTACGCTCGAACCACCGGCAGGCCCGGTGTTGCGATGGTTGTGCCCGGACCCGGAATTTATAACGCTGGTGGCGGCCTTTCGACCGCATTTTCACGATCGTCTCCGGTTGTATTGATTGCGGGCCAGATTCCTCGAGACGGAATTGGCAAGAATTTTGGTGGACTTCACGAAGTGAATGACCAGAAAGAAATCACTAATCCTGTAACCAAATGGCAAAAGCAGGTTCTTCGTCCTCACGAGGTTCCTGAAGGCATTCACGAAGCATTTAAACAGGCACAGTCGGATCGACCATCACCAGTTCACTTCGAACTGCCGCCTGAAACTATGGTCGAGCGGGAAGATGTTGAACTTCTTGAGCCTGCGAAGATCGAACGTAGAGTGCCGTCTAGCTCTGTAATCGAGCAAGCAGCGAAAGAAATTGCCGCAGCTCGGAAGCCCGTTATTTACGCAGGTGGTGGAGTCGCTCGATCTGACGCTGAAGCTGAATTGGTCGCATTTGCCGAAGCACATCAAATCGCTGTGCTTACTTCGGCCGGCGGCAAGGGAACGATGTCTGAACGACACACTCTCGCACTTGGCGGATCTCTCGGACCGACGGGACAGCTGAAGAATTACATCGAGGATGCCGATCTTGTGATCGGAATCGGAACTCGGTTCTCAATGCGTAATCAGGCTGCTGCAGAAGCCCGCCTGGTACACATCGACGCTGACCCTGAAATGATCGGACACGTTCACCAGAACTCGCTTGGTGTTGTCGGCGACGTGAAAGCCATTCTTCCTCAGTTGAGTGCCGCAATAACTGCTGCTGGTGGTGGCAAGTGGAATTCCCCTGCTGTGGAAGTAGCTCGGATTCAAGAGACCCTGACCAACAGCGAAGAAGAGCTAAACCAGCCGCAGGAAGATTACATTCGAGCCCTTCAAGAAGGTGCCCCTGACGATGCGATCATGATCTTCGGTATGACCCAGCTTGGTTACTACTCGCGACCGCGCTGGATCACTGAGAATCCTAAGTCATATATCGATTCTGGTTACTCAGGAAACCTCGGTTTTGCGTTCCCTACCGCGCTGGGTGCGAAGGTTGGTAACCCCGACAAACCTGTGATCTGCGTATCTGGTGATGGAGGATTTATGTACAACTCGTCGGAAATTTCGACGGCTGTGAAGTACGGCATCAACCTAGTGACTGTTATTTATAACGACGGTCATTACGGGAACGTTGCCCGTGATATGGATGACGATTTCGGCGGAACTTACGAAACCGATTTCGTGAATCCCGATTTTGTGAAGCTTGCCGAAGCATACGGAGCCGTTGGCCTGCGAGCCAAAGATCCGTACGACGTGAAGAACGTTATTCCGAAGGCACTGGCCATGAATAAGCCAGTGTTCATCGATGTACCGGTAAACCGTGTACCTCGACCTAAACAGTGGTCTGAACGAGCACCGTGGACAACTCCACAAGACGGATTGCTCTAGGAATTAGAGCATCCGGTTCCAAGTGTCATCAAATAACAACGCCCGAGCATTTGCCCGGGCGTTGTTATTTGATGTCCTAACGATCTACTAACTTGCAGACCCCGCCTCATGCGGTCGTAGTGCTGCTTCGATAGCGAAGTTTGCAGGGGTTGGGATGTTGTGTTCTTTGCCCATTTCGACGACACGTGCGTTGAGAAGTCCGATTTCTATCGGGTTGCCAGCGATCAAATCATGCCCCATCGAGCCGATGATGAACGGCTCTCGTCCCATTGTTGCCTGCAGAGTGTTCTCGACCATCTCTTCTGACAGCGAAACACCTTTAGCGCGTGCCACTGCGGCTACTTCATGGAGAACCTGTCGGTACATCTCTGTCGTGGCTTCTTGAGCGAAAATGTCACCAATAGGTTTGCGAGTAAGTGCAGTCATACCGCTGAGGGCGCATATGAACGTGAACTTAGTCCACAACGCTAGTTCGATATTTTCGTTGGACTCGGCAGCTAAGCCGGCAGCGACACATCGCTGAACTAGGGCGTCGACTCTGCTAGATTTCTCACCGTTCATTTCACCGATAATTAGTGAACCGGGGCCACCAGCCTGATTTACGACTCCAGGCTCTGTGATCATCGCTGAGACAGTTGCTGTTGAACCAAGCACATGCCCAGCACCGAACGCTTTGATCAGCAATGGTTCGCTGTCGATTCCGTTCTGAGTCGAGATGATCAATGTTCCATCACCGACCATGTTTCCCGATGCCATTGCTTCGATTGCAGCGTCGGTACCCCAGCTTTTTACAGCGAAGATCACAAGGTCGACTTTTTCGACTGCCGACATATCGTCGGTGGCGGTGCAATCGACCTTGAAATCACCGAGCAGTACGGAGTTCAGTTGGAGGCCTTTTGTGTTGATGGCATCCAGGTGAGGGCCTCTGGCAATCATGGTTACGTCGGCTCCTGCTCGTGCAAGCGCTCCACCGTAGTACGCACCAGTTCCGCCAGCACCCACAACCGCTACTTTGAAGTTGTCGTCACTCAATGTTTGATCTTTCGTAATCTCTAGTAATCAAATTAGGCGCCAATCTTATGCGAGTACCACTCACTAGTGAACAGCACTCGTCATCATTCGGCATTCGTCTTCATATTCTCTTGATGATTGATGTGGAGTCTTGGAGATACACTCAATCAATATGACGATCTACAAAAATCTTTACGCTGGGCTAGGTGCGGGTGCACTAGCGGCGATAATAGCGGTGCTAGTGTCGCTTCCACTTGAATCACCCGACGATATCCTGCTAAACGCAGCTTCAGTTGGGTTTGGAGCTCTACTCGTGGGAGCCACAAACGGAATTTTGTGGCATTTTTCGGCATCAGATTCGAAGCTCAACAAGCGCTACATTGTATTTTCAGTCGTACTATTTCTAGTCGTTCTGACGATAGCGTTTTTCGCTCAAGCGCAATTCGATGATGCCCTACTGTTCACTTTGCCTCTGGCATTGATAATCGCACTCGTCGCTATTGTTGGTACACCGATATCGGCAACCAGTGAACGTATTGGAATCTGGTTTTCTGGCGTTTTCGTGCTACTAGCGATTGTCCTGAGCATTGTATTAGCAGGGCAGGGGGATCAGGATTCTGGTTCCCTATCACTTCCAGCAGCTCCGTAACTGATAAGAGTTCTAATGAAATCCCGATCTAAGTTTTCAGTTCTGTTCTTTGTTGTTGCTTCACTCGCAATATTTATCGCTGCATGTGGGGGAGACAGTGAATCCGAAACTGTCACAAATCCGACAGCTGATTCAACGAGTAGTTCATCGGCATCTGAACCAGCGTCATCGGATACGACACCGGACGCACCCGAATCGGATTCAATCGACGGCACGTTTGTGTTGAACGACAGTTCTGAGGCTACGTTTACCGTGAACGAGAAACTCTCGCGATTACCGCTACCGAACGATGCCGTACTTCGAACAAATGCAATAACGGGCGAAATAGACCTGTCTACCGAAAGCGCATCACTTGTAATTGATCTACATGCGCTAGAAAGCGATGATTCACGGCGAGATCGTTACGTGCGAGAACGACTGTTCCCGTCACAGTCCACAGCAACAATCAGTATCACCGAATTCCCAGAGATACCTGCGACATTTGCGAACGGAGAAGCGTTTACGTCGACCGTTGTTGGAACCGTAAACGTGAACGGTGCTGACGCAGAAATCGAATTCACTCTCGAATCACGACTTGATCCAGATCGCCTACTCGTCCTTGTGAAAGGTGACTTCAGCTGGGCAGATTTCAAAATGTCGGCACCTACCAGCAATTTCTTCGTTGTGAATGACGAAGTCCACCTTGAAGTGTTGGTTTCGGCAGTTCCAAAGTAGTTCAGATCGAAACATAGTCTGAAGTCTGTCGTTTCAATACAAGGAATTTCACTGGATAGCGACTACTATTGAATACATGCCGCAAGACCACGTTAGAAATTTCTGCATCATCGCTCACATTGATCATGGTAAGTCGACTCTCGCTGATCGACTGATTGAACTGACTGATGCTGTATCAGAACGAAAGATGACTGCCCAGCACCTCGACACGATGGAGCTGGAGCAAGAACGCGGTATAACGATCAAGGCTCAGGCGGTACGACTCTCGTATGTAGCCGCCGATGAAACTGATTACCAACTGAACCTGATCGACACTCCTGGCCACGTCGATTTCGCTTACGAAGTATCTCGTTCGCTTGCCGCATGCGAAGGAGCCGTACTTCTAGTAGACGCAACGCAGGGAATTCAAGCGCAGACGATTGCGAACGTTTATCTGGCGCTAGAACATGACCTCGAAATTATTCCGGTCATAAACAAACTCGATATGCCTGCCGCTCAGCCGGAACGGGTTCTCACTGAACTCGAACAAACATTCGGTTTCGGTGAAGACGAAGTTCTCAAAATATCGGCGAAGACCGGTGATGGAGTTGGCGTATTACTCGAAGAGATCGTTGCTCGGATTTCTCCTCCTGATGGGTCCGTAGACGATCCTTTCCGTGCTTTGATATTCGACTCCAAGTACGACCAATTTAAAGGCGTAATTGCTTACATCCGTGCCATGCATGGTTCATTGAAGAGTAGCGACCGTGTCCGATTAATGGGGTCCGGAGTAGAGGCTGAAGTTCTCGAAACTGGATATTTCAGTCCTGTACTTGAAAAAACCTATGGACTTGAGACTGGTGAAGTCGGGTACGTCGCCACTGGTTTGAAAGACGTGAAAGCTGTCCGTGTCGGCGACACGATGACGCTTGCTACAAATCCTGCCGACGAGCCACTTCCGGGCTACGCAGCTCAGAACCCGATGGTGTTCACGGGAATATTCCCAACTGAAGGCGAAGATTACCCCGAGCTTCGTGACGCACTAGAAAAACTTCAGCTCAATGATGCAGCACTTGTGTTTGAGCCTGAATCGTCTGCGGCCTTAGGGTTCGGATTTCGATGTGGATTCCTCGGATTACTCCACATGGACATCGTGCAAGAGCGACTTGAGCGCGAGTACAACTTAGGACTTATCGCAACTGCGCCAAGCGTGAGTTACGAAGTCCTGCTCAAAGATGGCAGTTCTATAACGATCGATAGTCCTTCCAAACTTCCAGAACACCATGCGTACGATTCGATTCTTGAGCCATGGGTGAATATCACCATCGTTACTCCGGCTCGATATATTGGAGCGATCATGGAATTGGTCACCACTAAGCGTGGTGAGTACAAAAAGATGGAATATCTTGAGTCGATTTCAGCTGAAACCACGGAATCCACAAGCACTGCTGCTCAAGATGCACGCGTAATGCTCGAGTACGATATTCCACTTTCGGAAATACTCGTAGATTTTCACGACAAACTGAAATCTGGAACTCAGGGTTACGCATCTATGGACTACTCGATGATTGACAATCGAGCCGCTGATTTGGTGAAACTTGATGTTCTCGTGAACCACGAGCCAGTCGATGCACTATCAATGATTACTCACCGTGATGAAGCCGCTTCATACGGTCGAGCGCTGACTTCCAAGTTGAAAGATCTTATTCCCCGCCAGATGTTCGCCGTTCCTATCCAGGCGGCTATCGGCGGGAAGATCGTCGCCCGTACAAACGTCAAAGCTCTTCGTAAGAACGTGTTGGCGAAGTGTTACGGCGGTGACGTGACCCGTAAACGCAAACTGTTGGAAAAACAGAAAAAGGGTAAGAAGCGTCGAATGAAGATGGTCGGATCAATCGAAGTGCCTCAAGAAGCGTTTATGGCAGTATTGACACTCGACTAACAGAGACATGGCGTTCAAAATGACGGTCGCATGCCGTCATCAAGTTCGCAAACATCTTCTGTCCCACGTTTTTCAAGACCCCGCGGTCCATTCGCAGCATTTGCATTCCCGCAATTTAGGCGCGTCTGGTTAGCGTCCGTAGTTTTCTCATTAGGAAACTGGGGTGAACGACTCGCTACCGGTTGGGTCGTTCTAAACGAAACTGAATCGGTATTCCTTACCGCGGCTACTTTTGCAGTTCGGCAAGCACCCCAGCTAATCGCAGCACCGATCGGTGGAGCATTATCGGATAGATTTTCTCGCGGGAAGATTCTGTTATTCACAGGCATATACAAAGCGATAGTTCTTTCAGCCCTTGCTGTTATTGCGGCGAACGGACTCGAACCGCTCTGGCTTGTGTTTGTGATTTTGGCTTTCTCCGGCGTCGGTCATTCATTTGAAATTCCTACTATTCAAGGAATGGTTACAGGCTCCGTTCCTAGAGATGTACGAATGAACGCTGTCGCCGTGCAATCGACTGGTATGCGTGCCGTTGGGGCTGTTGGGGCGCTGGTCGCAGGATTCGCCATCGATCAGTTGGGTGCACCAACCACATTGGTAGCTTCCGGTGTCGTGTTCGCTATCGGAGGCGTATTTGCACTGATCGCAAATAAAGGTGTTCGTAAAGCGACCGTCGAACGAACAGGTTCGGTAGTTCGGGACGTGATTGACGGTCTGAAACTAATGACTCAGTTGCCGATCGTTCGGATGATACTAATCACCGCTGTGATGGTCGAGATATTCGGATTCGCTTATGGATCGATCATGCCAGCTGTCGCAAAAGATGCTTTGAACGTCGATGTGAAGGGGCTTGGAACACTGACCATGATGGCTGGAATCGGCTCCGTCATTGGATCGGCATTCCTGATGGCATTGGGCAACTTCCAGCGCAAAGGTCTGCTTCTGATTGGGATTGCACTCTCATACGGATTATTTGTCGCTACATTCGCATTGTCAGGATCGTACATTGTGGCTCTCGTACTGATCATGGGCGTTGGCGCATCGGCTGCAGCCTTTGACGCTATGCAGTGGACGATATTGCAATTGAATGTGCCAGACCACATGCGAGGGCGAGCCGTTGGGGCATGGGTTTTCGCCATAGGGTTTGGCTGGATCGGTCACTTAGGACTTGGAGCTGTCGCTGAAATTGCAGGAGTGCAGTGGGCGCTTGCAGGGGCCGGTCTATCGGTAATAGCCACCGGCATCGTTGCGTTCGCTGTGTCGCCCAGTCTTCGAAAAGTCTAGTCGGCTAAGGCATTGCGGACAATTTTGGCCATCTCAGGGTCTTGCTTGGCGACGTGAATAGCTGCCTGAAGCATTCCACCAGGGTTACCAGTGTCTGCGTGGAACCCGCTTATCTCTCGTGCATGAATGGGACTGTTATGAAGCAACGACGCTATCGCATCGGTGATCTGAATTTCGCCACCAGCTCCTTCGTGTTCCTCCGACAGATAGTCGAATACACCATTGTCGAGAATGTATCGAGCTACGATCGCTAGATTGCTTGGAGCGTCCTCTAGTGTTGGCTTTTCAACAAGGGCGTCGACTTCATGGACGCCCGATCCGAGATTGCGTGCACCAACTACCCCTTTCGTGTGAATTATGTCGTCAGCTGTCTGGCTGACCGCCAGAACTGATCCACCATGCTCTCTGTACACCTGCATTAATTGCTCAGTAGCCGAAATTTCGTTGATGATCACGTCATCAGGGAACATCGTTACGAACGGCTCACCCTCACAAAAGTCTCGAGCTTGCAAAATCGCGTGTCCGGGGCCTTTCGGATCGTGCTGATACACGGTCACCACGTTTGCCAAAGAAGCTATTTCGAGTTGTTTTTCGAGTAGTTCATCACGTCCTCTTGCCTTTAGTTCACGTTCGAGAACAGCCTGATTCCCGAAGTAGTCGGCGACGGATTCCATGCCTGGCGACATCACTATCGCAATATCTGTAATTCCTGCTTCTGCAGCCTCGCGGACTGCATATTCGATCACGGGTACGTTCAACACCGGAAGAAGTGGTTTTGGAACGGTTCGTGTGGCAGGAAGGAAGCGAGTTCCTAATCCTCCAACTGGAATTACGGCTTTGGTGATAACTGGCTTGTCGCTCGAATGTTTAGGCATAACGAGATTCTAACGGGAATCACTGCAGTATTAGTGCTAGATTCTGGCGACTATTTGATGGGCGGGTAGTACGATTAAGGTGATCGTGCTAGGTGGGGCGTTAGCGGTGCCCTGTACTCGTAATCCGCTTTAGCGAGACTGAATGCTCTGTCGAGACTGTTCGCTTGTGACCCCTGAAGTCAGTATTTAGATATTGATAGTCTGGTCCTGCGCGGCGAGGCCTCGTGAACTCCGTCAGGACCGGAAGGTAGCAGCGGTAAGCGATAAACCTCGGGTGCCGTGGGAATGCCGGACTTGAGTCGGTATTGGCATTTATGTTTCAGGTAGCAACCGACACGGAGATGCACGATCATATTTTTTATTTCTGCACGGCTTTTCCCGCACTGTGATGAGGATCAGACGGCAGACGGGTAATAAACCCGGGTTGGATTAGCCCATGTCCCCACAACGGCTGGGTCAACATTTTCTCGTTGACACCGACGTTATCAGCTCGATAATCGACGCTGCTGAGCTGAGCTCCGACGATACCGTCGTTGAGGTCGGACCAGGACGAGGTGCACTCACAGATGATCTCGTCGAACGAGCAGGTCGAGTACTGCTACTTGAATTCGACCCTGATCTGGCTGATCGACTTGCCTTCAAGTACGAATCTAATCCAAACGTACGCGTGCTAAATATAGACGCTCGTGATTTCGGGTCGGACTTAGATCCTTGGTTGGTTGAAAGCGACTACAAGGTAGTTGCGAATCTTCCGTATTACGCAGCGAATCCGATCACTCGGAATTTCTTGGAATCATCTCGAAAACCAACTTCTATGGTGATCATGGTCCAGCGCGAAGTTGCCAATGATATGGCTGCGAAACCGGGCGATATGAGTTTGCTTTCTCTGGCAATTCAAATCTACTCAACCGCAGAACATGTAGTAGATGCACCGCCGAAGTGCTTTAGTCCGCCGCCTAAAGTTCACTCGACGGTAATCAAGCTCAAGCCCACTCAAGAGACACGCATCACTTTTGAATCTGCCGACGATTTCTTCCAGTTGGCAAGGTGTGGCTTCAAAAGCCCTCGTAAACAGCTGCACAACTCTTTATCAGATGGTCTTTTCATTACGCTGGATGACGCACGAGCACTCGTCGAAAAAACGGGATTTGAAACATCGCGAAGACCTTCGACATTATCTCTTGAGGATTGGCAAATTTTGTACGATGTATGGGTGAAGACAGGGCGTCCGAAACAGGTCCAAGGTTCTGTACGGCGTAAGCGTCAAAACGCTCGGAACCAGCAAGCGCAAAAATAACGATATGACCAGCGATATTCGCATCGAAGAAAAAGCATTTGCCAAAGTGAATCTAACCTTAGAGATCATTGGTAAACGACGCGACGGATACCACAATCTAGCGTCAGTAATGCAGACCGTAGATCTGTTCGATACGATCACAGTTTCGGCGTCCGATGAAATCGTAGTGTCGTGTGATGACGCAGAAATTACACCTGAGATTAATCTCGCCACTAAGGCAGCATCGGCTCTAAAAGAGAAAACCGGAATCTCCGATGGTGCGATGATTTCTATCAAGAAAAACATTCCTGTATCAGCAGGAATGGGTGGCGGCTCTACCGATGCGGCAGCGACGCTACGTGGATTAAACAAACTCTGGAATCTTGGGCTTTCACTGGACGAACTCACTGTAATTGCTGCCGATATAGGATCTGATGTGCCGTTCTTGGTGCGTGGCGGCACCTCGTTGGTTCAGGGTCGAGGAGAAGAAGTTTCTCCAATTACAGCTGCCAATATCCCTAAATTTTTAATACTCACCCCAGAGGTCGATCTCGAAAACCCAACTGCGAAGACTGCATCGGTTTTTGCGCATGTGAACGAATCGATGTTCACTCGGGGAAACCTTACTCATAAGCTTGCAGCCCGAGTTCGATCGGGAAGTGATTGTCCGCCTGAGTTCTTCTTCAATCAGTTCGGGACTATTGCTGAACAATTGTTTCCCGGATGGGGCGAACAACGTGACCACATGATGTCCTTGGGAGCACGTGATGTGATGCTGTGTGGTGCAGGACCTTCAATGTTCACCGTGCCGCCATCCAAAGAACTTGGAACAGCTTGGCATCTGCTTCTTACCAGTGTTCATGGCAAACGTGCTTATCTGGTCGATTCGTCACCAGCGATTTCTCTTGAAGCTGAGGCTGGGTCGTAATTGGAAGAACCACTGCGAATTATGATCGCCGGCATGATAGGCGGCGCAATGATGGGAATGGTGTTCGTCACCCATCTTGCACTATTACTAGTGTTCAGTCCCCCCAAGGCTCTACAACAGAGAGCTGCGGAATCCAACGTTTCGACACTGATCACCATGAGCGCACTCGTGACGTTCCTTGGTTGGAACGTTCTCGCGATCGTTATGTCATTCGCCGCGCAATCTCTGCAATCCGGCGATGGTACTCAACTGTCCATAGCTCCAAGTCCGATATACCTTTTCATCGTTTTGTTCGTGACAATTTTTATATCGATTCCGGCATTCATATTCTTCCGAGACCGTAAATCACATCTGCTCGGTGAAATGTTGGTATTCATTGCAATATTCGGATTCTTGATACCTAACCTTATTATCGCCATTCATCGTTCGAATATTTAGTCTCGCAAGACAGCGGAAATCACTCACATAGGTCTAAACTTGCCGGACTTATTCGATAAGCAGTGATTCGTGTGAATCTTCGATACTGCTGAGATTTTGTTGGTAAAAGGTCAATACTCGAAATGTCTATGCGATTCGCTGATCGGTTCGAAGGTGAAGTTGCTCTCCTAACGGGCTCAGCCGCCACAAATAAAGACGAGCTGATGGGGTTCGGTGGAGCGACAGTATGGCGATTCCTCGAAGAGGGCGGTAAGGGCGTTGTCATCACCGACGTCCAGGACGAGATCGGTGAACGTTCTGCCCAACAACTACGCGATGCTGGTCACGACGCCATTTACATGCATCTCGACGTTACTGAAGAGGACCAGTGGAAAACCGTTGTCGACGCAACAATGGAACACTTTGGTCGACTTGATGTTCTCGTAAACATCGCTGGAATCCTCGATCCCAAGTCCATCCTAGATATCGAACCTGCAGTCTGGAAAAAGACGATGGAAATCAGCACTGTGGGCATATTCCTCGGAACACGTGCGGTAGCGGTACCAATGGAGAAATCTGGTGGTGGTTCAATCATCAACCTCGCTTCTATGGCTGCCAAGCAAGGCTCAGGATCTTACGGATCTGCCTACTCTTTCTCCCGTGGTGGCATGTTGAACTTCTCAATGTCGGCTGCTTTGCAATTATCCGGTATGGGAATTCGAGTAAACACGATCATGCCGGGTTGGGTACACACGCCGTTCACGGATTACTTGTACACCGATGCTGAGCAGAGCAAATACCGAACTGACCGTGTCCCACTCGGACGGTGGGGTAAGCCAGACGACATCGCTGGCGGTATATTGTTCCTTGCGTCCGACGACGCCTCATACATGACCGGAGCCGAGCTCCTCATGGATGGAGGAGTCAGCGCCGGCTCTGTACGGCCTAAGAACCCGAAAAACGAAGAATAGGATTATTTGGGCTAGTGAGTATGAGTAGTGCCGTCGCCGTGGGTGTGCGGCATTTTCTTATTAACTGATCCGATTGCGTCAGTGAATACCTTTCGAATGGTCGCGTGTCTCGCCGCATCTGCGCGGGTGGCTAGAGTGTCTAACCATTCAACACCGCCTTGCATCGTCGTAATGAGGTACTCGCCTAGAGCAGAATCAAATACGTCGGTGCGACCGGCTTTCACGTAAACAGCCGAGGTGTGAGCAGCAAAGTTCACTGGCCACACATGCCACGCAACATGATTGCTGACTGCTCGGGCAGCAATCCAGCCGCTGCCGGGTAGATCAAGCTTCTCATCGATTACTAGAAGTTTGGAACCTTCGTCTGATGTCGCCTCAGCAATCACCTTGCCGTTGAAAACAATTTCGAGTTTGTTGATTGGCATTGCACACGTGGCTGTCGCAGTAACGTGAACAGATCCACCGGACTCTGGCAGTGAAAGTTCGTCGCCTGGGCGAAGTCCTTCC